>Ga0114898_1000229_pt1 | contig 49596 bp, 44 predicted proteins | sample Malvired_Geostar_FD_83496 | JGI IMG/M metagenome (GOLD analysis project Ga0114898, IMG submission 83496) | Marine viral communities from the Global Malaspina Expedition - Malaspina viral metaG DeepMed_Geostar | ecosystem: Environmental > Aquatic > Marine > Oceanic | place: Mediterranean Sea...
GATCTGGACCAGGCAATGGTGATGGTTGCACGGCAAGGCCAAAAGACTATTGCAAGGGTTTTGTTCATCAACACGCGGGTGCTGCATTCCACCTCTTTCCGCACCCGCCCGCATCCCAATCTGCCCCAACCCCGCACACCGCCAAGCCACACCCCGAAAGGGTGTGGCTTTTTACGTTGCGCCCACGATCTTGATGTCACCAATCACGACCCTGCCCCAACCCACCAAAGGACCGGCAAAGCCATCGAATGGCGCAAAGGGCCGATACCGGCAAAAGGGCGACGGGAAGGGGCAAATCGAAGGGCAAAGGCCCTATCCGAAAGGGCCGCAGTGCCGTCGGCGCTGCATGACAAAAGGCAAAGGGCTAGAAGACTGTCCCACCCAAAAGGGAAGACACGTCACACACTGGCCATCGAGAGGCACGGATCGGCCCAATAGTATCCATAATCAGCAACCATTCAGGCTCTGCGTTCATTTTCCTCCCCATAGTACCCCGCATCCGCCCTTTGCTCCTTCCTCCAGTAGCGGATCATCTCGTCCAGGCTGTCACGGTCATGGGATTCTACCTCTGGATTATCTCCCAGATCCCCCCAGTCATCGAAGGTCAGTTCATGCAGCGCCTCCACGATCTGGGCGATAGGGGCGTTACGATCCCAGTCAATAATAGGCCATCCATCCGGGTCTTGGTTAACCGGCAGGTTACAATAACGCCACCACCCACCTTCATCGAACTCACAGCCCAGATTCGATTGCCCCCAACGCAGTACGGCCCTCACAACCGCCAACTTTGATGGGCCAAAAACCCAGTCGTACTCATGCAGGAAGTTGGGCCGATCCTGCCCTCCACATCCCTCGCAGGCATACCCGAACCGGTCACGGTGTGCTTTCCAGAACTGCTCCAGCGCATCCAGTGTTTGCAGCCTGACGAACATAACGCCCCCATCAAACAATTTACCCTCCGGCAGCGGAATATCAATGGGGCGCAAAGACCTGTCTATCGACGTCATTGAATGGCTCCTCAATCTGACGAAGTACGCAACCTATAACCCGGAACGCGAAGGGCGACTCCGGTGCATGTTTATTTCTAGCGCTTGACGCCATTGTTACGCCATAACAATTTCAATCATCAGGAGTCCCACATGAAAGTCGCCTACGTCTTCGCTACCCACATGGCCTCCACCTTCAAACTAGCCACCATGATCCTGCCCCAGCTCGAAGCCGATCACCATGGCGCCGAGGTCGTCGGTATGTTCTTCTTCGATGACAATCTCATTTGTCTGCGTCAAGGCGATCCAATTGGGGAGCGCCTAGCCCGAGTTGCCAGACAGAAGGACATTTTGCTGATGATGTGTGATCAATGCGCGGTACGGCGCAATCTGGCCGAGGGCACCTTCGAGCAATGCGGCAGCGGCGAGGCCAAAGCAAAAGATACGGTTGAAGGCGTGCAAGCCGGCTGCTTCCCTCAGCTTTACAACGCCCAGGGAGGGAACCCACCTGATCACATTATCACGCTGTAAGCCCCAGGACTGCAGCAACCCATAATCCCAACACACTCCGTCTCTATTTCCCCTCCCTGTGCCCCCACAACAGAGCTACCGTCCGCCGCATGATGCGGACAACACTCCAACAGGTTCGGCGCTGGTTCCAAGCACCCAATGACGCCACTGTGCCTCAACGGCCTTCCAATGGCCGTTTTGAGGTCCAGCGCGCGGACGCCCTGTTGGCACCCCACAACGGCCTGATTTCCACTTTGAAGGGGCTGGCCGGCGTCCCCGAATCCCATTGGCAGCGATTGTATCAGGCCTTGCTCGACCGTTTCGCCGCCCTGGTCCAGCTGCTCCCCGCATCGGAAGCCCACCACCACGCCGGACCAGGTGGCCTGTTGCGCCACGGCCTGGAAGTGGCCCACAACGCCCTTTTGTTGAGACGCGGTATCTTGCTGCCGCCGAACGCCAGCCCTGAAGAGCAAGCCAGTCAGCAAGACCTGTGGACCTACGCCTGCTTTACCGCTGCCCTGCTCCACGACCTGGGTAAGCCGGTGGTGGACCAGGAGATCACGCTTTACCAGACCGATGGATCGGACCGCGCCTGGACGCCCGTGTCCGGCCCTATGCCCGAGGGCTGTCAGTATCAAATGACCTTCCGGCACGGGCGCGTCCATCGCCAACACGAACGGATTGCCCCGCTGCTCGCCCCCATCCTGCTGCCGCAACACGGCCTGGACTGGCTGGCCTCGGCCCCCACCCTGCTGGACGCCTGGTTGGCGGCCATTCAGGGGGCAATGGAAGACGCCGGCCCCTTGGGCGCCATCATCGCCAAAGCCGACCGGCGCTCCGTCGCGGAGAACCTGGCCGGTGGCGTCACGCCTCAGATGCCCACGACGCGGGTCAAGCCTTTGGCGGAGCGGCTGCTCACCGGGTTACGACACCTCATCACCTCTGGAGAGCTGCCCCTCAATCGCCGCGGCGCGGCGGGCTTTACCGATGAGCACCATCTCTGGGTGGTATCAAAGCGCGCCATTGATGCGCTGCTGGTGCATTTGATCGAGGAAGGCCAACCCGGCATCCCCACTCGCAACAGCCGCGTGATGGATGAGCTGCAACAGCATGGGATCGTGGTGCCGAATGAGGATCGGGCCATATGGCTTTGTGACATCACGATAGGCGACTGGCGCCAATCGTTAACCTGCCTGAAGATCGACCTCAGCCGAATCTGGCCAGATCCGGATCAGCGCCCTTCAGACACCGGCGTCACCGTCCACCCCAGTGACACTAAGCCCGCGACGGAAACGGATTCCGATGAGGAAAACGGGGGCAGTCATGACAGCCGCCCATCGGCGCCGGATGTGCAAGCACCGTCCCTGCCCGCCGATGAGCCGGACTTGCCCTCTCCGCCTTCCTCAATGCCCACCAGCCACGCGGGGACCCGCAGCAGCGAAACCATCGCCGATGACTTGGCGTTGCCGCTACCAATGGATCTCAACGCTGGCGGAAACGCCGACGAAGAAACTACCCAGGACACCAACAAACAAATCGAAGCGAACACGGGCGCACCAAGCAACGCCCCGCCCACCATACCGGCGCCATCTCCACCCCAAGAAACCAACGAAACCGGGCAGGCAACGGGCGACGCCGGCAAACAGTTTTTGGCGTGGTTACGCGATGGCTTGGCCACGGGCCGACTGGCGATTAACACTCCCCAGGCCCGCATCCATGTTATCGAACAGGGCCTGGTTCTGGTTTCTCCCGGCATTTTCAAAGACTTCAGCGCGGCGCGCTGGAATCACGTTCAGAAGCGCTTCCAAAAACTGAAGCTGCACCAGCGGACCCACGACAACATGAACATCTGGACCTGCAAGGCGGCCGGCGCCCGCAAGCAGGCCCTGATGAAGGTGTATTTGATTTCAAAGACCGAGGTGAGCGAGTTGGGATTGACGCTGCCCCCGCCCAATCCGGCGGTCAGATTACTACTAATGACTTAGTCGTTTGGTCATTTCAGCCTCAAATGAAAAATCGATACCCTTTAGCCCGGGCACTCGGATGTGCCTGTTCACACACAATCCACTCACGGAGGAATACAAAATGCTCCCCTCAAGGATGACTTTTAACGATCTTTGCGCGGCTTATGTTCGCTTCAAGCTGCTGAAACCCAACACCGTCCTCATGTACCGGACGTCCGTAAAAAGCTGGCTCAACAACTCCGATATTGAATACATCCATGAGGTGACAGAGGATGCGGTCATCGACTGGCGTAATCTGCGCCTACGGACTGTCCGGCGGACGACCTGGAATCTGCACCGCCGGCACCTGCGCGCGCTCTTCAATTTCGCCATGCACCCCAAACGCCGTTGGGTCACGTCCAACCCCTTCAAGGAGGTCCCCCCTGCCCCCGAACCGGGTCGGCTACCCAAGACCGTGGCGGTTCCCCTCCTCGACCACGTCATGACTCTGCTAACACGTCATCGCGGCACGTCAAAGGGCATGGCGCCCCGATGGTTCTGGGGGATCGTTGTCCGGACGTTTTTCTTTACGGGACTGCGGCGTTCTCAGTTGCCGGGGATCCGATGGAAAGACCTCCACCTCAACGAGAAATATCTTCTTCTGCGCTACGAGACCAGCAAAACATTACGGGAATGGCCGGTTCCTCTTCACGATGACTTGATTCAGGATTTAGGGTACCTGGAGCAACAAACACGCGATGTATTGGGGCGCGCTCCGCTGCCCGATGAACAAGTCTTCAACGGTACTCTGTTTAATCCGCGCTACGAAGGCTCGGTGCTGACGCCGGATCACATTACCCGCTTTTTCCAGGATCTGACGAGAGAGTTGGGTACGCCCATTTCCGCCCACCGCCTCCGGCATACCATGGCCACACAGTTGGCGCCAACCGGCCAGCTAAAGAGCCTTCAGGACGTACTCGGGCACACCAACATTAAGACAACAATGGGGTATATCCACCCCGATGTCGCCCAGCTCGGCGGATTGGTGTCGCACCTCCCCAGCTTGCGTCCCATTGGCCGGTCATGTTAAAAGCATCGGTGTTGGGCTTTTCCAGCAGCTAACGGTATCCGGTAGGTTTCGTGTTTCGTTAGAGTTGGCTGGGAGGAACCTCATCGCGAGGTTATCCAAGACACCACAGGCAAAAAAAGCCGGGGACGGCATTCCCCGGCGGCTAATTGCCAAGATTTAGAGGTGTCTTGGCGCACCTACGAATCCTGGTGCGGGTAGCCGGACTCGAACCGGCACGACCTAACGGTCGAGAGATTTTAAGTCTCTTGTGTCTACCAATTTCACCATACCCGCTTGATCTCGGGGCGCTCGTGGTAGAGGACTTCCGCGGAGAGGGATTGGAGGCGCGGGTCGGAATCGAACCGGCGTACACGGAGTTGCAGTCCGCTGCATAACCACTCTGCCACCGCGCCTGAAAAGCTTAAAGAACAAAAAACCCCGGCTTCGCCGAGGTTGGGAATTGGAGCGGGAAACGAGATTCGAACTCGCGACCCCAACCTTGGCAAGGTTGTGCTCTACCAGCTGAGCTATTCCCGCTTTGGCGTCGACTGTTTGCCTCGACGCGGATCAGCATTCTACTCAAGCGCCCTGGTCTGTCAACCCATTTTCTCTGTTTTTTCAGGGTCTTGGACGTGAACGCCGGAACTGCGGCGCCGCCGCCTTCAGATACAGAAACATCGACCATAAAGTGAGCAACATAGCCACATACAGACAAAGGTAACTCAACCAGAGAATCGGCGTCATGAGCATGCCCCCGCCCACGTCATAGCCGGGCTGGACCGCCAGCAACAGGGTAATGGCCACCATTTGGGTCACTGTCTTTATTTTGCCAATGGCGCTGACCGCCACCTTGGCCCGCATACCCAGCTCCGCCATCCATTCCCGTAGCGCCGACACGGTGATTTCCCGGCACACGATAACCATGGCCGGAGCAGTGAGCCAGAGCGTGGCATGCTGTTGCACCAGCATCAGCAGCGCCACCGCCACGATCAGCTTGTCCGCCACCGGATCCAGAAAGGCACCGAAGGGACTGGTTTGCCCCAGTTTCCGGGCCAGATAGCCATCCAGCCAGTCGGTCAGCCCGGCGGCCAGGAACAGCACCGCCGCCACCATGTTGCTGCCTTTGAACGGCAGGTAAAACGCCGCCACCAGGACCGGAATAGCGGCGACGCGGATCAGGGTCAGGATATTCGGCAGATTCAAAATCGGAGAGTGCGCAGGCATGAACCACTTCGACCGGCTGAAAAAAAACCAGTATAGCGGAATCCCGCCATCATCTCATTGCCAGACTGCTTTTGTGGGTATGGGCGTGAGGCCCCAGGCAAGAGAGGCTAGCCGTGAAACCAGTCGTATATGGTTTGGGCGGTCTGGGCGTTGACGCCCTCCACCCGGGCCAGTTCCTCCTTGGAGGCATTGCGCAATTGCTTGAGGCCGCCAAAATGGCTCAGCAATGCCTTGCGCCTCTTGGGCCCTACTCCTGGAATCTCCTCCAGTCCCGAGCGGCGGGCCTTGGCCCGGCGGGCACGGTGGCCGGTGATGGCGAAACGGTGGGCCTCGTCGCGGATCTGCTGCAGCAAATGCAGCGCTGAATCGCCGCCACCGGGCACCAGCTCACGGCCATCGGGCAGATATAACGCCTCAAGTCCCGGCTTGCGGGTCGGCCCCTTGCCAATCCCCATGACCAGAATACGGTTATCCAGCTGCAAGGACTGGATCACCTCGAAGGCGCGCCGCATCTGCCCCTTGCCGCCGTCGATCAACAATAGATCCGGCAAACGCCCTTCCTCCTTGACCACACGCTGATAGCGGCGGCGGACCGCTTCCTCCAGCGCCTGGTAGTCATCACCGCCCTGGTCCGGGGTCACATTGAAATGACGGTAATCGCCCTTGCGCGGTCCATGCTGATCGAATACCACGCAGGAGGCCACCGCCCTTTCTCCCTGGGTGTGACTGATATCAAAGCACTCCACGTGGCGGATCGGCGCGTCCGCCTCCAGCAGGGTCTCCAGAGCGTGGAAGCGGCTCTCCAGATGTTCGCGGGCCGCCAGGTCCCCGGCGATGGTCTGCTCGGCGTTGGTTTTGGCCATGTTGAGCCAGGCGGAACGCCCTGCCCTGACCCGCCAGGCCAGCCGGATCTGCCGTTGATAGCGGCCGGCCAAGGCCTCCTGCAGAGCCTCGGCACCGGGAAGTGCCATTGGCAGCAGAATTTCCTTCGGGATCGACTGCTCATCCCGCTCGCCCAGGTAATACTGGGCCAGGAACGCCTCCAGGATTTCCTCCTGATTATCCTCGCCACGGGTATCCGGACGGAAACTGCGATGCCCCAGCACCCGGCCCTGCCGGACCATCAACACTTCGATCACCGCCAGGCCATGACGGGTTGCTATGGCCACCGCGTCCACATTACCGCTGCCGGATTCCACATTCTGCTTCTGCTGCACCGCCTGTACCGCGGCCAGTTGATCACGTAACTCCGCCGCGCGCTCGAACTCCAGCCTCTCGGCGGCGGCTTCCATTTCCCGGGTCAGCCGGCGGGTCACCTCGCGGCTGCGGCCGGAGAGAAAATCGATCGCCATGCGTACCTGGGTGGCGTAATGCTCCTCGGACACCAGATCCACGCAGGGCGCGGTACAGCGGTGGATCTGATACTGCAGACAGGGACGGGAGCGGTTACGGAAGAAGCTGTCCCGGCAATTGCGGATCAGAAACACCTTTTCGATCAGCGCCAACGTTTCACGGACACTGCCGGCGCTGGGATAAGGTCCAAAATACTGGGCCCCGGGGCGCCGGCTGCCGCGATGGAAAGTCACCCGGGGAAAGCGGTCCGAGGTGGTAATCTTGATGTACGGATAGGACTTGTCGTCCCGCAGCAGAATGTTGTAAGGAGGCCGCAACGTCTTGATCAGCGACTGTTCCAGCAACAGCGCTTCCGCCTCGCTGCCGGTGACGGTGGTCTCCACCGCTTCGATCTTGGCCACCAGTGCGCGGGTCTTGGCGGAATCCACGCGCTTCTGGAAATAACTGGAAAGCCGGGCCCGCAAATCCCGCGCCTTGCCCACGTACAGCACGCCGCCTTTGCCGTCCAGCATGCGGTACACCCCCGGAGTACGCGGGCAATGGGCGAGGAAATGCTTGGCGTCGAAACTGGACAAGTTCACTCCGAATTGTGATGGGCTGCGGGAACGGCCGGCGGCCGCCCGGTAACCCAAGCCCGCCGCGCGGAACGCAAAACGCCCGTGCCGGAGCACGGGCGTCGCACAGTTTAACAAAATCCGGGTTTAGCAAAATCCGGCTGGACTGGCGGGTGCTTTTACAGAGCCACCGCTTCGTGGGCGTTGACCAGGCCATGACGCACCGCGATCAGCGCCATTTCCATGTCACTGGTGATGCCGAGCTTATCGAAAATCCGATACCGGTAGGTGTTGACCGTCTTTGGCGACAGGCACAGCTGATCGGCCACATCCTGCACTTTGAAGCGGTTGACGATCATCGTCATGATCTGCAATTCCCGTTCGGACAGTACATCCAGTGCCGCCGGCGTCGGCTTGTAGGCGCGCAACGCCATCGCCTGCGCGATGTCCGGGCTGATATAGCGCTGACCGCTTTGCACCACCTTGATCGCCCGCACCATTTCTTCCAGATCCGCCCCCTTGGTCATGTAACCGGCGGCGCCGGCCTCCATCACCCGGGAAGGAAACGGTTCTTCCTCGCAAACGGTTACCGCGATGATGCGAATGCCGTCGTCCTGCTTCATCATTTTACGGGTGGCAACCAGTCCGCCCATGCCGGGCATCTTGATGTCCATCAGCACCACGTCCGGTTCCAGATCGCGGGCCAGCTTCACCGCCTCTTCGCCGGAGGCGGCTTCCCCAATGACCCGGATGCCATCCTGGTCACTCAGCATCCGGCTAATGCCGGTACGCACCAACTCGTGGTCGTCCACCACCATTACTTTGATCATCGTCGAATCTCCCCCACGTCGATCCTTGAGTGTGGTTTTTGTTGTCGGAAGTCACCCCGGTTCCCCCTTGGCATGGCTTCCTCTCCATGACTAACAGACAGAGGCCGGACATCCGAAAAGGCCCATTAAGCCTAACCCGCGACGGCCGCTCTGCCTAGAGAGCGCACCAACATTGAGCGCTTTGGACTTTGGTCGCATTGACCAGCTTCACACTTTGCGGTTAATTCTGTGATGGACATGTCTTACCCGACTGCGCAGCGAATAAGGATTAATCATGAGCGCCATCGTCTTATTGATCCTCGGGCTGGGCGGCATGGCCGCCGGCTATTTTGTCTATTCCCGTTTCATCGCCGATAAAATCTACAAACTCGACCCCAATTTCGAAACACCCGCCCATTCCATGGAAGACGGCGTGGATTTCGTGCCCACCAACAAATTCGTGCTCTGGGGCCACCATTTCACCTCCGTGGCCGGGGCCGCGCCCATCGTTGGCCCTGCCATCGCCGTGATCTGGGGCTGGTTGCCGGCGTTTTTATGGGTGGTGTTCGGCACCATTTTCTTCGCCGGTGTCCACGATTCCGGCGCGATCTGGGCCAGTGTCCGCAATCGGGCGCAGTCGGTGGGCAGTCTCACCGGCGAGGTGGTCGGTCCACGCGCCCGCAGCGTGTTCATGATCGTTATTTTCCTGGTGCTGCTGATGGTCAACGCGGTCTTCGGCGTGGTCATTGCCCGCTTGCTGATCAACAATCCCGGCGCGGTCCTGCCGGTATGGGGCGCCATCGCCGTGGCGCTGGTGATCGGCCAGATGATCTACCGCTGGAAACTGAATCTGGCGGTGGTCTCCCTGCTGGGCGTGGTAGCCCTGTACGCGTTGATCTGGGTCGGCCCATCAGTGCCGGTCACCTTGCCGGAATCCACATTTGGTCTCTCCGCCAACGCCGCCTGGATCCTGATTTTATTCGCCTATGCCGCCATCGCCTCGCTGCTGCCGGTGTGGGTGTTGCTGCAACCCCGTGATTACATCAACGGACTGCAGCTCTTTGTCGGCCTGATCCTGCTTTATGGCGCCATGCTGATCGCCAATCCGACGGTGGTGGCCCCGGCGTTCAACGTCGACGTCCCGGCCGGCACACCGCCTCTGCTGCCCCTGCTGTTCGTGACCATTGCCTGTGGCGCGATCTCCGGGTTCCATGGTCTGGTCGCCTCCGGCACCACGTCCAAACAGCTGAACAAGGAAACCGACGCGCGTTTCGTCGGCTATTTCGGCGCCATCGGCGAAGGCGCTTTGGCACTGGCCGCGATCCTGGCCGCCACCGCCGGTTTCGCGTCTCTCGCTGAATGGCGTGAAATCTATTCCGCCTTCGGCAAGGGCGGTGTGCAGGCGTTCGTCGACGGTGGCGCCGCCATCCTCAGCGCCGGCACCGGCATCAACGCCGCGGTGGCCGGCACCATGCTGACCGTGATGGCGGCCCTGTTCGCCGGCACCACCATGGATACCGGCCTGCGTCTGCAGCGCTACATTTTCCAGGAGTGGGGAGAAATCTATAACCTCGCCTGGATGCGCCGCCCGATGCCCGCCACTCTGCTGGCGGTGGGTGCCTGCGTACTGCTGGCCTTCGGCGCCGGCGGCGCGGACGGTTCCGGTGGTCTGTTGATCTGGCCGTTGTTCGGCACCACCAACCAACTGCTCGCTGGCCTCACCCTGCTGGTGGTCACGGTAATGCTGGTCCGGCTTGGCCGCCCCACCCGCTACACACTGGTGCCGCTGGTGTTCCTGCTGGTAATGACGCTGGCGGCGCTTCTGATCCAGCTGCGCGGCTTCTATGAGAAACAGGACTGGTTCCTGCTCACTCTGGATCTGGTGGTCCTGGTGGCGGCGGTGCTGGTGACCCTGGAATGCACCGCCAGTCTGCGCCGGCATAAGAAAGCCCGGGAAGCCGAGGCGGAAGGGTGAAAGCGGTGACCCTGCTCGGCAATCTCAAGCGCTGGTATCGGCGCGCCGGGGAACTGGGGGCGGAGTATTACAACGCCCCCTACCGGTCCGCCATCGCCCGCGCCCGCCGGGACGAAGATGACCTGTTCATGCTCATGGTCTTCTCCGAGACCATGGGCATTCCCAATCCGGCCAGTTGGTATACGCTGGAACTGCAGCCGCTGCTGATGGAACGATTCCATGACTGGCACCGGCGCATGGGCATGCCCCATTCACCACTGGATAATTTCCGTTGTTGCTGAGCGCTGTCGCCGGCAAGTTCGTCAACGAGACTCACCACAATGCCGGAACTCAATCTGCATGACCTTCTCAGCCAGCACCGGCAGTTGATGGTCGGTGGCAAGGGCGGCGTGGGCAAGACCACGGTGGCTTCGGCACTGGCCCTGGCCGCCGCCAATCTTGGCCGCCGCACGCTGCTGGTATCCACCGATCCGGCCCACAGCCTGGCCGACGCTTTTGATCGCGAGATTGGCAATCGGGAACAGGCCCTTGCGGTCAATCTCACCGCCCTGGAAGTGGATCCCGAACAAGAGGTCGACGAGCATCTGCAGCGGGTGCGCGCACAAATGGCCCGGTTCGCCAGGCCCGAGCAGCGCTCCGCCATGGAGCACCAGCTCAAACTCAGCCGCCAGGCGCCCGGTGCCCAGGAAGCCGCGCTGCTGGAGCGTCTTACCACCATTATGGAAGAGGCCCGCGAGCGCTTTGACCTGGTTGTTTTCGACACCGCCCCCACCGGCCACACCTTGCGCCTGCTGAGTTTGCCGGAGGTGATGGCGGCCTGGAGCGAGGGGCTGTTGCGGCAACACCGCCGCTCCGAACAGTTGGGCAAGGTACTATCCCACCTGACCCCCGGCCGCGATCTGGATAGCCCGGTCAATACGCCGGAAGAACATCAACTGGCCGGTCTGGATGACCGTACCCGCGATCTGGCGGCCCCGTTGATCGAACGCCAACGCCGCTTCCAGAAAGCCCGCCGTCTTCTCTCCGACCCAGAGCACAGCGCTTTTCTATTTGTTCTGACACCGGAGCGCCTGCCCATTCTGGAAACCGGACGGGCCGTGCACAGCCTCAAGGAGGCCGGCATTCCGGTGGCCGGAGCGGTGGTTAACCGCGTGCTGCCAGACGGCGCCGAAGGGGCCTTCTTCCAGGCCCGGCGCGAGCGCGAGCAAAGGATGATGCAGGAGCTGGCGCAACGGCTGGACCCGTTGCCCCGGCGGCAAGTACCCTTGTTCGTCGATGACATTCAGGGACTGCCCGCACTGGAGGCTTTTGCTTCCCGTCTGCTGAGCAGGTGAACCTCATTTTGCCCCGTTCGGATACCTCATGGCTCTGCACACCTGGTTCGCTTTCTTCGTGGCCTGCTGGCTGATCTGCCTGTCACCCGGCGCCGGCGCTGTCGCGTCCATGTCCACGGGGCTGCGCTACGGCGTTCTGCACGGGGGCTGGAATATCCTGGGTCTGGAACTGGGCCTGGTGTTGCAGATCGCCATTGTCGCCGCCGGCGTTGGCGCCCTGCTCGCCACCTCGGCGCTGGCCTTCGCTCTGATCAAGTGGTTCGGGGTCGCCTACCTGCTTTATCTGGCGGTCCGACAATGGCGCGCCCCCACGCAGGACTACGATACTCTTGGCGACGATCATCAGGGGCGTCGCCGTAGCGTACTGCTGATCCGGGGCTTTCTGATCAACGCCAGCAATCCCAAAGCCGTGGTCTTCCTGCTCGCGGTCCTGCCCCAGTTTCTCGATCCCTCAGGGCCCATGGCGCTGCAATACACCATCATGGGTCTGACCCTGATTACCGTGGATGTAATAGTGATGGCTGGTTACACCGGGCTGGCCGCCCGCGCGCTCAAACTGCTGCGCAGCGCCCGCCAACAGCGGCTGGTGAACCGTGGCTTCGCCGCCCTGTTCGCCGCCGCCGCCAGCCTGCTGGCCACCGCCCGCCGGGCAGCGGTCTGAGCGGGCTACTCGTTGCGCATCAGGAAGGAACCACGGCCGGTGGCCAGCTTGCGGCCTTCTGCGTCGAGCACATCGGCGCTGCCGACCATGACCTTGCGGCCGGCCTTGATGATCTCCCCACGGCAGACGATCTCCCCCTGCCCGGTGGGCCTCAGGAAGCTGACATTGAGATCCACCGTGATCGGACCGGCATCGCGCTGATGGTAGGCACGCACGCAGGTACCCAGAACCGTGTCGATCAGCACGCAATAAATACCGCCATGCACCATGCCATAGGCCTGTAACAACTCAGGAGTCACCGGCAAGGCAATTTCAGAGCCACCGTCATCATTGACCCAATTGATCTTGATGCCCAGGTGGCAGCGAAATGGGTTGTTATTGGTCCAGTTGATTTCGTCTTCGCGAGTCCAGCTCATTAACCTGTGCGCTCCTGTCTGCTTGGCTGAAAAGGGAAAATGGCCGTTGCGGCCAGCATCCGGACCGGTGCATTGTATACTGTATACAGTACACGGACCACGCCGGATTCCGCTCCCTTGCACCGGGCCGGGAGCGGGTAAATCCTGTAAACTCCCGCCATTACTCGGGAAAACACTGTCTTAGCGTTTGAGAAACACACTATGCCGCGAACCCAAACCGACCCTTTCGCTCCCGTCCGCCGCCGTTCCATGGAGGAGGAAGTCTACATACGCATGCGCGAAGCGATCCTGCGCGGAGACATTGCCGGCGGCGAACGCCTGGTGCAGGAGGACCTGGCCAAGCGTTTCGGTACCAGCCGCATCCCGGTGCGTGACGCTTTACGCCGGCTGGAGGCAGACGGCCTGGTGGAAACCGAGGGCCGGGGCGCCTATCGGGTCAGTTCTTTCGGCGTCGATGACGTCAAGGAGATCTATGCTCTGCGCGAGCTGCTGGAAGGCCACATGGTTGCCCAGGCCTGCCCCCAACTGGGCGACGAGGAACTGGACGAGCTGGAGCAGTTGCAACAGGACATGGACCAGGCCGCCGATGATGGCGACTCCGCCGCCTATGTGGCGCTCAATCAGCGTTTTCACCGGGTGCTGTACGATGCCGCCAATCAGCCGCGCACTCAGAAAATCGTCCTCACCCTCTGGCAGGGGGTGCCACCACTGACACCGATCACCATCGAGAACCGCATGGCGGAATCCAGCCAGGAACATTGGGCCATTGTGCGAGCGTTGCGCGCCGGTGACGCCGCAGCGGCGGCCGAGGCCATGCGCCGTCATATCGCCGCCGCCGGTGAAGGGCTGCTGGCCCATGTCTCCAGCGGCGGCGCCGGGTTGCGCTGAACGGGGAACGAGATCGCGCCGGTCAGGACACCCGGCGGGCGCGGCCCCGCCAATAGGGCTCCCGCAGCTCTTGCTTGAGCACCTTGCCGGCGCCGGACAACGGCAGGCTGTCGCGGAATTCCACCGAACGCGGACACTTGTAGCCGGCCAGATCATCGCGGCAGAAATCGGTCAACTCTTCCGCTGACACCTCAACGCCGGATTGCGTCACCACCACCGCGTGCACGCTCTCCCCCCAGGTGTCATGGGGAATGCCGATCACCGCGCAGCTGGCCACCGCCGGATGCCGGGCCAGCACGTTTTCCACTTCCGCGCAGTACACGTTCTCGCCGCCGGAGACGATCATGTCCTTCATGCGGTCGACGATGTAGATGTAACCGTCCTCATCCATGTAACCGCCATCTCCGGTATGCAACCAGCCGCCGCGCAGGGTTTCCGCGGTGGCGTCCGGATTATTCCAGTAGCCCAACATGACGTTGTCACCGCGCGCCACCACTTCACCCACGGTGCCCCGGGGCACTTCCCGGTCATCCTCGTCGACGATACGTACTTCCATGCCCCAGGTGGCTTTGCCGGCGGAACGGATGCGGCCATTGCTCAAGGCCTCGCCACGATGATTACGCCAGGAGTTCAACGTGATCATCGGCGATGCCTCGGTCATACCATAGGTATGAGTGAACTGCGCATCGGGAAACACCGCCAGGGCCCGTTCCAGAACCGCCAGGGAAATAGGCGAGGCCCCATAGGCAACCCGTGTCAGGGAGCTCAGATCGTATTCTCGCACCTCGGGGTGATCCACCAGCATCTGTATCATGCTTGGCACCAGAATCACATCGGTGATCTTTTCCCGCTCAATGGTGGCCAGAACCTCCTCCACGCGGAAGGACGGCATCATCACCGCGGTTCCGCCCACCACGATCTGGGTGATGAATTTGGCGACGCCGGCGGTATGGAACAGCGGCGACGCCAACAAGGTGACGAACGGATCAGGCGGGTCGCTTTCCGCCAGGCGAGTAATGGCGCAGCTCCAGAGATTGTCATGGGAAAGCATCACGCCTTTGGGAAAGCCGGTAGTGCCACCGGTATACAGCAGCACCGCCAGGTGATCACCGCCGAAGCGGCCATCCTCCACCGGCGTTGCCCGCGCCAGAAAATCCTCGTAGTGAATCATCCCCGCCGGCCCATCTGCATGGGTGGATGGCGTGCTCCCCAGATGCAGAACATGGCGCAGCCCTGGACAGCGCGCCTTGAGCGTCTCCACCATCGGCAGGAAAGCATCGCTGACCAGCAGTATCTCCGCTTCGCTGTCGTTGAGGGAGTACGCCATCTCCTTCACATTCCAGCGGGTATTCACGGCATTGGCCACCGCGCCCATCCACCACAAGCCAAGAAAATACTCGGCATGATAATCGCAGTTGGCGGCCAGTATCGCCACCCGGTCTCCGGCCTGTACACCGAGGCCGGTGAGTCCACCGGCCAGCCGGGCACAACGGTCAGCCAACTCTCGATAGCTGCGGCGGCGTTCGCCATCCACCGTGGCCAGGCGTTCCGGAGCCTGCTGCACCGCGCGGTGCAACCCCTGGGTCAGATACATGGGCGGTACTCCCCTGCCCGGCAACGGGCATGAACAACAATATCGTGGTCAGACATGATTCACCTGTGAACGGAATAATCGGCCAAAGCCCGTGGAGAACGGGCTTGAGGCGGGCGGAGATATCCACCCGCTGGAATAAAAAGCACGCACGACGGTTGGCCCCCCGCCATGCGTGGAGAGCGAACCGCTAACGCACCGCGCGCAACATATTGCGTGCGATTACAATCTGTTGAATCTGAGTGGTGCCTTCATAAATACGGAACAGCCGCACATCACGGTAAAACCGCTCGATGCCGTATTCGGACATATAGCCGGCGCCACCGTGAATCTGCACCGCGCGGTCCGCCACGCGACCGCACATTTCCGAAGCGTACATTTTGCAGCAAGCGGCCTCGGTGCTGACGTTTTCACCGTCATCCCGACGACGGGCCGCATCCAGAACCATGCAACGGGAGGCGTAGATCTCCGCCTTGCTGTCGGCCAGCATTGCTTGCACCAGTTGGAATTCACCAATGGCCTGGCCGAACTGCTCGCGTTCAGCGGCATAACGCAGAGCATCGTCCAGCATACGTTCGGCCACGCCGACACAGATGGCGGCGATATGAATCCGCCCTTTGTCCAGCACTTTCATGGCCGTCTTGAAGCCCACGCCGGGCTTGCCACCGATGATGTTAGCCGCCGGCACCCGGCAGTCCTCGAACACCACATCACAGGTATGGGCGCCTTTCTGGCCCATTTTGCTGTCTGGTTTACCCAGCGAGATTCCCGGAGTTTTGGCGTCGACGATAAACGCGGAGATGCCGCCCGCGCCCTTCACATCCGGATCAGTACGCGCCATCAAGGTAAAAATACCGGCCTGTGGCGCATTGGTGATGAAGCGTTTGGTGCCGTTCACCACATAGTGATCGCCGTCCTTCACCGCGCTGGTCCGCAAGGACGCGGCATCGGAACCGGCCCCCGGCTCTGTCAGCGCGAACGACGCCATCACCTCACCGGTGGCCAGAGACGGCAACCACTGTTGTTTCTGCTCATCAGTACCGTCCATCAGGATCCCCTGGGAACCGATCCCCACGGTGGTGCCGAACAACGAACGGAACGCCGGTGAAGTGCGCCCCATCTCGAACATCACCAGCACTTCCTCTTCCATGGTCAGACCGAGGCCGCCGAATTCCTCGGGGATGGTCAGCCCGAACAGACCGATCTCCTTCATCTCCCTGACGATGTCCTCGGGGATGGCGTCGTGCTCCGCCACCCATTCCTCGTTGGGCACCAGCCGTTCGCGTACGAAGCGGTTGATCGTGTCCAACAGCGTATTCATGGTTTCCTGATCACGTATCATGATGGCCTCCCGGCGGCATTGCCGCCTTGAATTATCGACGCCTCACAGCGCCGCGGCGGTACCCAGAATGGCGGTGGACTGACTGGACAGCGTACCGCCGTTGCCATGCACAATCGCCGTTTGCGCACCGGCGACCTGGCTGTCTCCAGCGTTACCACGCAACTGACGGACGCCCTCGATGGCGGCGAAAATGCCGTACATCCCCGGGTGCCCCCAGGACAAGCCGCCGCCATTGGTATTCACCGGCAGGCTGCCACCGGGGGATATGTTCCCCTCCTCCACGAAGGCGCCGGCTTCGCCCTTGGCACAGAAGCCGAGGTCTTCCAGGAACAACAAGGTATTGATGGTGAAGGCGTCGTACAGCTCCGCCACATCAATGTCCTTGGGGCCCATTCCGGCCATGGCATAAGCGTCACGCCCGGATTGCGTGGCGGCGGTCACGGTCAGGTCCGCCATGCTGGAGATTTGCCGATTCCACACCGCCGTACCCTGGCCGAGCACATACACCGGCGGCTGCGGCAAATCGCGGGCGCGGTCAGCGCGGACCAAAACGTAAGCGCCGCCGCCATCGGTGACCAGGCAAGCATCACGCACGGTCAGTGGATCGGACACCATGCGCGAATTGAGCACATCGTCCACGGTCAGCGGATCACGCATGAACGCGTCCGCATTCTTCCGCGCCCATTGGCGCGCCGACACCGCCACTTGCGCCAATTGCCGGCGGGTTGTGCCGAACTCATGCATGTGGCGTGACGCCGCCAGCGCATACGCGGACATCGGCAGCATCGGTTGATAAGGATGCTCGTAGGGTTGCGGGTCCATCAGCAGGCGAGCCTTGCCAATTTCCTTGCGGCTCAATGTGGAGGTGCGCTGGGCGCTGCCGTAGGCCACCAGTACCGCGTCACACTGACCGGACTCCAGCGCTTGCATCGCCGGCATCAGGTGGGCGATGAAACTGGACCCGCCGATCATGGTGGCGTCGACGAAACGGGGACGAATTCCCAGGTACTCCACCACCGGCATCGACCACATGGTGGATGAGGCACTGGCGGTGCAAAGACCGTCGATATCCTTCATGGTCAGGCCGGCATCGGCCACCGCCAGACGCGCGGCCTGAGCCAGCAGCTCCATGTCGGTATAACCCGGCGCCTCGCCACAACCGAAGGTCGCCACACCAGCGATGGCGAATTTGCCGCGCAAATGATTCAGATCACCGCTCATTGTGCCGCTCCTTCCATCGCATGAAACACCAACAGGCCATGCCCCTCGTTTACCGTCACCCGGGCCTTCACCGCCATGCCGATTTTCACCTCTTCCGGGGCCGCGTTTTCAATCCGGCTCATCAGCCGGACGTTTTCTTCAAGATCTATCAAAGAGACGTTGTAGTCACCACCAGCTTCCGGTTTGCGCCGCACCGTGGTCACCGCATAGACCGTCCCCTTGCCGCTGGGGCTGAACCAGGACAGGTCGCCACTGCCACAACCGGGGCAAAGTTCACGTGGAAAAAAAATCGCATCCCCACAGTCATTGCAGCGTTGAATTTCGAAACGCCCCTGATCCAGAGCCGCTTGATAGATGGCCTGCACGCCACCCTCTTGGTTAACCATGTTTGCTCTCCTCGTAATTACCGCCAGCCCGGTGGAAAGGCCACCCGGCGAATCGTCCGATCATGCGTCCCCGGCCGCCATAACATCACCGCCGCCAACCAAAGCCCGTTGTTCGTCCTGTAACTGACGCCAGAGGATCTTGCCAGCGCCGGACTTCGGTAAGGCATCGACGAATTCCACCCGGCGGGGCGCTTTGTACACCGCCATTTTTTCCCGCGCCCAGTCGATCACCTGTTCTTCGGTAACCTGGCCGCGGTAGCGGTCCTTGACAACCAGAATCGCCATGACCACTTCACCGCGACGACTGTCCGGCACGCCGATGACACAGGCCTCCTGAACCGCCGGATGGTCATACATGAAATTTTCCACTTCCGCCGGCCAGACTTTGTAGCCGGACACGTTGATCATGCGCTTGAGCCTGTCCTTCATGAAGAAGTAGCCATCCTCATCGATACAGGCCAGGTCACCGGTACGAAAAAAGCGGCGCCCATCGCGTTCAAGAAAGGACTCACGATTGGCCTCGTCGTTATGCCAATACCCTTCCATTACCTGTGGTCCGCTGGTGATCAGCTCACCCACTTCGCCCAGCGGCAAGGGCTCCAGAGTTTCCGGATCGACCACACGGGAATCCACGCCAAAGGTGGGCACCCCCAGACACTGGCGTTTGTTACGGTGCACGGGGTTGGCATGCAAAAAAGCGGAGGTCTCGGTCAGACCATAGGATTCGTTGAACGCGATCCCGTGATCTTCCTTCAAGGTCCGCGATACCGCCTCCGGCATCGCCGCGCCGCCGCCAAAGATCAAGCTCAGGCGCGACAGGTCATAATCGGCGATATCCGGCTTGGCGAAAAAGTCGATGATCATCGCCGGCGGCGCGCCCCACACACTGACACCCCATTGGTCGATCAGCCGTGCCGCCATATCCCGATCCCAGCGCGGCAGTATCACCGTGGTGGCGCCGAGCAGAATCGGCATGTTCATACCACTTTGCAGGCCCAGCATGTGGAACATCGGCGCCACCGACAGAAACACCGATTCGGCATTGAGGGCACGCCACAACGATGAGGAATAAATAGCGTATCCCAGGGTGCGGTGGGTATGGATGCAGCCCTTGGGGTGACCGGTGGTGCCGGAGGTGTAAGGCAGCACACACATCTGATCAGCGTCAAAAGCCGCCGGCATCGGAGTCTGTTCCGCGGCAAGGGCTTCAGCCCAGGTCACCACCGCCGGGTCCGTCACTTCTTCCTGCGCCACCGCGATCCAGCCAGGAACCAGCGGATCTCGCGGATCGCTAAGGTAATCCCGGTACTGATGCAGAATCACCCGGGTAACCAGGCCACTATCCACACAGGGGCGCAGATTGCTGTACAGGTCGGCGGCACAGAATGCCAGACGGGCGCCGCTATTTTCGAAGTAATAGGCCAGCTCCTCATGAGTGCTCATGGCGTTTACCGGCACTACCGCCGCCCCCAGCGACATCACCGCATAGAAGGCAACGGTGAACTGCGGACAGTTCTGAGTGTAGAGCAATACGCGATCGCCCTTGGCCACACCACATTCTTGCTGCAGATAACCAGCCATGCATCGCACGTCCCTCTGCAGATCGCCATAGCTCAGCACGCCGTTGTAAAACACCAACGCAGGCCGGTCCGGGTAACGCAAAGCGGAAATACGCAGGTTATCCACCAGAGTGGTTTGCGGAGCGCGAATCCGCTCGGGCAACCCTTTCGGATAGAAGGACAGATGAGGAGAGGTCATCGATGCGCTCCCGTCATTGATCCATGGAACGGGCGATGATTTCCTTCATGATCTCGTTGGCACCGCCATAGATCTTGCCCACCCGGGCATCGGTGTACATCCGCGAGATCGGATACTCTTCCATGTAACCGTAGCCGCCATGCAATTGCAGACATTCATCGATGATCTGGCAGTTCAACTGCGTGGTCCACCACTTCGCCATGGCGGCGGTGGGCACGTCCAGCTCGCCACGGATCACTTTGTAGACACAATCATCGACGAAACAGCGCGCCACCGTCGCCTGGGTCTGACACTCCGCCAATTTGAAACGGGTGTTCTGCATATCCATAAGGCGCTGACCAAACACCTTGCGATCCTTCACATAAGCAGTGGTCTCATCAATGGCCTTCTGCATGGTGGCCACGGCGCCCACGGCGATGAACATGCGCTCGCGCGGCAGTTGCTCCATCAGTTGCACGAAACCCTTGCCCTCGGCACCGCCCAGGACATTTTCCGCTGGTACGCGCACGTCATCGAAAAACAGCTCCGCGGTGTCCTGCCCTTTCTGGCCGATTTTTTCCAGGATGCGCCCACGGCGAAAACCGCTGACTTTTTCCGTTTCCACCATTACCAGGGAAATACCGCGGCTGCCCTTGGCCTGGGTATCGGTTTTCGCCACCACACAGATCAATTCGGCGTGATAGCCGTTGGTGATAAAGGTTTTGGAGCCGTTAATCACATACTCATCACCATCACGGAGCGCGGTGGTCCGCACCGCCTGTAAATCAGAGCCGGCTCCCGGTTCACTCATGGCGATGGCGGCGACCCGCTGGCCACTGGCCAATTGCGGCAGCCATTTCTTGCGCTGCTCCTCGGTGCCGTAATTGAGAATGTAGTGAGACACGATGCCGCTATGCACGCTGATGCTGAAGCTGCTCACCTGAGCGCGGGCCTGCTCCATGCAGATCACGGCCTCATGGGCGAAGGTGCCGCCGCCACCGCCGTACTCGGACGGGATACTGGCACACAACAGGCCCAGCTCACCAAGTTTGGGCCAGACCTCACGATCCGGGTGACGCTGCTTGCGCCATTTTTCCTCCTGGGGCACGAACTCGCGCTCGAAAATCTTGCGTACGGAACCCTGAAAAATTCTCAGTTCGTCATCAATCCAGGCGGACTGCCACTGTGTCATTGGTATTCTCCTCGGCGAGAGTCCATCACACGCTTCGCAGGTGCTTAACCACGCCGTTGGCTGTTTTTGTTGTACTCAGCATGCCCAAGGGCTGCTGCACGACCAATGGCCATCACCATCAAAACCATTGGCCATTCCGCTCTCCAGAGCGCCCGCACACCGACAGCGGTGATGGATTCGGCCAAGCCCGCTCCACGCATCCCATGTCTTCATTGCATATTCAGATAGGGGCGGGCCGCCTTCAGGCGGGTATAGCGGTATTCACCCGGCGGCAGACCGGTCCATTTCTTGAAGGCGCGATGGAAGGTACTCAGTTCGGAAAAACCCAGTTTTGATGCCACGTCCACCAGATTCAGGTCCGGACGCGACAGATACTCGATCGCCGCATCGCAACGCAGGTTGTCCTTCAGCCCTTGATAACACTGGCCTTCATCACGCAGGCGCCGGCGTACGGTTTGCGGCGTCATCCCCAGCACCGAACCGACTTCTTCCAGTGTTGGCAATCCAGAACTCAGATGACGGCGCAGCAGCCGCCGAATCCGCTCGCTGCAAGAGGTTTCGTCCCGATAACGCACCAACAGGTTGGCCGGTGCCTGACGCAGAAAGGAGGTCAGACTCAAGCGGTTCTGCACTACCGGCAACTCCAGCCAACGCGATTCGAAGGTGAAGCCGAAGCAGTTGTCGTTGGCCTTCAATGGCGCGTCGAAAATCAAATGGATACGGTTGCTTTTGCCATCGCCCATGTCCTGATAGCTGACTTGTTGCAAGGGAATCCGTCTTGCCGCCAGCCAGGACGACACGCCCCAGGTAAAGAACATAAACATGCGTTTGGCATAGCTCAGACAGGCGGGCTCGTCTCCCAGGTCACGCACACAGACATGGGCGGTTTCCCCTTGCACCACCAAACGCGGCACGAAATCCTTCAACAATAAATGGTAAAACGTGAAGCCCCGACGCAAGGCATCGCCAAGGGTTTCGCACTGGATCAGGTCCTGGCACATATGAGCGAAGGCCCCCAATGGCACCGGGTGGCTGCACAGACCGAAGAATTCATCGCGAAGATCGCGTCTCAACAGGTACATCAGCCGCGCGTATTGGTCCTGGGAGACACGGGACAATGGTGATTTCAGCAACCGCACCGGGATCCCGGCACGCTGCATCACCGGCTCCGGGTCCACTCCGTGTCGGCACGCACCCGCCAGCATTTGCTCCACATGATGAATGGAAATGGTATGACTGGTGGTCATCGCCGAGCCGTCAAACCGGATATTCATCACTATCCTCCGCCGTGGAACCAGCCTGAGCCGGGCCACCATCAGTATTTGTATTCAGGATCTTTATGCCACCGCCCACCGGAGCGGCGTGACGCGGAATGGATGCTCTCCTTCTTGGCCAAATCCGACACAGGCAGAGAACCCTTACCACGCGTCTGTAGTTTTTCGCCAAACCCGCCGGAATCAAAGAACGACAGGCTCGCTTTCCTGTTGCGTGATCAATGTATACTGTATACCGTATACAAAAGCAAATCGGTTCCTTCTCTTGATGTGACTCCCCTCCCGAGCCCAACGGGTAGCCCGATTTCTTTTTCATATGCCTGTTTTATCTATTGCGGAGCCTGCGCATGGCCTTGGATAACGCGAATAAGTGGCTGGGCAAGGAGCAGATCCAGGACGACAGTCTGGACCTTCACGCCCTGGCCCGGGTGACCGCCACACTTGGCGGCGCCCCCCTGAGCACCGGAGACGCCCTTCCCCATCTGTGGCAGTGGGCATTCTTTCAACCGGTTTCCGGCATGGACACCCTGGGGCCGGATGGCCATCCCCTCCCCGGTGATTTCCTGCCACCGATTCGCGACTGCCAACGTATGTGGGCCGGCGGCGAGGTGCGTTTCAACAGCCCGTTGCGCGCCGGGGTGCCGGCGCGGCGACACAGCCGGATCGAGGACATCAAGGAAAAACACGGCCGCAGTGGCTCGCTCACCTTCATTACCGTGCGGCACCGCTACCTTCAGGACGACGAGGAGAAAGTGAGCGAGCGACAGGACATCGTGTACCGTGAACCGGTACCGCTGAAGGCCTCCATCGGTGAGCCCATGCCGGAGCTGCAGTGGGCCGATACCATCAAACCGGAAGCCACCCTGTTGTTCCGTTATTCCGCGGTGACCTTCAATTCCCACCGCATCCATTACGACTGGCCCTACACCACCGGAGAGGAAGGCTATCCGGGCCTGGTGGTACACGGACCCCTGATCGCCACCCTGGTGATGCGAGCGTTTGTCCAGTCCAATCCGGACAAGGTCGCCAAGGTATTCCGCTATCGGGGCATGCGTCCGTTGATCGCACCTGAGCCTTTTCAGGTCGGTGGTGTTATTGAGTCCCCCGGGGTTGCCCGGGTCATGGCCGGCAACGAACAGGGCCAGGCCCATGTCGGTGAAGTTGAATTCGAGGAGACCCGTTAATGATTCAGTACGATAAAGAAGCCCTGGATGCCATTCGTGACGGTGTACGCGGCCTGTGCGCCGGGTTCGACGACGCTTATTGGCGTGGCGTCGATGAGCGACAGGACTTCCCGGAAGAGTTTGTTACCGCACTGACTCAGGCCGGATGGCTGGCGGCGATGATCCCGGAGGAGTATGGCGGTTCCGGTCTGGGGTTGGCGGAAGCCTCAGTGATACTGGAAGAAGTGAATCGCTGTGGCGGCAACTCCGGCACCGTGCACGGCCAGATGTACAACATGTTCACGCTGCTGCGTAACGGCTCCGCCGAGCAAAAGGATCACTATTTGCCACGTATCGCCCGCGGCGAGCTGCGCCTGCAGTCCATGGGGGTCACCGAACCGACCACCGGGACCGACACCACCAAGATCAAGACCACCGCGGTGCGCAAGGGCGACCGTTATGTCATCAACGGTCAGAAAGTCTGGATCTCCCGCATTCAGCATTCCGACCTGATGATCCTGCTGGCGCGCACCACTCCGCTGGATCAGGTGGGGAAAAAAACCGATGGCATGTCCATCTTTCTGGTGGATCTGCACCAGGCCATCGGCAATGGCATGACGGTCCAGCCGATCGCCAACATGGTGCATCACGTCACCAATGAGTTGTTCTTCGACAATCTGGAAATTCCCGCCGAGGCGCTGATCGGCGAGGAAGGCAAAGGCTTCCGCTATATCCTGGATGGCCTCAACGCCGAGCGCACGCTGATCGCCGCGGAGTGCATCGGCGATGGCCGCTGGTTCATCGACAAGGCCAGCCGCTATGCCCGTGACCGGGAAGTGTTCGGCCGCCCGATCGGCAAGAACCAGGGCATTCAGTTTCCCATTGCCGAAGCGCACATCGAAGTGGAGGCCGCCGACCTGATGCGCTGGCGTGCCTGTGAACAATACGATTCCGGCCTCAATGCCGGCGCCGCCGCCAACATGGCCAAATACCTGGCGGCCAAGGCGTCCTGGGAAGCCGCCAACGTGTGCTTGCAAACCCACGGCGGTTTCGGCTTCGCCTGCGAATACGACGTGGAACGGAAATTCCGTGAAACCCGCCTGTATCAGGTGGCTCCGATTTCCACCAATCTGATTCTCTCTTACGTGGCCGAGCACCTGCTCGAACTGCCACGGTCCTTCTAAGGAGCGAACATGAGCGACGCAACCCGGGCCCTGGCCTCGTTTCTCGCCGAGCTGCGCTATGAGGACCTGCCGGAAGCGGTGGTGGCCCGCACCGAGGATCTGTTCCTCGACTGGCTGGGATCCTTGATCGCCGGCAGCGGTCAACACCCTATCCCGCTGTTCGCTGGCTATGCACGGCGCATGGGCCCCGCTTCCGGTGCTGTCCAGAATCTGGTGGACGGCACCAACACTTCCGCCTACTTCGCCGCGCTGGTCAACGGCGCCGCTTCCCATGTGGTGGAACAGGACGATCTGCACAACAGCTCGGTACTGCACCCGGCCACGGTGGTATTTCCCGCCGCCCTGGCGATGGCTCAGGAACAGGGCGGAAGCGGTCGTGATCTGATCGTCGCCTCGGTGGCCGGCTACGAGGCCGGCATTCGCATCGGCGAATTTCTCGGCCGCTCCCACTACCGCATCTTCCATACCACCGGTACCGTCGGTACCTTGGCGGCGGCGGTGGCCGCCGGCAAAATTCTGGGACTGGACCGGGACGGTTTCATCAACCTTCTCGGCAGTGCCGGTACCCAGGCCTCGGGCTTATGGGAATTCCTGCGCGACGCCGCCGACTCCAAGCAACTGCACACCGCCAAGGCAGCGGCGGATGGCGTGCTGGCCGCCTGTCTCACCGCCGATGGGCTGACCGGAGCACGCAATATCCTCGAAGGCGATCAGGGGCTCGCCGCCGGCTTGTCCCGGGACGCCGATGCCCGTTTTCTCAATGATCGCCTCGGCGAACGCTGGGCGCTGTCGGAAACCTCGTTCAAGTTCCACGCATCCTGCCGCCATACTCACCCGGCGGCGGATGCCCTGCTGGCGGTCATGCGGGAACACGATCTCAAGGCGGATGACATCGAATCCGTCACCGCCCGGGTGCACCAGGGCGCCATCGATGTACTCGGCCGCGTGGACATTCCGGCCACTATCCACCAGGCCAAGTTCTCCATGGGAACGGTGCTGGGCCTGATTGCGCTGCACGGCCATGCCGGTCTGTCGGAGTTTCACCAGATCCCACTGGACGATGCCGCGGTCGCCGCGTTTCGTGACAAGGTCACAATGCAGCTGGACGCCGAAGTGGACGGGGCCTACCCGGCGCGCTGGCTCGGCCGGGTGGATGTGGTCACCAGAGATGGCCGTACCCTGCACGGCAGCATCGATGAACCCAAAGGTGACCCGGGCAATACGCTGAACCGGGCGGAATTGGAAGATAAATTCCGTCGACTGGCGCGTTTCGCCGGCACCCTTTCCGAGGACGCCATGGGCACCGTCATCGAGCGTGTCTGGACGCTGCATGACGCCGACAACGTCACTCCCCTGATTTGAACCGTGAGGACGCGGGGTTACCCCGCGTCCCAGGGCCGCCGACCTGCCTTTGCCAGAGAAAGCGCCCATCGCAGCTGTAGGAGCACAAGAATGAGTACCACCGCTTCTCCCCGGCCCCTGGACGGCATTACCGTGGTCAGCCTGGAGCATGCCATCGCCGCGCCGTTTTGTACCCGCCAGCTGGCGGATATGGGCGCGCGGGTGATCAAGGTAGAGCGCCCCGGCGTCGGCGACTTCGCCCGTGGCTATGACGAACGGGTCCACGGTCTGGCCTCCCATTTCGTTTGGACCAACCGCTCCAAGGAAAGTCTGACGCTGGATCTGAAGCACGATACCGCCACCCCGGTACTGCAACGCCTGCTTGAACAAGCCGACGTGCTGGTGCAGAACCTGGCTCCCGGCGCCGCCGCCCGCCTCGGACTGTCGTTCGAAGCACTGCACGAGCGCTTCCCAAAACTGATCGTTTGCGACATCTCCGGTTACGGCGAAGGCGGCCCTTACCAGGACAAGAAAGCTTACGATCTGTTGATCCAGAGTGAGGGCGGCTTCCTGTCCGTCACCGGCACCCCGGACGACATGGCCAAGGCCGGTTGTTCCATCGCCGACATTTCCGCTGGTATGTACGCCTACACTCATATCCTCAACGCTCTGCTGCTGCGCCAGAGCACCGGCAAAGGCAGCCGTATCGACGTTTCCATGCTGGAGAGTCTGGTGGAGTGGATGAACTACCCGCTCTACTACGCGTTCGAAGGCGCCGAACCGCCGCCGCGCACTGGCGCCGCCCACGCTACTATCTATCCTTACGGCCCATTCGACACCGGCGATGGCGGCACCGTGATGCTGGGACTGCAGAATGAGCGGGAATGGCGTGTGTTCTGCGAACAAGTCCTGCTACAGGCCGAGCTGGCCGACGATGAACGTTTTGCCTCCAATTCCCAACGGGTCCATAACCGGGCAGCACTGAAGTCACTGATCCTGGGTGTCTTCGCGGAATTGGATGCCGAGGAAGTGATTCGCCGCCTCGATGATGCGCGCATCGCCAATGCTCATGTCAACGACATGCATGGAGTCTGGCGGCACCCGCAACTGGCCGCCCGGCAACGCTGGACCGAGATCGGCAGCCCCAGGGGGCCATTGCCGGCATTACTGCCTCCCGGAGCCAGCAATGCGTTTCAGCCGCGTATGGACGCCGTGCCGGACCTGGGCGAGCACAGCGCGGCTATTCTCGCTGAGCTGGGTTACGATGACGGCGATATCGAACAGTTCCAACAGGCGGGAGTAATCTGAATGGCCTTGAGAGCGTCCCGTGATGCCCGCACCATGCTGTTCGTGCCCGCCACCCGTCTGGAGCGGGTGGCCAAGGCCCAGGCCAGCGGCGCGGACCTGGTGATCATCGATCTTGAAGATGCGGTGGCCGAGGCGGACAAAGCCGAAGCTCGCCGCGCCCTGGCCGATTTCCTCGAGCAAGCCACGACGCCCTTGTTCGTGCGCATGAATGGCGCCAGCACGGATCACTTCGAAGCGGATATTGCCCTGTGCTCCCAAGCCGATGCGGTGCACGGCATCATGCTGCCGAAGACCGAAAGCGCCGGGGATGTTCAGCGCGCCCGCATCGATGGCAAGGCGCTATGGCCACTGGTGGAAAGCGTACGTGGCGTGATCAACATTCCACACATCGCCGCCTGCGATGGCATCGAACGGCTCACCTTTGGGGCCTTGGATCTGAGTCTGGATCTGGGTGCCGAAGCCGGCAGCGAAGGTGCCGTCACCATCCTGGACCAGTGTCGTGCTCAACTGATCCTGCACAGCCGGCTGAACGGTCTTGCCGGACCGGTGGAAAGCGTGGAGCCCGATTTCCGTAACACGGAGAAAGTCGCGGCAGTCGCACTGCGTGCCGCGCAAATGGGATTTACCGGCATGCTCTGCATTCATCCCGGGCAGATCGAACCGGTGCGGCGGGCCTTTTCCCCCACCAGCGAGCAACTGGAGTGGGCCCGTCGAGTGGTGGACGGTGTCGCCGAACACGGTGCCACTTTCCAGTTGGACGGACAGATGGTGGATGAGCCTGTGATTCAACGAGCCCGTCGCTTGATCGCCGCGGCGGGCTGATTTCCCTCCATCAGGGGCCTTGTAGCTACCTCCGAATTTATATCTCCAAGGCCGGAAGAACAGCTTCGTCGCTTCCGACGATGCCGCCCACCGCCGAGACACTGCTACTCTGTTGACTCATAACCAGAACAACGGTGGGTGCGGAATGAAGGACTGGCAATCGCTCGTCGATCTGCGGGCACTGAACACCTGGATGGAACAGCAGGGTCTGGGCAAAGGCGGTATCGAGAATCCCCTGCCGCTGGCCGGCGGCACCCAGAACCTGCTGCTGCGCTTCCAACGTGATGGCAAGGACTATGTTCTGCGCCGCCCGCCCCGCCATCTACGCGCCAATTCCAACGACACCATGCGGCGGGAGATGCGCCTACTCGCCGCGCTGTCCGATACCAAGGTGCCTCATCCCCGCTTGCTCGCCGCCTGCCCCGAGGAAGACGTGATTGGTGTTTCGTTCTATTTGATGGAGCCCATCGATGGCTTCAACGCCACCTGCGATTTTCCCGAGTCCCACGGCACCAGCTCCGACTGGGTGCACCGCATGGGCCTGTCCCTGGTGGAAGGGATCACTGCCCTCGGCGCGGTGGATTACGAAAAAGTCGGACTGAGTGGCTTCGGCAAGCCCGAGGGTTTTCTGCAGCGGCAGGTACCCCGCTGGCGCGCACAGCTGGAGAGCTATCAGGCGTTTGCCGAATGGCCCGGCGCCGGTGGTATTCCCGGCGTGGATCGCGTCGGACAATGGTTGGAACGTCATCGGCCCGATACGTTTCAGCCCGGCATCATTCATGGCGACTACCATCTCGCCAACGTGCTTTACTGCCATGAACGTCCGGAACTGGCCGCCATTGTCGACTGGGAACTGACCACCATCGGCGATCCGCTTATCGACCTTGGCTGGCTCCTGGCCACCACACCGGACCATCTGGATCTGCGGATCAATCAGAAAGGCGACACCCTGGGCACGGCCTTCCCTGGCCGGCAAGCAATGATCGAACATTACCGCGCCCGCAGCGATCGCGACCTCAGCCACATCGAATGGTACGGCGTACTGGCATGCTACAAGCTCGGCCTGATCCTGGAAGGCACCTACGCGCGGGCCTGTGCCGGCAAGGCCCCGATGGAAACCGGCGAGCGCCTGCATAACCGCACCATTACGCTGTTCGAGCGCGCCCTGGGCTGGATCTCCTGAGCGCGGCCTTCATCTCGGAACAATCATTCCGGAATAATGTGGAGAACGATATGAACGATCTGGATTTCAGCGGGAAAACCGTTTTGGTGGTGGGCGGCTCCAGTGGTATCGGCAACGGGATCGCTCAGGCTTTCCGCCGGCGCGGCGCCGATGTGCACGTCTGGGGTACTCGTGCCAGCGCCAGCGACTACGCTGGTGACGAAGGATCCGACCTTGACGGCCTTGGCTACTCCCAGGTGGATGTCTCCGACATCGACGCCATTGAACGCCTCACCCCGACCTTCTCCCAACTGGATATTCTGATTCAATGTCAGGGCACGGTGGCCTATCGGCGCGGTGAGTTCGAGCGGGAAGGCTGGGACAAAGTGATCGCGGTAAACCTCGATAGCCTGCGTGCCTGTGCCATGAAGTTCCATTCCATGCTGCACGAAAGCCGGGGGAACATGATCGTGGTCAGTTCCACCGCCGCCTTCCATTCCACCCGCGGCAATCCCGCCTACAACGCTTCCAAGGCTGGCGCCGTGGCCCTGGTACGGACTCTTGGGGAAGCCTGGGCCAGCGACGGCATCTCGGTGAACGGCATTGCTCCAGGCCTGGTCGCCACCAAGCTGACCACCGTGACCACCGAAAACCCCAAACGTCTGGAGGCTTCCCTGGCCAATATTCCCGCCGGACGCCTCGGCACTCCGGCGGACATGGCCGGCGCCGCGCTGTTTCTGGCTTCCCCGCTGGCGGACTACATTCGCGGCCAGACCCTGGTGGTGGACGGCGGACTTATCCTGTCCTGACAGGCTGATTCCGCTTTTGCCAATCACTTTTCCCAGTCTCTTTTTCCCAAAAAAAGGGGAGCTTCCATGAACTTCGATCATTCCGAACAAACCCTGGAGCTGCTGGCGCGCCTGCAGCGCTTCATGGACACCTATATCGCGCCACGGGAACAGGAACAACATGACTGGGTCACCGACCCGGCCAGGGTCTGGCAACCCTGGCCCGGACTTGAGGAACTGAAGGAAAAGGCCCGCGCCGAAGGTCTGTGGAATCTGTTCCTGCCGAAGGAGTACGGTGATCTCAGCCCCGGACTCAGCAATCTGGAATACGCGCCTCTGTGTGAAATCATGGGGCGAATTCCCTGGTCCGCCGAGGTGTTCAACTGCTCCGCCCCGGACACCGGCAACATGGAAGTGCTCGCCAAATACGGCAATGCCGAACAACAGGAGCGATGGCTCAAGCCGCTGATGGACGGAGAAATCCGTTCCGCTTATCTGATGACGGAACCGCAGGTGGCCTCCTCCGACGCCACCAACATCGAAACTGAAATCAAATCCGACGGTGACGACTACGTCATCAATGGCCGCAAGTGGTGGATCTCCGGCATCATGGATCCGCGCTGTAAGGTGCTGTTATTAATGGGAAAAACCGACCCCGACGCGCCTCGCCACCAGCAACAGTCCACCGTGATCATTCCCCGCGACACGCCGGGGATTCACATCGTCCGCAATCTGACGGTATTCGGCAGTCTCAATTCACCGGGTGGTGAAGCGGAGCTGCGCCTGGAGAATGTGCGTATTCCCAAACGCAATCTGATTCTGGGCGAGGGACGCGGCTTTGAAATCGCCCAGGGCCGACTCGGCCCGGGCCGCATTCACCATTGCATGCGCTCGATTGGCCAGGCTCAGCGCAGCCTCGAAATCATGGCCCGCCGGGTGGAGAATCGAGTGGCGTTCGGTCGCAAACTGTCCGAGCAAAGCAGTATCCGCCAGGACATTGCCCGCTCTTTCTGCGATATCGAGCAAGCCCGCCTGCTAACACTGAAAGCCGCTGACCGCATGGACAAATACGGCAACAAGGACGCCAAGGATCTGATCGCGGCAATCAAAGTGGTGGCGCCACAGATGGCACAGAACGTGACCGACCGCGCCATCCAGGCCCATGGTGGCATGGGGGTCAGCGACGATACACCGATCGCGCACTTCTTTACTCTGAACCGGTTCGTGCGCATCGCCGACGGTCCGGACGAAGTACACATGTCGCAATTAGGTAAAATGAAAATTCAGGAATACAACGATTCCTAGTTCCCCCGGGGCGCGGTGTCGCCGACACCGTTCCCGGCCTCATCTTCAAAATATACCAGCATGCGTAAATGAAGGTGTTCGTCCACGATCAGCATCTCATGCCGTAGTGATCGCACCCGGCCATCGTCCCCTGTCAGACGGCTGATGCCACGTTGATAGCCCTGCCGGTCCGGCTCGTCCCACCAATGCCGGAACGGCTCGGACAACCGTCTCATTTCATCGACAAACGCCGTCATTGTCGGGTCCTCCGGCGCCACCGCCAGGTCGCAACGGAAGTTCGCCAACAGCTTCCGCGCATCCCGCTCCCAGTCCGGCATTCGTTCTCGCAGGACGTCGTCACGAAATACCAGACGCAGCAGGTTGCGCTCGGTGTCGGCGCGCTCGTTCAACCGGAACCAATGATCGGCGGACTGGTTCCAGGCCACCAGGTCCCAGCGCAAATTCATTACATAGGCGGGGCAAGGTGCGAGCTGATCCAGGACCGCTTGGGTTAACCGGGAAACCGCGGTGGCCTGGCGGGCCTCGTAGGCCGGCGGCCGCTGCTGCGCCAGCATAAACAGATGGCAGCAGTCCTCGTCATCCAGCTTCAGCACACGGGACAGGTTGAGGAGAAAGGTTTCCGAGACATTGATATCCCTGCCCTGCTCGAACCACGTATACCAGGTGATGCCGACACCGGCGAGTGCCGCCACCTCTTCCCGGCGTAATCCCGGAGTGCGGCGGCGTGGTCCGGAAGGCAGCCCCACTTCCGCCGGCGTCACACGCTCACGACGTTGTCGCACGAACTCCGCAAGCTCACGCCGAGTACGGGCCAGAGATTTTACCGGGCTCATTCTGTTAGTCCTGCTAATAGTATAAGAGCTTAAATTGTACGGTTAGTTTAATGCCCCAAGAATAACGCTTCTTCCATAGGAGAAGCGAGATGACCTCATACTGTGAATACCCCACTCCCTCGTCACCATTGGCGAGCCGTGCCGGTCCGCGCCAATGGGCCGGCCTCGCCGTTCTGGCCCTGCCGACGCTGTTACTGGGTCTGGACGTGACGCTGCTGTATCTCGCCTTTCCGGCGCTGGCCGCGGACTTGAAACCGGACAGTGCCCAGGCGCTGTGGATCATGGACATTTATGGCTTCTTCATCAGCGGCTTTCTGATCACCATGGGGACGCTTGGTGATCGCATCGGGCGCCGTAAACTGCTGATGCTGGGTGCCGCCGGCTTTGCCCTGGCTTCCTTACTCGCCGCCTTCGCCAGCACCGCCACGCAACTGATCGTGGCGCGGGCGTTACTGGGCTTTACCGGCGCCGCCCTGATGCCCTCGACTCTGGCGCTGATCAGCAACCTGTTTCGGGAGCCATCCCAGCGGGCGCTGGCCATCGGTATCTGGGCCACCATGTTCGCTCTGGGAATGGCCGCCGGCCCGTTGGTGGGGGGTGTGCTTTTGGATCATTTCTGGTGGGGATCCGCCTTTCTGGTGGCACTTCCGGTGGTAGCGGTTCTGTGGCTCTGCGCCCCCTGGCTGCTCCCCGAATACCGCGATGAGAGCAGCGGACGGCTGGACCCGGGCAGCGTGGCATTGTCACTTCTGGCACTTCTGCCGCTGATCTACGGTGTCAAGCACTTCGCCAGGCACGGCCTGGATTGGCAAGGGGGCATCGCGCTGTTGATTGGTGCTCTCGGCCTGCTTCTGTTCATCAAACGTCAACGACGCCTGGCGGATCCATTACTGGATTTAAGCCTGTTCCGTGGCCGCTCGTTCACCGCGGCCCTGCTGATCCTGTTGGTGGGTCTGATGGGGGTGGGTGGAGCCATGCTGCTGGTGACCCAGTATCTGCAACTGGTCAGTGGCCTGTCTCCCCGCGTCGCCGGTGCCTGGATGGGACCGCCGGCCCTGGCGATGCTGGTGGCGGCGATCAGCGCGCCGCTGCTGACCCGACGCTTCCCGGTCGGACGGGTGGTGACCGGAGCGCTGCTTTTCTCCGTATTGGGCTATCTGATGCTGGCCTGGGTGGACGCGGAAGCTCGAACGATACAGGTGGTCAGTGGCTTTGCCCTGATCTATCTGGGCCTGGGAGCCATCGCCGCGCTGGGTACCGATCTGGTGGTGGCGGCGGCGCCAACGGGCAAAGCAGGCTCCGCGGCTTCGCTGTCGGAAACGGTACAGGAACTGGGAGTGGCGTTGGGCGTCGCCATATTGGGCAGCCTCAGCGGCAGCCTCTATCGCATCTGCGCCGCCGAACAACTCGGAGCCCTATCCACGGCCGTCAACGAAAGCCTTTGGCAGGCGGTATCCGTGGCGGACCAGCTACCGGCGGGGGTACTCGAGCAAGCGCGGGAGATTTTCACCCAGAGCCTCAACCTCACCGCTCTGATCACCGCCGTGGGTATCGGCCTCCTCGCCATGGTGCCGGTGATCACACTAAGAGGCGGGCACTGAATACGGATAAGGGGAATGGCCCGGCGGCGCCGCGCCATTTCCCAGCAGGTTTACTGCGCCAACTGGAAGAGCTTCACATCCGGACGTCCCGCCAGCAGGTCCTTGAGACCACCACCGAGCCCCTTCATGTTCTCACGGTGGGCTTCCAGAGCCGCCTGATCCGTGTATTGCTCATAGATCATCACCACATCCTTGTCGTCCAGGGACTGGTGAACGTTATAGGCATGGTTACCTTCTTCCTTGCGTACTTCCGCCGCGATCTTGTTCATTTCCGCCGCCAGAGCGTCCCCTTTACCGGCCTGCGCCTGCAGCACAGCTACGATTCCAAGCATGTTGTTTTCCTTACGTTGTAAACGATTAGCAACGGGCATGCTGGCACAAGCGCGGGGGTGACGAGAGCTTCTGACACTATTGGTTACGTTTTCCGTTAAGGAGAGCACCGGCCCACCCGCTGGCGGCCGGTACTCACTCCCTTCCCCTCAAGACGCGGAAGACGGTTTTCCGGTGGCGGCCTTGCGTCGACGAGGCGCCTTCCTGGCCGTCGATGTCTTCGCCCTGGCTTTCTTTTTCACCGGCACAGTGTCGTCCACCTTGGCTTCCGCGGCGGCGGCTTCGGCCGCCGCCGCTTCATTCGGCAGCGCCTCGATCTTGCGCAGCGCCTGTTCCAATCGCTCCAGCAACTCATAGGCCTCATCTTGCGGCAGCATTCTGCGACAGGCGGTAATACCGAACTCAAGCTGCCCGGCATAGCTGTGCAAAGTGATATTCAGGCCACTGCCATGGTAGGGAATCGAGACAGGGTAATAATGCTGCATTCTGGCCCCGGCGATATAGAGTGGTACCGGCGGACCGGGCACATTGGAAATCAGCACATTGCCCACCGCCGGCATCTGATTGAGCAGACGGCTGCGCCCGATCAGGGATGCCAGGCCGGTCATGAACCAGGGCGCCCCCATCACTGGGAAGTCCACGGCGAGCACTTCCTTCAACTCACGGACCACTGATTTGCCCGCTTCGGACGAATCATGTATCGCATGGAAGCGTTCTCTCAGATCTTCGATATCGGTGGCAAGATCCACGCGAATCATGGTCACCTGGTTGTTCATGGTATCGTCGTCAGCGGATCTCAAGCTGGCCGGAACCATGGCGATCAGGGACTCCTTGGGCAGCAGGCCGCGGTCCTTGAGAAAGCCTCGCAAAGCCTCGCTGCACATGGTCATGATAACCGTATTGATGGTCCCCCCGGCCCGCTTGCCCAGAGCCTTGACCTCATCCATGGATAATGTAAGACGTGCGAAGGAACGCTGGTTGGTGATCGAATCGTTGAAAATGGTGCGCGGCGCCATCCCCAGATTGAGGGGACGTTCTCCTGATTTCATCGATTGGCTGGCCATGATATTGGCGGCCTTGCCCCACAAATTGGCGGTTACCGGCATCATGCCCGCCAGCTTCCGGTACTGGTGCGCGGCATTGGTAAAACCGGCCCGCAGCAGTTCAGCGAAACCGAGTTGGTAGGCGCCTCCGCGCGAGCGGCGAGGCGGTATCACCGTGCGGATTTCCTCAGTGGTGTCATAAAGCACCTTGGCGAACTCCATCCCCGCCTTGCCGTCGATGCCGCTGTGGTGAAGCTTGGCGTAGATGCCAACCTGCCCTGATTCCAGACCGTCAATTACGTAGATTTCCCACAAAGGGCGGCTGCGATCAAGTAACATTGAATGCAAACGGCCAATCAGCTGATCAAACTCCTGCATGGTTCCCGGCTTGCGAACCGTCATGTGGCGGATGTGATAATCCAGATCGATGTCGTGATCTTCAATCCATACCGGTTCGGCCAGCTCAAAGGGCATCGCCGCCAGCTTTCGTGTCAGCACGCCCGACAAGTGCATGCGATCGCCAACCAGTTTTTTTACTTTGTTATAGAAATCCGTTATATCGCCCTCAGGGGCGTCGACCAAGGCCAGGCTCGCCACGTGCATTGGCGTTTCAGGAGTTTCCAGATGCAAGAACGAGGCGTCAATACTGCTGAGATGTTCCATGCTGCTTCTCCCCGGAAGACATCGATTCTTTCACGTCACCCGCGAACCACGGCAAACAAAGAGCACGCGGGAAAACGGATGCGAGCAATCAGACAGCGGTGACACCGCCGTCGACAGCCAGAATTTGCCCGGTAATGAAGGCACCGGCCTTGGTGGCGAACAGTGCCGTCACCCCTTTCAAGTCCTCTGAGCCTCCCACTCTGTCCATTACCGACATTTTGGACGTTTCGCTTTCACTCAACTGAGCGGTCATCTTGGTGGGAAAGTAACCCGGTGCGATGGCATTGACGTTGATACCAAGCGGCGCCCATTCGTTGGCCAGGGTCCGCGTCATGTTCACCACGGCACCCTTGCTGGCGTTGTAGCCCAGCGTCGGTATGCCTTCCGGATAGAGGCCAGCCAGCCCCTGAATCGAAGCGATATTTATAACCTTGCCGCTCTTGCGAGGGACCATGCAGCGCCGCCCTACTTCCTGGGTAATCACGAAGATGGCCGTCACATTCAGATTGATGACTTTCTGCCATCCGTCCAGGCTGTGCTCAATGGTGCTTGCCCCCCATGAGGTGCCGGCATTATTCACCAGGACATCAATCGGCCCAAGGGCGTCCACTACCGTCCCCACCATGGAGGGAATGGCATCAAGATTGGACATGTCACAGACAATCGGAAAGGTCTCGATACCCAGCGACCGGAGATGCTCCGCTGCCGCGGTCAGTTCATGCATCTTACGGGCAGTGATCGCCACCTTGGCACCCAGCTCACCGAGGACTTCAGCCATCTGCAAACCGAGCCCGCGTGAGCCTCCCGTAACCAATGCGACACAGCCATCGAGGTTCTGCAATTCGGATAAGCTCATTCCCGTCTCCGTGCTTATTATTCTCTACGGTATTTTTGCCAAAGCCCGGGTGTAACCTTGACACCCGGGCGCCCGACGAGGTCGGCTATTTCTTCGGTTGAATCAGCTTTTGCAAACTGCTCATGTTCTCCTGCAGCCGGTCCTGAAGCACTTTCCAGGCATCACTGTGCGCTTTGACTTCCAGCTCGGCCAACTCTCGCACATTACTCATTGCCTTCTTCAGCCGCTCCCGGGCCGCTTCACCCTGCTTGCCCAGTCCCTCGCCCGTCGCGCTGGCTTCCTTTACCGCTACCTGCCATTCCTGCAGGGTTTCTTCAAGGATTTCGCCACGCCGTTTGACCAGCGTGCTGATTCCTTCCGAAGCCTGACGACTGGCTTCATTCAAAGCCTCGAGTTCCTTCTTCTGCCATTCAGCGATAGCTTCCAGATCGACTCCCGGCAACTTGTACTTCTCGAACAGACCTTTCACCTGATCGGCCCATTGGGTGGCGGGGTTTTCGTTTTTTTCCGCTGATTCTTTGGCGCTTTTTACTGCCATGCTGCTGCCTCTCCTGCTCTGCCTGGTTATAAAATGATTTGGACATGGACCCTTGCCGGATCAGCCAAACGATTGCCAATAACAACGTTAGCAAGGGCTCCGAACCCCAACGAGGTTTGCAGTGACAGCCAAACCGGTCATTTTGGGACACGGATTGGGCTGGTCCGTTGATACCCGCGACTCATTTTTCCTCCCCTCGCCATTTGGAGAACAAGGCTTGCCATTGCTCCGTTCCCGGCGCCACCGGCAACCAGGCTCTGACCAGTTCCTTTGGATCAAGCTTTTTGAAGTAGCTCTGCACTCGTTCCTCCGCGCCCTTCATCATGCGATCCTGCATCGGCTTCCAATTCGGCAGGCCCAAAAAAATACGGGCCTCTTCCGGAGTACATTCCACGTTGATGGTCACTTTCATCGCACCACTCCTTATTGGCCCGTTGCTTCAGGAAAGCGCATCGGTGAAACCATAGGCACCAAGTACCGCCTGAAAACCGCGGACGTCATGTCCCATCACAAGTAGGTCATGCTTTTTACCTCGCAGATCTCTCACGTGATCCCGGAGAACACCCTCCGGGCGAAACCCCAACCCCTCGAACACGGCTATAGCCCCTTTTTGGTCCGGGGTCATCCGTACCACCAGCCTTTCCATACCCAGATCCAGCGCCGAGGCGAAGGCCTCCTGTACCAACACCGTTCCCAGCCCGGTGCCCCGCATATCAACACTGACCAGAACACGAAGTTCGCCCACGTGCGTTGACCAGGGCTCATTGGATGGGATAACCGTCGCGGTACCCAAGAACCGATTATTACCCTCCGCCACCAGCCCGATCATTCGACCGGACTGCACCTCATCCAGCCATTTTCGAATCACCGCCGGTTGCGTAATGTCCCGCATCAGAAACAACAAGTCGTGATCAGGCAGAGCGGAGGCGAAGCGGAGCATCGGCTCCTGGTCGGATTGTGTCATTAACCGCAGTAGCACGGACTTGTCGGCAAGGGTCTGCTCGCGAGGCAAACGCTCGGCACGCTCATCACCAGCACTCATAACGAACGCTCCGACAACCATCCGTCGATTCTCGGCCATAGACGTTTGATCGCGTTCCGGCCAGCAACGAGACTGACATGCCCGCCCTCGATAACCTCCTCGATACGATCCTCCGACGCCACCTGGTGAACCAGGCATCGGGCGGATTCATAAGGAACGATGTGATCGTACTTCGCTACTACATGCATAAAAGGCACCGTTATCTCTCCGAGATCGACCTTTCGGCCATTGAGTTGAAAGCGCCCTTCGACCAGACGATTCTCCTGAAGCAGCTCCTTAACGGTCTGACGAAAGCATTCCCCGGCAAAAGGGATTTGATCGTTACTCCAGCGGTCCAGCCGGCGATACGCGGTGACGAATTCGTCATTCCACATGTTGTCCCAAAGCCGAATCTGGGAAAAAAAGCGTGAGGCCGGTCTCAGCATGTCAAAGGATGCAAGAATCATCTCGGCGGGCACGTTTCCTAATCGGTCAACGATATCGTCAACGTCGAAATGACGCTTGTCCGTCCATGCCCTCTGTAACGTCATTCCTGAGAAATCGATTGGCGTGGTCAGGCATAGCAGATTCTTCAGCGGGCCGTGCGGATACTGTGTTGCATACAAAACCGACAGCAGCCCGCCGAAGCAGTACCCCAGAATTGAAACATCGGGCTCGCCGCTGTCCTCCTGGACACGGGCGACACAAGTGGGCAGGAAGTCCATGACGTAATCCTCCAGACGCAGACTCCTGTCCTCGTCCCGCGGCGCGCCCCAGTCAATCAGGTACACGTCAAAGCCTTTTTGAACCAGATACTCGACCAGGCTTTGCCCGGGAGCCAGGTCGATAATGTACGGCTTGTTGATCAAGGACATCACCAACAGAACCGGTACGCGATAAACCTCCTCCGTCTGTGGCAGGTAGTGATAGAGGATCAGGGTTCCCTGCCGGTAAAGTTCGGCCTTCGGTGTTTTTCCCGCGTCAGTGCCGCGCTGATTGAGATACTCCATCCCCTTTATCTGGCGCAGAATCACCCTTTCCACTTCACGTTGGACGATATCCGCGACCTGACCAGGAAATAAGGAGGTATCAGCTTCAACCTTTCTGGTCATAGGAGGCCCCGTTTACTTTCCACTGATACTCGAATTGCGTGTACGTCTCGGTTTCGTGGCGGTCACCCGCCCAGCGCTCCGGGACTTAGCGGTCGTGGCGGAATCCCTCTCCAGACGATTAAGGGCTTCCTCGATGGCGTCCAGTCTCTCGGCAATTGCCGCCATGTCCTCCCTGGTAGCCAGATTCACCGTCTCGAAGTAGCGCTTTGCCATTTTCTGAAAGGTACTCTGGGACTGTAGAAGAGCCTTTAATACCCCCTGACTCGCGGCGGTATACTGCGGCGTGGCCATTGCCTTGCTAAGTCCCTCGTTGATATTTCTTTCCGCCTCGGTCAAGAAGCTTCGCCAGGCCTCAAAAGGATCCTGAGAGGCACCATCGTCCGGCTTATTACTCATTTCCCGTCTCCGTCTGCCGTGTCACCATCTCTGGAGAACATGTTTCCATGCCATACACAAACCACTCTTCCTACGATAAACATAGTGCTCCGCACGGAGCATCGGGAAAGGTGTTCAGAGTCCTTTTATCCGGTGATTTACGGACAGACAAGGTCAAAAGCGAGCACGACGCCACCAGGCCCACTCGGCCGTTTTTCCAGGAAGAGATGAGTAATAAGAAAAAAATCCGGCCCGGCCGGACTCAGCTGTCGCTCGAGTCCATCCCCCGATACTCCGATGGGGAGCATCCCGTCCAGCGTTTGAAGGCGTGGCGGAAATTTGCCGCATCCGAGTAACCCAGCCGACAGGATATTTCTTCATTGGTCAGCTCGGTTTTACGCAAATACTCCACCGCCAGCCGCATCCTTACATCGCGCAACAACTCCCTGAAAGACGTGTCCTCATTGGTAAGCCGGCGGCGCAATGCTCTCGGGTGCATGCCCAGCTCCGCCGCCACCCCTTCAAGATCGGGAAAATGACCAACGTATTCGACCAGAAGTTCTCGCACGTCCGCGGCGACACCACCCGAGACATTAAGTTCGCTAAGGAGTTTTTCGCAGATTTCCAATACCATGGCGTTGGTACGAGCGTCGGCGAAGGGCAATGGATCCTGAACGCCAGGCGCCTCGAACCAGTAAATGTTCTCCTCCTGATCGAAGGATACCGGACACTCCAGGACCTGCTCATAAGCGTCGCCGTAGACCGGGCGCGGGTAGGCCAACTCCACCCGGGAAAACCCGAATCTTCCGCCGGTTACATCCCGGCAAACCGAAAGATGAGCAGCCAATGCGAACTCCACCGAAAATCGGTAGGCCATGTCTGCCGGATCGGTCCATTGTCTTGGTGTCAGAGTGCAGTAGCCGCCGTTGCCTTGCAGAATCATAGGAGCCTGACAAAACGGGCTTCCAGAAAGAATGTACTTGTTGTTGACCATCGACACGTCGATGAAATTGGCACTGCTCAACAAGGCGTAGCCATACATACCGTAGCTGGTAACGCGCATCCTCCTGCCGGCACGTAGAGCCACATCGGTATCTTTCATCAGATTCAAAGTATTGCGAACCACCTTCTCCAGGTGTTGACAAGAAGTGCGCGTGGTATGCCTGGCAAGCATCGATACTTCAAGATCGGTCCCGTCCAGTATCTTTTTCACAGCGCCCGTTTGTGATTCAACTTGCTGAATGATAGCGGTGATTGAATGGGTAAAATTGACACACCTTTCGGAAGCTGGAACAAAGTCGTCTACCATAACGGGTAATACCGGATCACGTTCGTTTAGTTGTTTTAATACGGGCATTGCCTTTCTCCCGGTGCAACACCCTAATAATTAGCGGCTGAACGCATGGCCGGTCAAGCACTTAATTATCTTGTCCTTTGTAAATTTCTTCGGGTTGAAGAAATTTTTTAGAGAAGAAAATATCGCTCATGGGCAAGCCAGCCCATGAGTAAAAAAAAAGCGGTGACACCAGCACTCCTGATACCAGATGAAGCGCCGGCGACACCGAGAACCAGCACCTGTCACGGCGCTGGCCGACCCTATGTTACGATGCGATATCGGCGTACCGCGCCGGTTCCGGGAACCAGTCCCGATTGGCCTCCCCACCCTTGAAGGGACGCCAGCCACCCTCCTTCTGCGCCAGCCGGTCCGCAATCACATAATAGGCAAGAGGGTTGTGCCCCAGACCACAGTGGCTGCCCCTGATTTCGATATTCTCGCGTCTTTCCCCTTCTTCCTCGATGGAACATTCCCATGCCACGATGCCGTCGGTGCGGCTATAGACTGAGCTGAAGGGCACATCCGGTGGAACCTCCACATGGAGGGACTCTCGTACCTTGTCCACTGAGTGACCAGCAAGGGATTCGTAAAGACGCCAGGCGTTACTGGCTCTGGGGTTTCCCTTGAATGGCGATCCCAGGGTGATCACCTGGCGCACCAAATCCGGCGCCTGCTTGGCCAGCTCACGGGCATAAAGCCCCCCAAGACTCCAGCCGATCAGACTTACCTTCTGACCATCGTGTCGTTCATGGATTTCCTTTAACCGCTCGATCTGTCGTTCGCGCATACCGGAGCGATATCCCACATTGCGTCCCAGATTCCAGCCATAAGCCTGGTAGCCACGATTACGCAGGAACATCCGTAGCGCCACGGTGCTGGAATCATCCGCGCTGAGTCCTGGCAGAACCAATACGGGATGGCCGTCCCCCTTGGGCAGGGTTCCGAGCCAGGGAAGGGATAAAGCCAGGCTTCCAAACTCCACGGCAGCCCGCCATTCCGCCCAGAATAGAAATAAGGACGGCGCTTTGATTTCGCTGGAAACAGCCTGCATATTCGAGCTCCTTTCATTCGTTGTTGTTACTTGAGTCTCGTCGGCAAAACCGAAATGGTTATTTTCTGCTCACTCTTTTCACCATGGTCCCTATGAGCAAATCTCAATCAGCACATTTACAGTGCGCTGTTAACACAATAAAAGATGCACGCCCCGGTGCTAGGTCGAAATCGTCCGGCCAGCCAGTCCACTCAGAACCCCCCGGGCGGTCGGTTCCGGTTTTATCTGTCAGGAAAGGCTTTGAATGAAACAGGGCGGTGAATGGGCGCGATCAGTGACTCCGCGCGGAACGACTTCTCCGCGCTATGATTGGCGATGGTGATCCGGAACTAGCGTTCCCGCAGGGCTTCTCCGGCGTGATCGATCGGTTTCATCAGATACTCGAAAACCGTCTTCTCGCCGGTGCGGATATCCACCTTGGCGATCATACCCGGCACGATCGGAAACCTGGTGCCCGCATCATTGATCAGAGCATCCGTTTTGGTACGGATGAACACACGATAGTAAAAGATCTCAGGTTTGACTTCGTCCTGAATGGTATCCGGTGAGATCATGGCCACCTCGCCATCCAGGTCGCCATAGACGGTATAGTCGTAGGCGGTGATCTTGACCTTGGCGGACTGACCGGGGTGAATAAAGGCAATATCCCTGGGAGAGATCCTGGCTTCCACCAGCAACTGATCGTCCAGCGGGACAATTTCCATCAGGCGACCATTAGGTGGAATCACTCCGCCCCGGGTGCTGACCTCGATGTCCTTCACCACTCCGCGCACCGGCGAGCGCAATGTGAGCCTCGACAGAGCGTCCGAGCGGCCCCGTACCACAGAGGACAGAGCCTTGGCTTCCGCCTCCGCACGAGCCAGTTCCTCCCGCGCGAGAATCAGGTATTCAGAGCGGATCTCACTGGCTTTCAACTCCAGCTCCGACAGCTGGCGCCGTAAGCGCAGCACTTCCACGTTGCTGGCAGCTCCGATTTCCAGCAGCGATTCCGTCAGCTGCAACTCTTCACGCACAATGCGCTGGGACTTATGGACGCCAGCCAAAGACGATCTCAACCCCCGGCGCCGCGTTTCATACAGTTCGGTTTCCGCGGCGATGAGTTCGGGATAGGCCTGTAACGCCTCCGGGAAGATCAACGGTGTCTCGTTGACTTCCGCTTCCAATCTGGCAACGGTGCCCAGGGCCGCGCGATAACGGGCCGCGCTTTCTTCCACGCTGGACTCGGTCTTGGTAAGATCCAACTGAGCCAGCACTTGCCCGGCTTCTACGATCTCCCCTTCCTTGACCCTCAGGTCCATCAGGATTCCCCCTTCCAAGGACTGGATCACTTTCTCCCGGGAAGACGGAATCACACGGCCATCACCTGTCGATACTTCCACGACCTCGGCAAAATAGGACCAGACCAGTAACGCGGCCATGGCCAGACAAACCAGCCACACAATACGGGTTGAACGAACCACCGTGGCATCGTCCACTTCATCGTTGTAATGACGATGGTCATTGTCGTAATCCAACAGAGAAGCCGTTCCTCCAGCAGCGCTCATTGACAGTCCGGTGATATCAGGCGGGCGGGAATTGGTGGCATCGCGGCTCCCCTTCATGGCCGGGTCCCTTCCTTGCTGTTGTTCGTGGACTGAAGCGGAGCCTTTTTCGATAGGATCGACAGTGCTTTGGCGCGCGTATCGTCCAGCAGAATCTGTCCGTTTTCCAGCACAATGATACGGTCCACCAGATTGAGCATACTCATCCGGTGTGTCGCCACCACCAGAGTTCGGTTTTCCAGCCAGTCACTCATTCTCTGAATGAATTTCTTTTCCGCTGTCTCATCCAGTGAGGCGGTAGGTTCATCCAGCAGCAGAACATTGGGCTGTCGCAACAGCAGACGGGAGAGCAACAGCGACTGGCGCTGACCACCGGACAGGCCGAGCCCGCCTTCAAGAATCGGATGGTCAAGCCCGTCGGGCAGCGTTCTCAGATAATCACTGGCACCGGTCATATCCATGGTGGCGAGTAACTCCTGGTCGGACACATGGGGGGCGCCCAGCATCAGATTATCCCGCAAGGTACCGTGGAACAGCCGCGCGTTCTGGCTTAGAAGACCCACATCCCGACGTAGATCCGCCGGATCGATATGAGTGAGATTGATACCGTCCAGGAGAACCTGTCCAGAACCGGCTTCGATCGCGCCGGCCAGAGCCTGCAACAACGTGGATTTGCCCGCGCCGTTACGCCCCAGTACACCGATACGCTCTCCCGGTTTGATGGTCAGCGCCTTCACCGCCAGAGCGGCGTTGGGGGCATCGGCATATTGGAATACCGCCTGCTTCAACTGATAGTGACCAGTGACAAAGGGTCGGTGAACCCGTTTTTCCTCCTCGGGGTGGTCCACCGCGCGCTCCATGATCTGATCCAGGCTGCTCATCGCCACCTTGGCATGCTGCCATTTGCTCATCACATGCGTGATTTGAGACATCGGAGCCATCATGCGTGACGCCAGGATCGATGCCGCCACCAGCGACCCGACCGACAGTTCCGCTTCCATCACCATCGGTGCGCCGAACAGGACAATGACGGCGAATACCCCGCTCTGTATCGTGTGACTCCACACCACCAGGGTATTGGCGATGTAACGCAGTTTCAGATTTACGTCGGCGGTGACCGCGTTGTAATGATTCCATTGCTGCTGAAAACGCGCTTCCGCTTGCAACGACTTGACGTCCTCCAAACCCTGGATGGTTTCCACCAGCATCGCATTTCGTAGTGAAGACTCGCGCATGGCTTCGTTGGCGAGAATATGCAGGCGCCTCTGCGCCAGCATGCCGGGAATGATCATCAACACCACTGCGGCCAGCGGTACCAGCACCAAGGGACCGGCGATATACCAGAGCACGAAACAGAACAAGAAGAAGAAAGGCATATCAGCGAACGCCGTTACCGTGCTGGAGGTAAGCAATTCCCGAATATGCTCCAGTTCGCGAATCTGGGCGATAAAGGACCCGGTGGAGCGCGGCTTCTCCGAGTTTTTTATGCGTAGCGCGTGGCCAAAAACGCGATCCGACACGCGCATATCAGCCCGCTTGCCAAGCAAATCGGTGATATGAACCCGGCTCCTGCGCAGAATGAAATCAAACACCATTGCCACTAGAACACCGGAAAACAGGACGTACAAGGTGGCATAGGATTCCGCCGGAACCACACGATCGTAGACCTGGCGGGAAAACAAAATGCCGGCCAATGCCAACAGATTGGCTACCAGTGATGCCAGCATCACATGTCCGTAGGGCTTCAGATCACGAAGAATGATGCGCCGGAACCAATTGGATTGATAAGGCCGGACATAATCGTCCACCCGGGCATCGGGGGCCGAACGGCTCGGTCTCAGGATCAGTGTGAGAACCACATTGTCGACAAGCTCCTGACGAGGAAGCTGACTTCTGAGGCCCTGATCGCCACTATAGGACAGCGTCACCGCGCCATCACCGCCAATGCTTTCGGCCACCGCCACCTGGCCGTCCTTGAATTGCACCACCAAAGGAAACCGCCAGGGTGTCAGCGGCATTTCGCCCAGATCACCAATCTTGCAGGCCAGTCCCAATTGGCGGGCCATGGCCTTCAGCACATCGCCGGGGCTCTGCCTCATGCTCCAGGCAGCCGTCAGGTGAACATTTTCCTCGGAGTATTCCAAACGATAATGCCGGGCCACCGCCAACATGGCTTCGGTCCACGGTCCGTAGTCGGGAGCCGGCGCGGCTTCGTCCAGCGTTTCTTCGACATCCTGGATACTCATGGCTGAATCGGCACTCCCTGCACGGCGGCGCTGCTCAAACCAAACGCCGCGCGAATTTCCGCCACGTTGTAAAGACAGTCGATTTGCAGGCGGCGTAGATCAAACCGGGTGTTCTGCTGCTCGAAGCGGGACTGGTGGATCTCCTGTTCCGTATTGAGAATGTCCAACAGTGAGCGCGTTCCCAATGCTAAATATTGCTGCCGGTACAGCTTCTGCGTCTCGGCGATGCTGTTATAGCGGTTGTTCAGTAATTCGAGGCGCCCGGACAGACTCCGTGTCTGTACCTTCGCCTCCCGTAATCCCAGGGAGACTTCCCGGTAGGCGGCATCCCGGGCGGCGTTCGCCGCCTCAAGGGCGTAGTCTGCCGCCCGCCGGCGGGCCTTTAACGCGCCGCCTTGAAACAGCTTGCTGCTTACTCCCACGGAAACGAAGACATCATTGTCCCGATCCATGGCTTCCAGGTCCGCGGGCCGATCATTCAGATAGTGCTCGAAATCCGCGGAGATCGAGAAGGTCGGCAACATCTGTGCCCGCGCCTGACGAATCAGCGAACGGGCTTCCTCCCGCTCCGCTTCCGCCCGCATGATCCGGGGCACATTGTCGAAGTCTTCCTCCACGCGAAGGCAGGCGTCAGCCAGATGATCGGGAAACTCCGGAGATACCGTGACCGGCCCGGGGGCATTCAACAGACTTTGCAGATTACGCTGCCACGCATCGCTTTGTGCCTGGAACTGCAGAACCGTGGCCTGGGCCGCCTCTTTTCTGGACAAAGCCTGGATTTCGTCCGACCGGGTGGCGGCGCCCTTGGCGGCCCGCTGAGACGCCAGTTCCTGCAGTTCTCCGATGGCTTCCACCTGCTCCCTGGCGATTGTCAGCAGCGTCTGATAACGCTGGACCTCGATCACCGCCTGCGCGGTTTCCTGGGCAAGCTGGTCCACCGCCAAAAGCACGTTGGCCCTGTCCCGCTCCACCCCGTGGAAAGCCGCCGCCACGGAGCTGGAAACCTTGCCAAAGTCATACAACATCTGTGAGGCCGAAGCGGTCAACGCCTCTTCGGAGCGTCCGGTGGAGTCCCTGTAGCCACGGCTAAGACCGGCGCTGAGTTCGGGATAATAGCCTGCGCGAGCCACCGCCACCTGTTCGTTTTGCTGGAACAGGCGGCCAATGGATTCGGCGATCACCGGATGTGTATCCACCGCCCGTCGAACCGCGCTGACAATATCGAAATCCACTTCGTTTCCGTATACCGGAACCTGTTTGACCTGTTGTTTCAGGTCACCGGTATCGACTTCCCCTGCTCCGGCTTCTCCAAGGCAAACACAGAGCATTACCATCGCTGACAGGAGGTATGGACGATGAACTCCCTTGCTTCCGTGAGACCGCATTCAGATCCTTAACTGCAGCTTTCCCTGGAAAGACACCGGGCCTTCTGGCCCGGTGCCGGTGTGCATCGTATCGATGGCTTAAATCACCGAGATACCGCTTTGAACCCACAGTTCGCTGGGGTCGCCCTCCTGGCTGTAGACCACATAATCGGTGCCGTCCACGGTGGTGGTGCCAGCGTTCTGCCACTCCCCTACCAGTTCCACCGTGTCGTCCTGGTCACCGTCAATGAACAATACGTTGTCCGTATCGGTCATCGCGATCAGCGAGGCCAGATCAATGGATACCGTGTTGGCACCAGTACCGCCGATGGACAGATGCTCTATGTCGTTGATCGTCGCCGGGTCAATGTAGTCGGCCGCGAGACTGTCAACGAAATCGAGAGAAATGCCGTCACCGGTCAACAGCAGCGTGTCCTCCCCGGCACCGCCGTTGAAGGTGTCGTCTCCCAGGCCTTCGTAGACCAGCGTATCGTTGCCATCACCGCCGTTCAGGATGTCGTTACCGCTACCGCCGCGCAACCAGTCGTTTCCGGCATCACCGTTAAGGGTATCGTTGCCGTCATAACCATAGAGGCGATCGTCACCGGTTGTGCCGTTCAGGGTGTCGTCGCCGGAGGTGCCGTCGGTAACGGGATTGTTCGCCGCGTTCAACAGGCTGAGCTCAGCCAGTTCAGTGATGCTGTCCGTGGCGGTCTGCCCGTCGAGGTCCTCCCCTGTAATGGTATAGCTTGGCAGCAATCCGAGATCGGTTCCGAGCAAGGCATCCGCCAGATAGATCGACGCCAGGAACTCGTTGATCGCCAGATTATCAATGGCGCCGCCGTCCGCCGCGGTGATCGTCAGTGTCGGTGTGAGATTGGGGGGCAGAAGACTGTAGTCGCTGAACTGGATATCCAGACCCAATTCATCAGCCAGCGCCTGAGACCAGTTCAGGGTCTGATCCCCCACTCCCAGCAACCCGAGAATCTCGTTAACGCTCAACGCCGAAGACATCTCGATGGTTACCGATGCCAGATTGTTATTCGGGTCGTAAGCGGAGAACATCTGATGGTTGAGATCAAGCAGCCCAATCGCTTCCACGCCAACCAGTCCCAGCAGGCTGCCGCCCGCGACATTCACTACCGGACCGGAAGCATCGACGTCAAAGCCGACCGAATTGGAATCCGGCGAGACGTTGCCCGCCGCATCGGTGATCGTGGCGGTGGCGGTGTAGGTACCGTCATCCAGCCATTGGGCCACGTCCACATTGGCCGTACCCGCGGTCACCTCATCCGTGGTTACGGTGTGTTCAGCGGTGTAGACCGCGCCGCCGTCTCCGGTGAAAGTCAGAATAATGACATCACCCGCCTCGGCGCCGGCAGGCAGTCCTACCTCGGCCTGCACCCCGTCCACCATTTCGTTGCTGTCGATGATACCGTCGGCGGCATCGGCGATGCTCAAGGTCGGCGCATCCGGCGCAACGGTGTCCACTGTCACATCAAAGGAGGCACTCGGATCCGAGGTGTTGCCCGCTTCGTCCATGGCCGTGGCCGTGAAACCATAAGTGCCATCGGCCAGTGCGGCCGGGACGACAAAACTCCAGTTACCACTGGCATCGGCCTGCACCGTGCCCACGGAAGCGCCATCCTGGAAAATTTCCACGGTGCTGTTGGCTTCCGCCGTGCCCCTCAGGGTCGGCGTGTCGTCATTGGTGCTGCCGCCGGTCAGTACCGGGTCGGTACCGGGATCCACATCGTCCAGCGCATCTTGGATGGTTGGCGTGGCTGGAGCCGAAGCATCCACGTTGATAGTGGCTGGGGCACTGGCGTTTCCGGCTCCATCCGTGGCGGTAACGCTCACTTCCGTACCGTCCGCCAACGGGGTATCCGGTGTCACGCTCCAGTTACCGTCGGCATCCGCTTCCACCGTGTAGTCCGGAGTGCCATCGCCATTGGTATCCACTTGAACGGTGCTGCCCGCTTCGGCTGTACCAGTAAGGATCGTTCCGTCAGTGGGCTCCACCGTCGGTGCCGCCGGTGCGGTGGTGTCCACCGTCACTTCAAACGCCGTACTCGGATCCGAGGTATTACCCGCCGCATCCGTGGCCGTCGCCGTGAAGCTGTAGTCGCCTTCGGCCAGTTCGGTCGC
>Ga0114898_1000230_pt1 | contig 49503 bp, 34 predicted proteins | sample Malvired_Geostar_FD_83496 | JGI IMG/M metagenome (GOLD analysis project Ga0114898, IMG submission 83496) | Marine viral communities from the Global Malaspina Expedition - Malaspina viral metaG DeepMed_Geostar | ecosystem: Environmental > Aquatic > Marine > Oceanic | place: Mediterranean Sea...
GGTCAGGATCGGCAGGGTGATCAGCATCGCCAGCACCCGTGGCAGCACCAGCAGCTCGATCGGGCTCAGGCCGAGGGTGCGGATGGCGTCGACCTCCTCGTTGGATTTCATCGAGCCGATCTGCGCGGCGAAGGCGCTGGCGCTGCGTCCGGCGAGCAGGATCGCCGCCAGCAGCACGCCGAATTCGCGCAGGAAGGAAAAGCCCACCAGGTTGACGGTGTAGATGGTCGCGCCGAAGTCGGCGAGCACGGTCGCGCCAAGAAAGGCCACCACCGCGCCGACCAGAAAGGTCAGCAGCGCGACGATCGGCACCGCGTCCAGCCCGGTCTGCTCGATATGTACGGCCAGTGAGGTCAGCCGCCAGCGCCGCGGCCGCGGTAGCGTCAGCAGCAGCGTCTGCAGGGTCAGGCCAATGAAGCCGAGCAGCGCGCGCTGCTGCTTCCACAGCGCCGTGACGGCGCCGCCGATATGTGCCAGCACGTCGCCGAAGGCATAGCCGCGCGGTGGCTCGGCGGCATCTGGTTGATTCAGGGCGGTGGCGACGGTGCGCAGCAGCGCCAGGCGTTCGGCCGGTAGCTGCGGCGCCCAGGCTTCGATGGCGGCGATTCGCTCGGCGCCCAACAGCTCCACCAGCAGGCCGGCGCCCGCCGTGTCCAGCGCGCCCAGTTCGCTCAGCTCGATCTGGCTACGCTCGTCGATCCGCGCGTTGAGCCGCTGCACCTCTCGACGCAGTGCTGCGTAATGGGCGAGGGTCCAGTCACCGACGATGCGCGCCCGCAATGGTGAAGCCCCTTGATCGAGGGTCACCGAACCGGGAGACGAGGACAGGGTGGCGCTCATCTTCTGCAAACGGGTGCCTATGTCGGGCGATGGAGTCCTGATTGATGCTAGCAGGGCTCCGCCCGGCAAGACAGGACCGGGTGGCCCGTGGTCGGCAACAGGCGGCGCGCGTCGGCTGCTGATTCATGGGCCACCACGGCGGCGTCAAAGTGCGCCGTTACGCTCGAGCCGGTAGCTGCTGATCGCCTCGTACACCGCCTTGCGCAGCCGGTTGATGCCGCCGATGGGGCGATGTTCCGGCAGTGCATGCCAGGGGTTGAAGCTGAGGTTGTCGCAAGCGAGATTCTGCTCGGGGCTGTCGAAGTCCTGCGGCGGCAGGCGGATGTCGGCGACCGTCTCGAGTGGCGCGATGGCCTCGTCCCACTCGATGCTGGTGTCCTCGATGGGCATGTAGTGCTCGGCGTTCTGCCGCTGCACCTGCAGGGCGAAGCAGGCGGGTGCGCGGTCGAGGGACAGCTGCTGGTAAAGCGCATTGCGCAGGAAATTCGGCAGGTCGCGGTTCTGCTCGGGCAGTTGGTAGGTCGGGCAGTTTTCCGGCGTCGGGATAACCCGGTACTTGATGTTGTGCGGACCGAGCTTGTATGGCGCCACGGAGCTGTAAGTGGTGGCCACCGGGCTCTCGGGCGCGGGCGCCAGTGTCTGCAGCGCGATGAACAGGTGGCGCAGCTCCCAGCTGCGCGGATCGATGCTGGGGAAGAACGCCAGCGCCTTCTTGCCCTGCGCCTGGGCAGCGAAGTTGCTGCGATATTCGGCAACGTCACGGACGAAGAACACGGGGTGGTTGAACATCACGAAGTCCTGTTCGCCGGCATGGCTCGGGTCACGCGTGAGCTTTTCCCCGGGCACGTCGAGCAGCTTGATCGCCATGCCGCGGGCGTCCCGAATGCGATCGAACTGCGGATAGGCGTTGCCGTTGGACAGCCGCACCCAGGCCTGCCAGGTCTTGCCCGGCTCGCTGAAAACGCCCTGGCGCAGTGCGGGCTGTAGGTCGGCGCGCACACTGACTTCGGCGCGCACGCAGCCGTGGGCCTTGGCATGGGCGTCGCGCAGCACGCGGGTGTTCTCGCTGTGCTGTTCCACCACGGCAATGGCGTCGGCGATGATCGCCTGGGTGTCGGCCGCTTCGCTCGGCGCGATGACCTCTTCGCTGGAGACGGGGCCACGATGGGTGAGGTGAAAGTGCACGGCGGCAATCGCCCAGCCGGCCAGGCCGATAGCAGTGACGGCAAGCAGCAGCCGGCCCAGCAGGCGGCCGATCCAGAGCCAGAGTCTTGTCAGCATGAGGCAGATCCTTGTGCGAAGGGCTGTTCAGGGGCAGCGTGGGCCGGGGTTGTGGGCGCGCGCCGGCAGTTCCTCGAGGCGCGGTTCAAAGCGGGGGTCGCCGAGCACCTTGAGGTATTCGACCAGCGCCCAGCGCTCGTGCGGCGCCAATGCCCGGCCGATCACGCCATTGCCGCGACAGCCGGCGCGGAATTCATGGCCGCGGTTGCTGTTGCCGGTGATCGCGGTATCCAGCAGAAAGCCGCCGTCGAAACGCTCGGTGCGGATGCCCACATGCCGCGGATCGTATTCGCGGCTGCCGACCCAGAACTGCTTCTGCCGTTCGGCCACCGGTGACAGCAGCTGGAACAGTGTCGGCACCGAGCCGTTGTGCAGGAAGGGCGGCGTCGCCCAGATGCCGTCCAGCGGGCGTGCCTTGTAGCCGCGCAGTTCCTGCACGCCGATCGGCAGGCCGAAGCCGTCGAATTCCGCGCGCTCGGCCTCGCCGATGCCGGCGTCACGGTAGGCGCGCTCCTCGACGTAGGCGGTGATATAGGCCAGCCCCTTGGCGCTGGACAGGCTGGCGAGATCGAGCGGGCCGGATGACGCGCCATACAGCTGCACATCCAGGCGATCCAGCTCATCCTGGGTCCAGCCCAGGCGGGTTAGGTCGAAGCGATGGTCGGCGATATTGTCGGCCGTGGTCGGATCGGTACCGACGAAGGAAGTGGGGATCACCTTCATGCGCCACTCGGGGTCGCGTTCGGCAGCGAAACGCTTGTCGACCGGCTTGGGCCTGGCGTCGTGGCAATGCGCACAGTTTTCCTTGTACAGCGCGCGACCGAGGCTGGCCTGCTCTAGATCGATCGCGCCCAGCACGTCTTCGGGCCAGCGAGGCGGGACCAGCTGCATGAGGGTGGTTTCCAGCCTGTGCAGGTCGCGTACGCGAACGCCCGATGCGTAGCGCTCGGCTTCGGCGACGGGCTGGCCGTTCTCGTGCAGCAGCCGCAGCGTGGCGCCAACACCCAGCGCCTCGCCGATATTGCGCGCCATCGGCTGCATGGCCGAGCCGTTCCACTGCACCCAGTCGAACTTCCAGATGTCCCACAGATGCGGGTAGCTCACCGGCGCGTTGGCCACGCGGTAGTTCGCCGGATCGATGGCGTCGCCGAACACACTGTTGGCGATGCGACCGAACGCATCGGTCCGGCCAAAGCCTTCTTCGGTGGGGTAGAGCCCGCGGTGCCAGTCGTTGTAGGCGGTGCCGAGCAGACGGTCGAGCACCTGCTTGAAGTCGTGGCGCAGCTGCGCGCGGTCCTGCTCGTAACGCTCGCCCAGCACCTGCTCGGCGAAGCGACGGAACTTGAGCGGGTTGTAATAGGTGAAGGCCATGCTCATGCCCAGCGCCTGGCCAAAGGCGCCACCGCGCAGGGTCGGCACGGTGGAGGCCAGCGAATGCATCGCCGCGCCACCGTCGATACGAATGGCCTGACCCCCGTAGCGCAACTCACCGGTGTGGCAGGCCGCGCAGGTCACATCCAGATAGGCGCGACCGGTCTCATCATCCTCGTGGCGGCAAAGCCGACCGGCAGGTTGCCGGGGTTCAGCGCGGTGGCTTGTTGCGCGGGATCGACCAGAAAGCCGAAGCGGGCGAGGTAGTCGGGCGTAGCGAATTTGTCCCGGCTGAAGGGCAGCTCCAGCGCGCGGAACCAGTCGTACTCGAGCCCCTTAACCTGGGTGCCTTGCGGCGTGTAGTAGTAGGTCTGTCGCTGTGTGGCGTCCCACTGCTCCAGATAATGCAGCGCTTCGGGCGCTTCATACTCTGGAAGGTTCGGGTAGGCCACGAAATACAGCCCGACCCCCACGGCCAGAACAGCCAACAACAACACAGCCCCCAGGGCTCGGCGCAGCAATCGCATCGGTACATCCTTGTAGCGTCATGGCGAATGCGCGTTTATGGCAGGGTTGTGGGGTGATGGCAATACGGTGTCATTCTTTATGTGTGACAGATATTAGCGTGGGTGTGGTCCACCCCATATTTATCTCGAACGACGCTTACACCGGTTGTTTCCAGTGTCCTCATATGTCAGGGGCAATGCGATTCAGATAGCCCGCCCTGTCATCACTCATCCTTGAGATACAATTATCAATCGTTACTTGGTAAGCCTCTGCGGTCTCCTCTATTTCAAAGGCTTCAAGCTTGCAATCTGCGTCTCGCAGATCGATCCACTCTCGCTGCGCCGTCTTTAATAGAGAAACGTATTGGTCTGCTAGCAAAGGTGAGTTTTTATACTGAAGTCTGATTCGATTCAGAGTGGCCTTGTACGATGAATTAAGAAGATTGTCTGATTGCTCTTTATTATACTGCGCGCACAGGGCTATTTGAGAAGAAGCTTCAATCTCTTCGCACGGATTATTAACATCATTGCTTAATGCTGTACGTGCAAACAGAAGCAAAAAAATTAGAGTTATTTTTCGGATATTGAACATTAGTTATTCCTAAGGTAACGAGCTCTGTTTCGCCCCGGCTCATACTGCCTGATGGCAGGCGTATTTTCTATGTAGCGTATCAGCTCGGCTTTATCATTCCTCATTCCAGCCTTCATCGGGTTGGGCCCCTTTGTAAAACCCTGATAGACGAAATCTACCAGCACATCCCTGATGACCTGATCTAGGGCGTTCCAATCGGCCCTATCAGGCTCGCTCGCAGTCCAGTGGTCATAGTTTCTGATAGCGCGATCTACGTAGTTTGGGTAGATAATGTTGAAAAGAAGTATTTCCTGCTCGGGAGTTATTTGCCCAATAGATGATTTGTTATCTCTCACAAATTGCTGAGCAGCAGCGCCTTTCTTCCCGTGCGCCTGGGCAATCTTAGTTGCCTGATCATGCGCAATGCCGGCAGTTGTCATATGAGCGTAGATTTCTATTTCGGTCCGTGAACCCATGTCATAACCGCGACCGAGAGTGACGCCCGATAGATCGTTTCCAGGCCAGTGAACGACCCGGCTGAAGAACGGAGAGGTTGGAATATTATTCCCTTCGGCATCAAACGTTATTCTCCCTTCGCTAATCGTGTGGTTGGCACGCGCTACAGTGCTGAATATGCCGATCAGGGCAAGTGGTTGAAAGTGCCAAGCTTTCCCATCTGCGCTGATAGAGTAGCGCCCGGCGATATCGCCCCACCAGCTTAGAGTTTTGATGCGGTTCTTCTCTTCCGCCCAATCCTGATTGGGGTCATCGGAGCGGTGGCCCATCAGCTCATCGAGTTCGTCCCAACGCGCTGCATTCCAAAACCACTCGCTTTCATGCCGCGTGACGAGCTGCGAGATGGATTGGGCGTGGCAAGGCTTTTCCAGTGCCTCTTGGATTTCTTGGGAGGTCATCTTGCCGTCGCGGTTGGTGTCGATGATGTCGTAGAGGCGGCTGCGCACCGGACCTTTGTCGGCCTGGTCGATGGCGCCCTGGTAGCTGGCTTTTTCGTCGTCGGACAGGCGAAGCGCCGCGTTGAGGTAATAGACGAATCCCGAAATGGGAGGATCGGCATCCTCAAGACATTCAAAACCCTCCCACTCCCACGGGCTATGACGAGTAGTGATCAGCTCCTGCTCGGCGAGCCAGCCGTCGATGGGGTTGCCTTTAGCGTCGGCGAACAGACCATCCAGCCGCCACCAGTGCATGGTGTTGTCAGCGCCATCCTTGTCTTGGATTTTTCTCGAAGCGGGGAGTCCATCCAGCAAGGACTGCGGAATGATCAGGTCGACGCCGATGTGCGTGCCATCGTCGTCCAATTTGGGCGGGTTCTCGGCATTGATATCGTCCCGATGGGTGATCAGTTTGCTCGCACCTTTGTAGACCTTGAGCAGGGTTTTCTTGTCGTCCGGCAAGCGGCTGGCCCAGGCGCGGCTCCGGGCAATGAACGCGGGCACGTCGTCGCAGCTGAACAGTTCGACATGGACCATGCGCTGAGCAGCGCTGTCGTGGTTCTGGTACAGACCGGGATGACCAATAAGTTCACCCGCCTTGATCAGCAACCCGCTGTCGAGAACGATGACCTTGCCGTATTCCGCTGGCTCGCTGTGCGGTTTGAGCAAGCTGGTGGCTACATAGCCGGGCAGTTGCCCCTCGTCGTCGGCTGATAGGGCGGGTTGTGCCGTCCCGCTGATCAGGCTGACCAGCTTGCTGAACTCGCCTTCCGTCTCGCCGATGGTGATCTCGGCACCCTTGGATAGCTCCGACAGCTTGGTGGTGTGTTTGCTCCGGCCTGCGCGAACGCTCAGGCCATCGTGCTGCGTATTCACGGTATAGCGTTTGGTTTCCCAGAAGGAGGGGCGCGGAAGGTCCGCTTGTGCCTGGTAGCCCGGCCAATCCAGCAGGTGCATGTACAGGCTGTAGAGAGTGAGGCTTGGAGGGGTTTGCCCTTCGACGATGCTGCCGTCAGCGTCCTTCAGCGGCGGTGGCTGCAGGCTGTGCTTGACCAGAACGAACCCCGTGGAAAAGGGCGCTCGTTTGACCAACGGAATGTCGTCGGTGAATTCGCTGACCGGGTAGCGCTCATCGATGCGGTAGGCAATTACTTCTCCGTCGGCGATACAGCGCACACTCGACTGGTCGAATGCAGCACTCGTGCCTTCGTCGAAGTGCACGCCGCCATGCCATAAGCCGTTTTCGCCGGTGGGGTAGAACCCGCCTTTGGCCTGGGCCATATGTGTAAGCAGTTGCAGCGGGTTGTGGCTGGTGTCCTTGCTGGGAAACGGGTAAGCCCAATTGATCGGCTTGTGTTCGGCCATGTTCGATGCTTCCTTGCGTTCGATCCGGCTGCGCAGCCGGCACTGTTCTTAGCCCGAGAAATTGAGCGAGCGCTTGCGTTTGCGGAGCAGGCTGTCCGCCTCGCTCGGCAGTGCCTGCTCCAACAAGCTCCCGGCCTTGTCGCTATCCGCGACCCCTGGCAGTACCGGTGGCTTGATCTTGATCCCCGAGCCCTTGCCCGGTGCGCCGCCGGCGTTGATCCGCGCCAGCGGGCCGGAGACGGTGATGCCGCCCGGGTCGAGCTTGATGAAGCTGCCGCCGGCCTTGAGGGTCAGTTCGACGCCGGCTTCGATGACCATCTTCTGCCCGGCCTTGAGGTGGATCTCGCGGCCGGTCTTGGCCAGCTGGGCGGTGCCGAGCTTGATGTGCTGGGTCTGGCCGACGGTGAGATGGTCGTCGGGTTTGACTTCCACCTTGCGGTCGCCGGCAACGGTCAGGTGTTCCTCGGCCCTGAACTCGCTGTAGCTGTTGGCTTCCACCGTGTCGTGGCGCTCGTGGCCGACGCGGATCTTCTGGTCGTGCTCGATGTTCTCGTCCCAGTCGCGCTGAGCGTGGATGTAGATCTGTTCCTGGCCCTTGCGGTCTTCGATGCGCAGTTCGTTGTAGCCGCCGCCACCCGGACTGCTCAGGGTCTTGAACACCGTACGGGTCTTGTTGGCCGGCAAGTCGTAGGGGACTTGGTGTTCCTTGTGGTACAGGCAGCCGGTCACCAGCGGTTGATCGGGATCGCCTTCGAGGAAGGTGACCAGCACTTCCATGCCGACCCGCGGGATGGCGATGCCGCCGTAGCGGTCGCCAGCCCAGCTGGAGGAGACGCGCAGCCAGCAGCTGGTCTTGTCATCGGCCTGGCCGTGGCGATCCCAGTGGAATTGGACCTTCACTCGTCCGTATTCGTCGCAGTGGATCTCTTCGCCGGCAGGTCCCGTGACCACGGCGGTCTGGCTGCCGAGCACCTTGGGCTTCGGATGGCGAAGGGCCGGACGGAAAGGGATATCCCAGGGTGTGGCGCTGAAGCGGTTGCGGTAGCCTTGGACGAAGCCGTCGCTGCTATCGACATGACTGGTGATCGACTCTTCCAACACCTGCGGCTGCTTGCCTTCGTGCAGCACCTCGGTGAGCAACCAGAGGTCGTTCCATTCCCGGCGCGGGTGGTCGGAGATCTCCAGCAGATGGCCGCTGACCAGTCCTGTTTGATCGCTATCACCTTCGGCCAGGCGATAGTCGTGGCGATGCCGTTCCAGTGCGCGTTGCGACAGGTGCTTGCCGCGGGCGCGCTCGGTGAAGCGGCCGGGGTAGTCGTAGTCTTCCAGGTCGGGCTGCGGCATGGCGTTCGCCGCCGGCTCGCCGCGGTAGGCCGCTTCCATCCGCAGCCTGGGTTGTTCGAAGTCGTAATCACGGCGACTGACGCGACTGGTGCGGGTCGCGATGCGCACGGCGAAGCGCTTGATCACTGGCTCGTCGGCGGTCATGCCATTGTCCTGCAGATAGGCGGTCGGCTGGCCGAGCCTGGCGAAGCTGGTCTGGTCGTCGCCGAAGACCAGCACATGGCCGGCCGTGCTGTGCTCGAAGTGGTAATGAATGCCTTCTTCCTCGCACAGGCGCTGGACGAAGTGCAGGTCGGTTTCGTCGTACTGCACGCAATACTCGCGCTCTGGGTAGACCACCGGGCCAAGCTGGAAACGGTAGGCATCGGCCTGGATGCCATGTTCCTCAAGCACCTGAGCGATGATCTGCGGCACCGTCAGGTGCTGGAAGATGCGCTGGTTGGTGCGATGGGCGAGGTAGGCCAGCTGCGGCACGAGCGTGAGGCGGTAGCGGGTCAGGCGTTGGCCGGATTCGCCTTGGGCGATGCGATGGACCAGGCCATGAATACCTTTGCCAGCCGGGTCGAGGGCGAGAAAGGCGGGTTTATGCAACAGTGCCTGCAAATCCAGATCGGGGCGCTCGCTGACCAGCTCCAGGTCGAAGCGATAGGGCTGGCTGATGGCCTCGCGGCCCCGGAACTCGAGCAGCTTGAAGTCGTGTTCGACGTCTTCCAGGGTCAGGCTGAAGTGGGTTTCGTTGGCCGCGTTGAACATTGGGCTTTCCTTGTCCTGATGTCATCCATGGGAGTGGCCGAACCAGCGCTGCCAGCGGCTCGGTACGGGGCGACTGAAGGCGCGCAACAGGCCCGCTGCATCGATGCTGCGCTGCGCTTCGTCGAATGCCAGTGCCAGACGCAGTGCCGGCCAGCAGTGCGCGGGCAGTTGCGGCGGGCATTGCAGGGTGCGGTCCAGTTCCATCGCCTTGGCCTGGCGAGCGCTGAGCCGGCGAAACGGATGGCTGCCGCTGGCCAGTTCGTAGAGCACGCAGGCCAGCGCATAGATGTCGGCGCTGGCGGTCAGCTCGCCCCCGTCGAGCAGCTCGAGTGCCGCATAGCGCGGCGTCCAGGCGGCGAAGCGCGTGCGGCACAGGCGCGGCAGACCGGGTAGCAGGCCTTCCAGCGGCTGGCCGAGGCCATAGTCGAACAGGCGCAGGCCGTCATCGGCGAGCATCACGTTGCTTGGTTTCAGGTCGCCATGCAGCACGCCCAGGCTGTGGGAGTAGCTCAGCGCTTCCAGCAGCGGCAACGCGATGCCCTGCAGTTCGCTCCAGGGCATGCCCTGCGGGCGCTCGCACAGCAGCTGGTCGAGGGTCGGCCCCTTCAGCAGCTCCAGGGTGATGAAGGCGCGCTGGCTCGCCGGGTCGATATCGAAGTTGTACAGGCGCACCACATGGCGGTGGCTGAGGCGCGTGGTCAATGCGTATTCGCTGTAGAGCAGCGCGCTGGCGTCGGGGTATTCGGCGAAGTCTTCACTGAGGGTCTTCAGCGCCACGTAAGGGTCCGGATCGCCGAACTGTTCGCGCAGCAGGTCACGCGCGCGATAGACCGCACCCATGCCGCCAACGCCGAGCAGGCGTTCGATCCGGTAGCGGCCGCCGAGCACGTCCGGCAGCTCCCCGGCAGGCGGCCTCGGTTCCACCGGCATTGGCGTGCCCGCGGTGGATGCCAAGGCAAAGTAGGTGAGGTCGCTGGCCTGCAGTTGCGGTACGTTCATCGGCGGATAACCACGGCGCTGAGGTTGTCCCGCGCCGGGCCCTTGAGCGCCTGGCGAAACAGCCGCTCTAGCGCCAACTGCGTGGACGGCAGGCTGAGGGCTGCACCGAGCGCGTCGGTCGACATGCTCTGGTAGAGCCCATCGCTGCACAGCAGCAGGGTGTCGCCCGGGAATACGGCGAATTCGAGGATATCCAGTTCCAGCTTTTCGCTGGCGCCGATGGCGCGGGTCAATGCATGGGCGGCCGGGTGTTTGGCGGCAAGCTCGGGGCTCAGTTGTTGCTCGTCGATCAGTTGCTGCAACAGCGAGTGGTCGCGGGAAAGCTGATACAGCCGGCCGCCGCGCCACAAGTAGCAGCGGCTATCGCCGGCCCATATGCAGGCGGCGCGGTCACCTTCCATGAGCAGGGCGACCACGGTACTGCCGATCACCGGGTCGGGGCGCTCGGCGGTGACCGTCAGTTCCTGGCTGAGGCGGCGATTCAGCTCATGCAGACAGCGCCGCAACGCCCGCAGCCGCTCCGGCAGATCGCCGCCGCCGGAAAGCTCGGCCAGCTGCTCGATGATCAGGCGGCTGGCCAGCGCGCCGTTCTGGTGTCCGCCCATGCCGTCGGCCACGGCCCACAGCCCGGCCTGTGGCAGGTCGAGAAAGGCGTCCTCGTTGCGCGCCCGCACCTTGCCGGTGTCGGTGCGCGCGGCGCTGCGCCAGCTGCACGCGGTTGCGCTCATCACAGCGTCGCCGGCAGCTTGAAGCCGCGCAGCAGTGCGAGGTCGAACGGATTCGGCGAGCGCTGCGCATGCAGCAGGTAGTTGGCGCGCAGACCGCCGAGGTCGGCCTTGAGCATCAGCACGTCGCGCCCGCTGTGGTAATCCACCTGCATCAGGTCGATCAGGCGGAACAGCGACCAGGGCCCGGTGTTCTTCTCGATACCCACGCGACGGCCGCCGAGTTCCTCCACTACCAGGCTGGTGCGTCCGTCGTCGGCTTCGGCCGGCCAGCGGAACGCGGTCTGCACGATTGGCCCGTGGCGATATTCCATTTGCTGGTTGCCGAAGCGGAAGTCGGCCCGGCCGAGGCTCGAATCCAGCGAGTACGGTTCGAGCTTGAACAGGATCAGCGGCTCGTTGGGGTTCTCGGCGAAGAAGCTGCGGCGAATGGTCTGCGCCCGGCTCATCTGTGCAAGGAACTGCTCGGACAGCGGCAGGCCGAGGCCATCGACTCGGCGCAGCTGGTACTGGCCGGCGCTGCCGCTGACGAAAGGCTTGAGGTAGCGCTCGAAGAAGCTGTCCGCCAGGCCCTGGGCCTTGAAGAACTCGCGGAAGTCGGCGAGGGCGACGTCGCTGGCGCTGTGGGCGCTGAACGGATAGCGCTCGCGCAGGGCACCGCGATAGCTGGCATAGAGCTCGTTGCGATAGCGCTGGTTGAGGTAGTGGTAGGCATCGCTGAGCACCAGCGACCAGCTGTCCTCGGCCAGCAGGCCCAGCCATTTGTCCAGCGGCTGCGGCAGCCGCGCAGCGCTGTTGCGCAGCTGGTTGATGGCGTCGCGCTGACCGCCCATGCGTGCCTTGGCCATCTCGAAGGCGGCCTGTTCCGGTGCGCTGGCATGGGCCAGCGAGGCCAGCTGCGATTGCAGGGCGTCGAGGGCCTGCAGACTGGCGCTCAATTCGGGGCCGGCTGCGCCGTTTTCGTCCAGCAGTTGGTGCAACGGCGCGAAGCGGCGCTCCAAGGTCTTGCGTGCAGTGTCGGGTATGTTCTTCAGGAGCGCAGCCTGGGTCTGCTCCGCCGCGGCAGTGGCCAGTTTGGCCGCCTTGCCGAGCTTGCCACCGGCGCCTTGCGCCGCTTCGGCCAGCTCGCCGGCCTCGGCGGTCGCTTCGGTCACACCGGCGAAGCGGGTGTTCTCGCGTATTTCCAGCAGCAGTTGCAGCAGCGGCGAGTTGGCGGCGGTGAGCCCGGCGAGCTGTGCGGCACCCTGCGCCGCACTGGCGGCCGGCAGGATGTTCAGCTGGGCGATCGCTTCGCTCCAGTGCACGGCGTAGTCGCGGAAATACAGCTGCTCCATTTCCGTCAGCAGGCGGCCAAGGTCCTTGGCGCTGAGGCTGTCGCCTTCGCCCAGCACCCAGTTGTCGCGCAGAATCTCACTGACCAGATCGGCGCCCTGAGCGACGAACAGCTTGTGATAGCCGCGCTGGGTATAGAAGCCGGGAATCGCATAGTCACCGCCGACGAACAGGGATGCCTGCGGACCGAGCTGCGTGTTCAGACGATAGTCGGGAAGGTTGCGCGCCTGGTCGCGCAGCATGCGGTACACCACCGCCGCCAGCGATTCGCTGCGCAACTGGGCGCGGGCCTTGGCCACCAGTTTTTCGTTCAGCTGATAGGGCGCGAAGGATTCTTCCAGCAGGCGCGCAAAGTGCGTGTTGAGCCCCTGCTGCGCCACGGCATTGCCCGGATGGCGCAGCGACCAGTCGGCGGCCAGCCAGTCCTTGAGAAACGCCGCATCACGGCGTTCGGCCAGGTTCAGCATGAGATAGGCGCGCAGGCTGCCGAGCAGTTGCTCGCGGTCGTTCAGGTTGGCGCGAATCTGCGCTTCCAGCTGCCGGCCGACACGTGGCAGCAGCAGTTTCTCCAGATCGCGGCGATAGGCCTCGTGCAGCGTCGGGTCGACCGCCTCGCCCTGATACAGGCCGCCCCGGCGCAGCCAGGACACGTCGTCTTTCGGCGGGAACACCTCGGTCGCCGCATAGCTCGCGTCCAGAGCCTTGAGCGTACGTAGTGCCTCGTCTCCCGCCTCGATGGACTTGCGCTCGCTGCCGAGTTGCTGGGCGATGCCGCGCAGTTGTTCCAGGCGCTCATGGTTGCCCGAGAAGTTCAGCGCCCAGGCGCCACCGATCAGCAGCAGGCAGCCGAAGGCGCCGGCATAGAGGGCACGCTGGCCCCAGTCGATGCGGCGCACCTCGCGCTGGTCGAGGCCCGCCAGTTCGGCTTCCGGAAAGATCACCCGGCTGAGCAGCTGGTTGATGAAGCGCGCGCGGCCGCTGCGGAAGGTTGGCAGTGCACTGCTGGCCAGGCCGAGTTGACGACCGATGCCGGCGGTGAGCGGGTCGAGACCTTCGCGCAGTTGCGGCGCGCTGGTCAGGTAGAAGCCGCGCAGCTGGCTGGCACGCTGGTAACGGTTGCCGGCGAAGGCCAGTTCGATGAACAGGCTCAGATGCTCGCCGATCTGCCCCAGCTGATGGGGGAAGTCGAGGATGCGGCCACGGCGCTGGGTATCGCGCTCCTGATGCATGCGCAGGATCACCTGGCTGTTCAGCCGGCGCAGCAGTTCCTCGAACTCCTGGCGCACGACCTGCGCGTCGCTGCCATTCTGTTCCTTGCGGAAACTCGCGCCGAGCACCTGGTCGCTTTCCTCCCGCGACAGCTGCTCGAAGAACTCGTCGAAACCGAGAATCCGATCGGCCTTGCTCAGCACCAGGTAGACCGGCACGTCCACGCTCAGACGCTGATGGATCTCGTGCAGGCGCTGACGGGTCTGGCGGGCAAGGTTCTCCAACTCCAGTTCACTGCCGCCCTGCAGCTGGTCCACGGGCAGGTTGACCAGCACGCCGTTGAGCGGACGGGCACGACGCCTGCGCAGCAGACCGAGCAGGGTGTCCCAGGCGCTGCCGTCGACGGCAGCGTCGGGCTGGGTCAGGTAGCGGCCGGCGGTGTCGATCAGCACGGCATGATCGGCGAAGTACCAGTCGGCAAAGCGGGTGCCGGAGACATCCTTGGTCAGGCGCTGCTGTTCGCTGCGGTTGAGTGGGAAATCCAGCCCGGAGAAATCCAGCAGGCTGGTCTTGCCGCTACCCTGTGGGCCGATCAGCAGGTACCAGGGCAGCTCGCTGCGCCATTTCTCGCTGCGCCCGCGATAGAGGCTGGAGGTCTTCAGGGTACGCAGTGCCTGCTTGAAGCGATGGCGCAACTCCTGTTGCTCTTCGCCGATCAGGCCGTCGCGGCGCAGTTGTTCCTGAACGTCCTGATCCTCGGCGTCGCGCTTCTTGCGTGCGCTGGCGCGCCAGCTGGCGAAGACCATGGCCAGGCCCCAGCCGAGAAACAGCACGCTGATGCTCAGCAGGCGGGCGGTCGAGGATTCCCAGAAGCGGTAGTCGTCGACCGCCAGCAGCGGCCCGACGAACCACACCACGACCGCCAGCAGCAGGACCAGCAGCAGGCTCCAGACCCAGGTCCGGCGCAGTACGGCGCCGAGCTTGCCAAAGAACGTCTTCATCTCATTTCATCCCTGAAAAGGTGGAACCGCCGGCATCCATGTCCAGCGAGCGGTAGGGTTGCAGCACGGCCTCGCGTTGTTCGCCGAGCACCCAGGCGAAGCCGCCGTAAATCACCCCGAGACAGACCAGGGTAAACAGCGCCACCATCCACCAGGGCACGATGCGCACCAGACGTCGGCGGGTGTCCTTGAGGCCCTCCCAATGCGGCGACAGCTCGCGCGGGATGTCCCCGCGCATCTGCCGGATCTGCCGGTAGAGGCTGTCGCGTACCGCTTCCAGCTCGAGCATGCCGCGCGGCAGCACGCGGTACTTGCCCTCGAAGCCAAGGGACAGGCAGAGGTACATCAGTTCAAGCATCGGCAGGTGCTTGACCGGGTTGCGCGTCAGCCGCTCGAGCAGCTGAAAGAACTTCTCGCCGCCGAAGGTCTCGTTGTGGAAGGAGGACAGCAGGCTCATCTGCGACCATTCGCTCTCGTTGCCCCAGGGCGTGGTCACCACGGCTTCGTCGAGCACGGTGCAGAGCACGTAGCGCGCCGCCATCACCTGGCTGCTTTCGGCGCCGTCGTGCAGCGCGCGATGCTCGAACAGCTTGATCGCGCTGCTCAACTGGCCGTGCAGGGCCTGCAGGTCTTCGCTTTCCAGGCTGTGCTTGAAGCGCACCACTTCAGACAGCAGCGGCGAGGCGGCGGCCACCAGCGGATTGAGGCTGATGTTGAAAGTCTCCGCCGGGCGCAGGCGCGCGGCGTAGATCATCCGCTCCTCCAGCTGCTCGAAGCGCGGTGGGGTGTCGAAGTCGGTCAGCGGGCTCTGCGCCGGGGCGTCTCCCGCTCGATTGACGATGACCGTGCGGTCGTCCTGTCCGTAATCCATTTCCTTGATCATGTCGCTCAGTCCCTGACCGCCCAGAATTTCAGTTCGAGCCCGGCGAAGTCACCGGACACATGGAAGGCAAAGCCACCGGAACGCTCCAGCTGCGCCTGGTCCTCGGCACTGAGCTCCAGGGCGAAATAGGTTTTGCCGGCGTGGAAGGGGATCTGCCGCGGCGCCACCGGCAGCGGCTTGAGGCGGATGCCCGGCAGATGCAGGTTGACCAACTGACGGATGCGTTCCACCGGGCCGATCTTCAGGTGCGCCGGTAGCCGTGTGCGCAGGGTTTCCGAATCGCACTGGGCGCTGGCGGCGAGCACGAAGGACGCCGTGCCGAGCAGCTTGTGGTCATGCAGCGGTGATACCTGGATGCCGTACTGACGCTGCTGCAGCAGCAGCTCGATGGCGTGCTGCTCGAGCACCATCGACAATACCTGGCGGATCGCGTCCATCAGCTTGCGGAAGCTCGCGCCCTGATCACTGTGCTGGTAACGGCCATCCAGGCGCGGGCGCTTGCTCTCGCTGGAGAAGGTCGCCAGCTCGCCGAGTAGGCCAAGCAGATCCCGGTAGATCTGCTCCGGATGCACCTGCTCCACGCCCAGGTAGTGGCGCAGCACCGGTTCGTGACGGTTGATCAGCTGCAGCATCATGAAGTCGCCGACCTCGGCGCCACCCACCTTGCCGGTGGCGCTGATTCGCTCGGCAAGGGTATCGCCGCGGTGGGCGAGCATGCTGATCACTTCCTTCAGGCAGGACAGCAGATAGCCGGAAGCCTGGAAGTTGACGTAGGTGGGAATGAATTCCGCGTCGAGGCTGATGACCCCGTCCGGCGTGGTGTCCAGCACCTCGCACAGCTGCAGCTTCACGTAGGCCTGATCGCTCTGCTGCTCGCCCAGTAGCAGGCGGAAATCCGGCAGGCCGGTGCTGACCTGGCTCGTGCTGCTGTCGCCGGCATTGGAGTCGGCGACGTCCAGTTCGTGGGCGGTATAGCGCGCCAGCACGTCCTTCTGCTCGGGCCGGCGGGTTTCGATGTGGTTGCCGGTGACCAGCGGCAGCGCAAGGTATACCGGTGTACTGCCGGTGTTCGGCGGAATGTCCAGCGCCAGTGGCTCGCGCTCGCTGCCCAGCTCGAACAGCGTGCCGTCGGGGAGGATGCCACTGGCCTGGCTGAGCACCAGCTTGCCCATGTTGAGGAACTGGCGGTCGATCTCCAGATTGAAGAACCCCCAGGCGTAGCTGCCCAGCTTCTGGGTGCGCGCCTTGAGTTGGTGATCGTAATAGCGATCGCTCTGCTGGAAGTGCTGCGGACGCAGCAGCATGCCTTCCTGCCAGACAACCTTGTGCAGGCTCATGCTTACTGTCCTTCTTCTGCGAGCGGGTCGAACAGCGCGATGCCGCGCTCGTCCAGGCTCAGGGCGATGCGGGTGCGTTCTTGCGGCGGCAGCGCGATGACGTAGCGCCAGCTGGCTTCCGGCAGGTCGCGGTAGGCGGCCAGCACGCCGACGTAGCGGCTGCCGTCCTGCACCGAGAGCTTCAGCTCACGGCTTTCGCCGGGACGCAGTTCCAGTTCCTCGGAGGTCACCAGGTCCGGCGCCAGGGCTTCCTTGGGCCGCTGGTAGAGGGCGAAGAAGTCGCCATTCTCGAACGCCACAGGATGCTTGAGCTCCAGCAGGCGCAGGACGATCGGCGACGGCCGGCCGTTGAGATCGGGGTTGAGGCGGTCGCTGCCGTGCAGCTCGAGGTCGAGCTTGGTCAGCTTGGAGTACGGCGACAGCGCCGAGCAGCCGCCCAGCACGAGCAGCGAGGCCAGCATGGCCAGGGTGATGCGACGAGACATGGGATCATCCTTGATGGGTTGAATTGAGCGTGGCGATCAGGCGCACCTGCTCCTCATAGGCCTTGGCGAAGTCGCGGGCGAACAGTCGCTCGCTCCAGTCGGCATCCTGGCCGAGGCTGTGATGCAGCCGCCGATAGGCGCGCCAGCGACTGCCAGAAGTAGCGATCAGCGGTTTGCGGCCTTCGCGTTCGAAACGCAGCGCCAGCTGCTCTGGTGCCAGCTGCTCGAACATCGCGTGAACGGCCGCGCGACTGGCCGCCAGCAGTGCCACCTGATGCGCCTGCAGGTCGCGGAAGGCGCGGCCGATGGCCTGTTCGGCCGAGAGTTGGCCTGGCTTGCCACCGCGCAGCAGGGCGCTCAGGGCCTCACCCGTATCTGCGCTGTGCTTGAGCGGGTTGTTGCCGGCGCTCTGCACGGTGGTCAGCGCCAGGCGCAGCTCGTTCTTCAGCTCGCTGCGGGTGCGCAGGCTCTGCTGCAGGCCGCCAACGCTCTGCTTGAGCAGGCGGGCGGCATTCAGCGCCAAGGCCTGGCGCTGGTCCTCGTCGAGATCGTCGAGATCGATGCCCAGCGCCTCGCCGAAACGCGCCCAGAATCCCTGCGGCAGTCGTTCGGGCTCCGCTTCGCGCTTGGCTTGCGGTGCTGCCTGCGGCATGACCAGCTCCGGCAACGGCAGGCTTTCCATGTCGATGCGCGCGTAGTCGCGCTGTTGCTGCGCCTGGCGCTGTGGCGCGACCAGGGCGAGGTCGAGGTCGTCGACCTCGGCATAGACGCGTTCCTGCTGATCCATGGCAACCAGCGGATCGAGGTCGAGGAAGGCATCGTCGGGGATGATGCTGCCAGCCGGCTGCGGACGACCGATGTCACCTTCGAACAGCGCCGGGTCCTGGATCAGCCGGGCGCGGATCTCGAAATCGCCCAGGCAGTAGACGCTGCCATGCTCGATACGCTGCGGCTGGCCCTTGACCAGGCTGGCGCCGCTGTCCTTGAGCTGGATGCCGTTGCTGCTGGTATCGGTGAGAAAGAAGGCGCCGTCGCGGTAGCTGATCACTGCATGACGTCCGGAGAGGACGCGCTTGCGGTCGGGGATCACCCAATCGCAGCCCTCTGCGCGGCCGATCACTCCGCCGGCCTGCTTGAAGGTTTTGGTGGTCAGCAGCCCGGGCACGAATTGCTGGGCGCCCACCATATCGAAGACCAGTTCCATGGTCGTGTCGCTCCTTGCGGTTACTGGCCGCGATTCAAGGCTTGCGGATCACCCAGCGGGCGATAGTGGTCATCGTCGAATCTGTAGTTGCCGGTGCAACCAGCGAGCAGCGCGGCGGCGATGAGCGAAACGAGGGCGTAATAGCGCACGGGCACGCGATTTCCTCCTTGAAGTCGTGTGTGGGGGCAAGGTGCGCATGGCGCGACCTGAGCGGGGCATTGAAGTTCAGTTGTCCTGCAGGCTCGGTGAACCGGTTCACAGAACGCCCGGCGGATGCGCCTAAAACGAGCGTGAGGTCAGATTGGGGCGGTTCGGCGTCGCCGCGCGGCGGGTTTGGCTTGCATCGGTCCGGCAATGCGGGCAGGCGATCTGCTGATCGCTGACGGACCTGCAGAAACGAAAAAGCCCGCAGCGAGCGGGCTTTTTGGGGAGCGCTTCGAGTGAGGCTCGAAACGACTATCTATATGGCTCCGGCGGGCTTATAACCTGATTTATATCTAATTGATTTATATAGACATTAAATAATTTTTGTGTAGTTGGCATACATGCTGGCATACAGCGCGCCGGTTGCTGGGGCGTTTCTCAGGGCTACCGGCGACGGACCTTTAGCCGGCCTACATTTTCCGCTGAATGGTCCTCACCCTCCATTTTTCCCGTTTGTTGCGCACGAAGAGGGCGGCCGGAATCTACCCGCTGCTGTTCCTGGTGGTGGTGATGCGGCCAGGTTGCGTAGCAATACGGTGTTCCTGATGGCGCTGCGCCGCCTAGTCCAGATGGTCTGGATTGCATAGAGCTGATCTTTCGGAAGCCAGAAGTCATCTGGAAACAGAAAAATGAGACTCAAATCACAAAATTCTGCGTGCTTCCCCACATCCGCTTGTTGACGGCCGGCTGAAGTCACAGACCTTAGGCATCCACTTCAATGAACGTGGATAGCCTTATGGATACTTCGAAAAAGCGTTTTTTCCCTTCTACTGTAGCCAGCAACCCTCAGTTGGTAGCTAGCATCCCTCAGTTCGATCCGGCCTTGGTCATCATTCGCATGCCCGAAGCCGAAACGATCACTGGTCTCAAACGTCCCACTATTTACAAGCGTCTGAAGGACGATCCGACCTTTCCGAAGCCCATCCCCCTGAGCAATAGCACGGCCCGTGGTGCGCCGATTGGCTTCCTGCTGGCTGAGGTTCAGGAATGGGTTCGTTCGCGTATCGCCTGTCGTGAAGATCTGGTGCTCCAGCCGCCCCAAGATATTGGCTCTCCGCGCGTAGAACAGGAGGTGGTCTGAAATGAAAACGACCACCCGCCCCGGAGATCTGATCAGTCAACCGTACGATCGCCATACGATGCACTGCGGAAGCGCTGTGACCATGTCCAGCCGCGAGATTGCTGAGTTGACCGGCAAGCGCCACGACAACGTGGCACTCATTTGCCGCCAACTGATCGAAACGGGGGTGTGTCCTGAAATTCAGGAGACCCCCTGCCGCCACCCGCAGAATGGACAGACCTACACCGAATACCGCTTGTGCAAGCGTGACAGCCTGGTACTGGTCGCGCGCCTGTCGCCGGAGTTCACCGCCGATATCGTGGACCGCTGGATGGCACTGGAGGCCCACCAGGCTCAGCGCATCCCGCAGACCTATGGCGAGGCTCTGCGCCTGGCTGCCGACCAGCATGACCAGATTCAGGCTCAACAGCGACAGATCCATGAGAAGGACCAGGAGCTGACTGTTGCCCGCCCCAAGGCGGAATTCGTCGATCGCTACGTCGAAGGCACTGGCCTCAAGAGCTTCCGTCAGGTCTGCAAAATTCTTAGTGCCAAGGAAAACAGGTTTCGCGCCTTCCTGAAGGATAAGCGCGTCATGTATCGCATGGGTAAGGAGTGGGTGCCGTTCGCGGAACATGTCAATGCTGGTCGCCTTTCTATGAAAACTGACCAGGCCCGCAATGGCCACACCTATTGTGCAGCCAGGTTTACTCCGAAGGGGGTGACGTGGGTTTCTCACCTGTGGGATGAACACTTGCGTGAGGTGGCCGAATGATCTTGGCTGACCCGCTGGGCGCTCTTCTGTCGAGGCTGGAAGGTGTCAAGAAACAAGGCGACCGCTATATCGCCTGCTGCCCGGCGCACAACGACAATGCTCCCTCCCTCAGTCTGTCCCGTGGTGAGGATGGCCGCGCGCTGGTGCACTGCTACGCCGGCTGTGAAATTCTTCAGGTGCTGGCTGCAATCGGCATGGGGTTGCGCGATCTGTTTCCTGACAGCTTGAGCTATGAGAACCGCCAGCGTTATCGGCGTGAGGCGCTGGAGAGAGAGCGGGTTTTCGAGCAAATGGTCATCGCGATCTCCAATGGGGAGGCTGGCAGCTCTCTGAGCGATGTAGACCTGAAGCGGCTGGCGGAGGCTCGTGAGCGGGTTGACCAGATCGATCGCCAGCTTGCCGAGTTGGAGAAGGAGCATGAGACGCCGATCGTGAGGCCCGAGCGCCCGAGTTGGGGCGTATACGAGTCCCCGGTGAAAAACGAGAAGGGGCGCCGTCTGAAGCCGGGAGTCTACTGGCACAGCATCAGAACTGACGAGGAGGGCGAGCGCATCCAAACCGATGAGTGGATTTCGTCTCCGGTGTTTGTGGTGGCCCGCACCATCAACACCGACGACGGCAGTGAGGGGCGGCTGTTGCGATTGGTGACGCAGGGCGGCGAAAAGGAGTGGGTTTTGCCGATGGAGGTTTTTGGCGGCAGCGGTGAGGATGCTCGTCGCGCTCTGTTCGCCAGGGGGGGGCTGATCGCCATGCGCAAGCGGGGCGCCTTCATGGAGTACCTGCTGGATCAGCAGCCCCGGCAAACCATCGCCACTACTAGTCAGCCCGGTTGGCATGAGTCGGGGTATTTCGTGCTGCCGAATCGCACGATCGGCGGGGACGGAGTGCGCTACCAGACCGCAGGCTGGACGCCCAACCTGTACGCCTCGGGAGGATCGCTGGTGCAGTGGCAGGAGCTGGTTGCTTTGCGCTGCTTGGGGAACCCGGTACTGACTTTGGCAATCGGCTGCGCATTGGCTGGACCTCTGCTGAGTTTGGTAGGGGTTAACGGCGGGGGCGTCCATCTGATAGGCGATAGCTCCAGCGGCAAGTCGCTGGCGCAACTGATTGGCGCCTCGGTGTGGGGCAATCCTGGTATGTTCGTCGCGAGTTGGGACATGACCAAGGGCGGCCTAGAGATTGAGGCAGCGTCTCGCAATGACACCTTGCTGTGCCTGGACGAGATCAAACGTGCCGATCCCCGTCGCGTTCAGGAGATGGCCTATGCGCTGGCCAATGGCCAGGGCAAGGGCACCATGACCCGTGAGCGTGAAGGCCGCGCTAAACTCTATTGGCGTGTGCTGACGCTCTCCAGCGGAGAGCGCTCGTTGTCCGAGCATGCGGCCATTGGGGGCAACCCCGCTCACGCTGGCGCGGAGTTGCGCATGGTGGACGTGAATGCGGGAACCCGCACACATCGTGCCTTCGATGATTTGCATGGCATGGCAGGCGAGGGCTTCCATCGCGCGCTAACCGTTGCGGCTAGCCGGAACTTCGGTCATCTGGGCGTTGCCTTCGTCGAGCGGCTGACTGCCGGCAACGACCATGACGGGCTGCTGGAGAGCTTCGCCAAGGTGCGCGCGCAGTTCGCTGTGGCGAGCGCGCAGGCAGGGCGGGTAGCTGATCGATTCGCGGTGATTGCCCTGGCTGGCGAGATGGCCATTACCTATGGTCTGCTGCCTTGGCCCGCGGGTGCCTGCCTGGCAGATAGCCTGTTGCTGTACCGGGAATGGCTGGAGCGGGTGGGCAGCGGTAATGCCGAGGATCGGCAAATTCTGGCCGGTCTTGCCAGCTTCATCGAGCGCCACGGCAGCAGCCGCTTCTCCTCCATCGACGGCGGCGACATGGATAGTCGGATATTCGACCGCTCCGGGTATTGGGAAAACGAGCCGCATCGTCGGCTGTACTTGTTCAATAAGTCCGGTCTGATCGAAGCCGCCGCAGGCTACGGACTGGCTCGCATCGTCAAGGCGCTCGAGTCTGCAGGGGCGCTGGCCAAGCGTGATACAGACCGCAAGCGTTACACCAAGAAATACCGGCTTCCGGGTGGCGGCAGCGCCGGCTTGTATGTCATCGATCCTGAGCGCCTAGAGGGCGAAGGAGGTGGCCATACGGAGCCCAACCCGAGCGCCTAGCAGCAAACGATACGCATACAAGAACCTGAAATAAGTGGGAACGGTGGGAACAGTGGGAGCGGCCCCCAATGGCGCGGGTTTCATCCGCTCCCACCACGGAGAAAGAAGTGGGAACGGGTGGGAACATAACTTTCACTGTGAGTATAAGTGCAGTTGGTTTTATTCTTTTTTCTTGATCTGTTCCCAAAAGAAAACACTGTGGGAACGTGTTCTCACCCTAGAGCTCGCATGGTTACTGGCTGTCCACACGTTCCCACTATTCCCACCTTTTGCGAGAGAGGTATGTGCGTTTTGTCAGAGGGGCGGGAGTGCGTGCGAGAGTCTCCTCGCTGAACTGTTCGACCAACTGGCCTCTGGCCGTTTGGCAGTTTCTCAGTCGCAGCCCCATGCAGATCCACAACAATCGCTGGCAACACGTACACCCACGCAAATCTCGGCACCAGTGGCAGAGGCCGTCGTTGAGGCGCCACGATATGTCCATACCGCTGTAACCGTCACGCTGGAGTAGCTGGCAGCCCGTGACCAGTACTACGGCCACGCCTTCGCATGCTTCTTCTGTCACCCGCCGACAGGTCGCAACTGCCCACGTTGCGCGGCACTGCGCGCCGCATGCGACGCAACCCCTTGGGGCTGACGCTCAGCTCATCGCGACTTGCTAACTATCACTCGACGACCCGTCCGCCTGTAATGGTATCCACGGAAGCGGCTGCTGGTGGATGAAAGTCTGGTGGGGGCGTGAAAGTTGCTGGCGCTGAGCCAACGTGAGCCGGACTCAGGTACGCGAACCACTGGTACGCGGCTCGGTACGCATAGAAAAGGGGCGGCAGGCAACCACTTCTTCAGTTCCCCGCAGGGCTTCTGCCGTCCTGTCTCCCAACCGTGGGTAGGCTTTCCTGGCAGGAGACGAAGGGCATTTGTTCAAATGTCAGAAATCAATTTAAATATCTGACATCAAATCTCACTGAGCCCACATATGCCATCCATCCCGCAGGCGATAGTGGAACGCTGCCGCTCTCTTGCAGAAGGCGTCGTTCTAGCACCTAAGGAATTTCTGCACCTGGGCAGTCGAAGTGCCGTCGATCAGGCGTTCTCCCGCCTTGCGAGGACAGGGCACCTGATACGGATTGGCCGTGGGCTCTACGTGTCCCCTGTGCAAACGAACAATCAAACGCGGGCGCCGTCCATTGAACGGATCGCGGAATCACTAACAACCCAAGGGAAGCAGAGGGTTGCGGTGAGCGGCGCTCAAGCCGCTAAATCGCTTGGCCTGACGCAGAGCGCGCCTCGTGAAAGCGTATTTCTCACCACTGGCCGTAGCAGGCAGCTACAGATCGGAGACGCGACAGTGGCGCTGCAGCATGCGCCGTACTGGATGCTGTCCCTAGGTTCATCCCGAGCCGGTGATGCAATCAGGGCATTGGCATGGATGGGGCAAGAACATGTAGACGCCGCAACGTCGGCGCTTTACCAGCGACTACCTAAGGATGATTGGGGCACCCTCGCATCGGTCCGCGCAAGCCTGCCCAGTTGGATGGCTGCCTCAATCGGCAAAGCGGCAACTCGAAACGAAATGGGTAGGTCCAACGCTGGCAGTTGACCTCAACTGCCAGGGGCGTTCACGCGTTCACGGTCAAATCAGGTCTTAACGATTACACTACCCGCACGGTGAGGTTGAACACTATGGCAAGTGGCGAACATCTGAAAGCGCTTCTACGCTCGCACATCAAGGGAGATGACACCCACTTCCTTGCCGTTGCCATGCAGTTGGCGGCGCATGAGGCAAAACAGGGGCACGGTAAGCTTGCAGAAGATCTGCGGGCCCTCATCGACTCGGCCAAAAAGAACCGCCTGCCGTCGAACTCTCCAGTTCCGATAGGCCAGCCTCGTGGTGAGTTGGGCAACCTGCTGAGCGCTGTCTTACCGCGCACTCGATTTGCAGAAATGATCTTGGACGAGGCCACACACAATCGCCTCAACCGGATCATCAATGAGCAACGCAACTTCGAAAAAATCCGCGCACACGGCCTCTCCCCTCGCCGCAAACTTCTCCTGGTAGGCCCGCCCGGTACCGGCAAGACCATGACTGCCTCGGCGCTTGCCGGAGAGCTTGGAATCCCACTGTATGTGGTTCGCCTCGACAGTCTCATCACCAAATACATGGGCGAAACGGCCGCAAAGCTGCGCCAGATATTCGATGCTATTCGCGATACACGCGGCATCTACTTCTTCGACGAGTTTGATGCAATTGGCTCCCAGCGTGGCCTGGCCAACGATGTGGGCGAAATCCGCCGGGTTCTGAATAGCTTCCTGCAGATGATCGAGCAGGATCAGTCCAACAGCCTGATCATCGCAGCCACGAACCACCCTGAAATTCTCGACTACGCCTTGTTCCGGCGCTTCGATGATGTTATCGAGTACGGACTGCCCAATCCGGACCAGACCAAGGCTGTGTTGAAGAATCGACTCGCGAATTTCTCGAAGTCGATCCGCAGTTGGGACAAGCTCTGCAAAGTTGCAGAGGGTCTCAGCTATGCAGAGTTGGCAAGGGCAGCAGACGATGCGATCAAGGACGCGATCATTCATGACCGAGCCGAGGTCGCTATCAAGGACGTGGAAAAGCACCTTGAGGAGCGAAAGGCTTTCCACGGGAGACAGCGCTCCTAAGCATTAGAGCATCTCGATGACGGAACCGATCGAAGGACAACGGCCACACTTCTACCTCCAGGGAAAGGGACAAGCAGAACGGTTCCAATCCACAGCCTCCGCCACCCGAGAGCCTCAGTACCCACGAAGAGAACGCCGGACTCATGGGGCATCCCTGCTCAGCCAGCTAGAAGTCGTTGGCCGAAGAATGGCCGAAGCGGTTCAGCTTCAGCGCCAGGCCCGAGAAGAAGGTGGTGGGTTAGGTCTACAGATTGAGTTCCAAAGCGAACCCGGTTTCGCCCTTGCGTTTGAAGGCCTCGCCCGAGGTCCCCAGAAAATCGAGCTCCTGAACGTACGGTATTTGCCAGAGACACGGACTGAGCTGGCAACCGTTTATGTGCCTGACGGAAAGCTGACGGCCTTCGAAAGCCTGGTTCAAGCGTATCTCGAGACAGATACAAAGTCGGGCAACCCTCGAAACGCACCGCTGCTTAACCCCGTACAGCAAATCCGCGTTGCAGCATTCAGTGCACTTTGGACTGACGATCCTTCGGTGCTGCCTGCAGACGAAAACGAAGTCATTTGGTGGGAGTTCTGGCTTCCCGTCCGGGAAAACCGCGAGCATGTTTTTGAACGTTTCTGCTCGATTGCAGCAATGTGCGAATTCGAGATCTCGGACAAGAAGCTCAACTTCCCCGAGCGCACCGTCCTCAATGTCCGTGCGTCCCGCGCGTCGATCACCAACAACCTGTTGTTGCTCAATGAGGTTGCGGAGATCCGCCGAGCTAAGGACACCGCAGCATTCTTCGACGCCATGCCCCCTATCGAACAGCGACAATGGGTCGAGGAGTTGCTTTCACGAACCTCACCTGCCGGCGATAACGCCGTCCGCATCTGCCTGCTAGATACTGGGGTGAACCACGGACATCCACTGCTGAATCCGCATGTTGGTGCCGCTGATCTGCACACGGTCGACGATAATTGGGGCCCCCAGGACAACATTGGCCATGGTACGGAGCTAGCGGGTGTTGCGCTCTATGGCGATCTATTCGCCTCCCTCGTTAGCACGGCTCCGGTAGTTATGAGGCACCGACTTGAGTCGGTGAAGCTGCTTCCTGCCGCGCAGTGGGACAAGAAAGAACCCTATGGCGCCCTCACGATGTCAGCGATTGCCCTTCCTGAGTTCGCCCAACCGGATGTCCAGCGCGTGTTCAGCATGGCTGTTACCAGCCTTGATGATCGCGATCGTGGTCGTCCCTCCGCCTGGTCCGCAGCGGTCGATGAGCTTGCGTACGATGTTCTGGGCGAGCGGGAAAACCAACGTTTGATCATTGTGTCAGCGGGTAATGCCGACACGAATAACGCCCTGCACTATCCAGCCAACACCACCAACGACGGTATCAATGACCCTGCTCAGGCCTGGAATGCTCTATGTGTGGGCGCGTATACCGCGAAAGTCACGATCGACCCGCCCAATGCCGCTCTGAGGCCAATCGCGGCGGCCCACAGTCTGAGCCCGTTCAGCACCACATCAGGCACTTGGACCAAGCCAGCCTGGCCGCTAAAACCTGACGTAGTTTTCGAAGGCGGAAACCTCGCGACCGACAACCACGCGGCCTATTGCGAACCATCGCTGTCCTTGCTGACGACCTCTCACTTGCCGGAGCAGCGACTCTTCACCACGACTAGGGCAACCAGCGCAGCTTCTGCACTGGCAGCCCGCATGGCAGCTCAGGTGCGCGCGAACTACCCAGACTTCTGGCCTGAGACCGTACGCGCCCTTATTGTCCACTCCGCAGAATGGCCCGAGCAGATGCGGCAGGACTTCCTAGCAGGCGAAGGCAAAAGGGCGTACGAGAATCTGGTCAAACATTGCGGATTTGGCGTGCCAGATCTTGGGCGTGCTCTGTGGAGTGCCGGCGACTCCTTGACGCTGATCGCGGAGGACACCCTGCAGCCGTTTATGAAGCACGGGAGCAAACCCGCTACTGCTCGCGATATGCATCTCCACGACTTGCCATGGCCCCAGGAGGAACTTCTCGCCTTGGGCAACGTGGACGTCGAGATGCGAGTGACGCTCTCGTACTTCGTGCAGCCGAACCCCGGCGTGGCCGAGCGCGGCATCAGCGGCCGCTACCGCTACGAATCGCATGGCCTGCGTTTCGATGTGCGTCGTCCCAACGAAGATACAGACGCCTTCCGGCAGCGCATCAACAAGCGCGCTCGTGACGAGGACGACGGCACCTACCAAGGTGGCGGCTCAGATCCGAATTGGTTGCTGGGGCCTCAAGTCCGGCACCGCGGCTCGATCCACTCCGACGTCTGGAAAGGTACAGCAGCCGAGTTGGCTGGCCGTGGAATGATCGGCATCTACCCCACTCTGGGATGGTGGAAAACCCTCGTGAAGCAGGAGAAGTACAACGAAACCGCGAGGTACAGCCTTGTGGTCTCGATAAAAACGAAGCAGACCGATGTGGATCTGTATGCCGCAGTCGAGAACATGATTGCGTCGGAAGCCGTCGTTCAAATTTGAGCGGGCACGACTCTTTGTCGACTTATTTAAACGGCAATCATCGAAAGCCACAGACCACATTGAGTTCAATTTCAAGGCTTATATGCATAAATGCCCGCCACCGAAAAAAGCTCTTAATACCTGGTTAAAAGCCTATGGAACTATCGAGAATGAAAATTACGGCCACCTCCTGCTTGAACAGATAGGAAAGGGCGACGAAGCCTTGCGTGATGCGCTGCGCCCTTACTTCGAGTCCGCGCACCAAGATGCCCGTGAATATTTCCATAAAAGGATTGGCATCAGCCTACATCCAGATGGAAAGCTTCCGCAGACCGTCGCCTATCCAAATTGCCTGCCATCGAAAGCACTGCGCGGTCTGTTCGGCGAAGTTATTGCTGGACTCGTTACAGAGGCTTACCAAGAAGAATTTGTTGGCGGTTACGCTTGGCAAGTCCCCATCTTTCTGTTCCGGGAACATGACGACGTAGAGAAGTATCTATGGTCGCTCAGGTACGACAAAAAGCGTGTTCGAGAAATATACGGGCGCCATGGCACTGATTTCGTTGGCATAGCACTTGACGGTGCTGGCGAGGTCGTCCGTGTGATTGCGGGAGAAGCAAAATGGCGAAAAACCCTGACACCCTCTGCCGTTTCGACCCTCCTCTATGGCCCGAAGGTAGAGAACGAGGAAACAGGCAAGAAAGAATATTCCAATAAGGGTATTTGGTATGAGGTGAACCGGGATAGCGTCATCCCACATGGCCTTCGCCAGATGCAGTTTTTACTGCAGCTTCGCGATCCAGAGGGCCATGCTTCCACAATTCTGTCCATTGATCGAGCGGTCCTCGCGGAAGAGCCAGAACTTGAGCGTACCGACTTAGTCGTGATCAGCGGCAACGGCGCCGCCTCACGAGACACGGGCGATTCTCTGATCGGATGGCAAGAAATACCCCAAGAATACGAAGCGGGGCGCGATCTTCAAATAGTTGAAGTCATCTTGAAAGACGGTGATTCGCTGATCGACAGCCTATACGGATCACTTTGGAGTGACGACTGAAATGGCGGAACGCGATAACGAAAGGCTTGAACTTGCCGAGAAGGTCCGCCGCGCACTAGCCGTAGAGAACCAACTTAGCCGACCACAAGCCCGAGCTTACATCCGATGCCTTCAGGTGACGTGGGAAGTTCCGACCATCGCCTGGACCGAAAAGGAATCGCAGCGGCAGCTTGAAGACGCCCGGCGACTCCTGCATGCCGCTCATATTTTCAGTTCGATCGAAGGCCCTGCCTCAACTCGGGCGAACGATTGCTATCGGCGTACAGGCGAGATCCTCGAATGGCTGTCGCGAGCGTACGATGGATTGCGCGAAGCGTTGCCGATAGAGTTGATGGCTGCTGCCGCCTACCAGCTTGGTGGTTTGCCAGCGATGGCCGCGGGACTGCTGAAGCAAATGGAGACCGAGCATCATGGAGTTCAACTCTATGCAGCATTCTTGCAAGCCGACTTTGATTCCGTAATCCGAAGCTCAGCGAAATTCTGGCGCGATAATCAAGAACTGACAGGTGCGGACGCTGATGAGATCATTTTCACGTCCATGCAGGAAGACGACGACGCTCCTGGAATTTTCTGGGCCACTACCGTGGAGCTAATTCGATGCCTCGGATTGATCGCCGATAGTTTGCGCCGAGGTGATGATCCGCGACTGACGGTTGCCATTCGAAAGCTTCATGGCCTCGACGAATTGGCGGCGAGAACTTTCCGTCTAGATGCGGCCCTGATTGTAAGCCTAATGCGGCAAGTGGCAGATCGGTACGTAGCCGCATCGATCTACATCCCAATGCGACGGCTTGCCGCGTTACGCCCTGAACAAAAAAGCCGCATGTTGAAATACGCTCGCGATCAGTTCAGTCGGGGGCGTGGAATCCTCTGGACATCTCAATTACATGGCATCGAGCGCCTTCTTAGCGAATCGAGCTTTGCGCTCTGCACACCTACCGGCTCAGGCAAAACACTGGTGGCAAATCTGGCTCTGGTCAAAGAGCTATTACTACGTGAGCCAACGGGGGGAATGGCACCACTTGCTCTATATGTTGTGCCCTCTAGGGCGCTCGCCGGGGAAGTGGAAGCGAAGCTGAGCTCAGAATTGCATAGCGACGTGATCGTGACCGGTCTGTATGGCGGTGCTGATTGGGGTATCACAGATGTCTGGCTGACTGGCGAAAAGCCTGTGGTACTCATCGTCACGGTAGAGAAAGCAGACGCTTTGCTGCGCTACCTCGGCGGTATACTGATGACGAGACTCGCGTTGCTGATCATCGACGAAGCTCACCAGGTTGTGCCGGTCGCTGATGAGGCGACTGCTGTTAGCTTCTCGGACCATAGCAATCGGGCGATCCGACTGGAAAACCTCATTTCGAGGATTCTGGCGCAGCGCCCAGACGTAGTCCGTATCGCTCTAACAGCAGTCGCCGGTGGGGCGTCTAAACCAGTTGCTCGATGGATTGAAGGTCGTCCCGACGCCGAAGCAGTCTCGGTTCGCTACAGAAGTACCCGGCAGGTTGTCGGCGTGCTGGCAACTGCTCCTGGCAGTGCAGGGCAGATTCTGCTCGAACAGATGAATGGGATGCCGCTTTATCTGAGGGGCGAAGAGACCCCCGTATTTCTGCCGCTGCGCTTCGAGGCAATGCCCACTCTGCCAGCAGCGTGGCGAAATAGTCTCAATCGCTTCAATTGCCTGAGCGTTCTATGGACTGCGCTTCACGTGGCCAAAGAAGACCAGCGCATCCTGATCTCCGTCACGCAGGAGCCTGAGCAGACAATGCGATGGTACCAAGAGGCGCTCACGCAAGATAATTGGTCGAATCTCTGGCACTTCGAACCACCCGGGGGGGTGTTGCTGAAGCGTTATGAAGAAGCGCTTGCAGTCTGCCGTGATTATTGCGGAGCCAACTCATACGAGTTGTTCCTGCTCCATCGAGGTATCGCTACCAGTCACGGACAAATGCCACAGCGGCTTCGACGTCTTATGGTCGAGATGATCGATCGCAAAATATGTCCAATCACCGTAGCAACTGCCACATTGACCGAGGGCGTTAATCTTCCTTTCGACCTAATTTTCCTGACCTCACTCAAACGCCGGTCTTGGGATCCAGTCAATGAGGAGCCAATCACCGCCCCCCTGTCGACCGCAGAGTTTCGTAATCTCGCTGGCCGCGCTGGCAGACCCGGAGCCGCGCGTGGAATCGAGGGAATGACGCTAGTCGCGCTTCCCTCAAGGGTATCTTCGACCGCCGCAGGTCAACGTCCTATCCAGGAAAGACAAAGAGCAGATTTGATAAAGGATTACCGCGCACTAACCAAAGCACTACTCGAAGAGGAGCGGGAGGCGGATACAGCTGAGAGTCCGCTAGCGCTTCTTCTGCATCGCATAAAAGAGCAGGCCCGTAGTGTGTTGGGCATCGCACCCACCGCCTTTGTGGATTGGCTTGAGCGGACTGCTCCCAGCAAGGTGAGCGAGGATGCGGGCACGGGTGCAATTGATCGTAGAGCCCGTCTCGCTGATGCCATGGATGAACTGGATAGCGTTCTGCTTTCGGCAATTGCCGAAAGTGAGAGGATAACTGAAGAGCCAATGAGCGCTGCGAGAGCAGAGGCAGAACTCACTGCGCTCTGGCAGAGGACCTTCACTATTGTCGCGGCAGCGCAGGAAGCTTGGCTGGAACACGCATTCATCCGGCGTGGAGTTGGTATTGTCAACAACCTCTACCCAGATGCGGCCGAGCGCCGGAGTCTCTATCAATACGGTTTCACGCCCGTGATTGGGAGGCGGTTTCGATCTGTTGCGCAGAAAATACGGGATCTAATCTCCAGTGCAGAAGATTACGGCAAATTGAGTACCAAGGAACGCATCGATCTTTTCGAAGCGATAGGCACATTACTTGAGAATGACAGGGGTTTTGGTTTCAGAGTGCGACACACTCAGAGCGACCAGGCATTGTTGAGTAGTTGGAACGACTTATTGGGCTGGTGGATGAAGCAGCCCAAGGCTAAAGAGCCTGCCCCAGAGAATTTGCGGTCTTGGCAGCGATTTGTGGCCGACAACCTAGAATTCCGAATGGGTGTAGCGATTGGTGCCGTCGTTGCTCAGGCGTGGTCCGAAGGCGCAGGCGAAGGGATGGCAACACCCACATTGGCCGACTGGAAAGAAACGACACAGCTTCCTTGGTTTGGCTTCTGGGCGAGCGAATTGTTGCGATGGGGTACGCACGATCCATTCGTGGCCTATTGCCTGTCGCAGGGCCTTGCTGAAACTCGTAAAATCGCCACAGAAAGAAGAGCAGCATTCGAGGAATGGCTTCGTGACCACGTTGAAGAGCCGGGCGGAGAAGATCTAATCGATCCTCGCCATTTCCAGAGGTGGCAGCGAAGCTTGCCAAAAAAAGGGCCTTTGTCGGTTCCTAAGGCATCCTATCCAGCCGTATTGACAGGAACAGACGGCCTACGGAAACGATATGCAGTGGTCCCCGTTCACCTAGAGGGGAAAACAAGGTGGCTTGATCCTGCAGGATACGAACTGGCGGTATCCAATGGTGCTTCCTCCCCAGACGTCAGGCGGTTTAGGAGTGACTATGAGCTGCTCATCGAAGGAAGGCTAATCAAAGTAGATCGGACCTTCCGGCCGTAACCTAGATACCCCACCAGCCTGCAGAGCATCTCGCCAGAAGCTTGCATCGCCCTAGCACTGCTTTAGCAGGATGCAGTCATGGTCAAAATTAGGGAAAGTACAGAAGGGGAATTTCCCTGTTAACGAGAGTGTTAACCATCTCGTTGTTAACCAGAGCATCGCAGCTTTCTGCTGGTCATTGGTTATGGTTGCGCTTGAAGTCGACCACATTACCCCGCTCCAGCTCATCAAGATGGTCGGCATACCACTGCATCATGGTTCGGCGCTGTTCTATGTAGATTGCCTTGTTGTAGACGCCGGCGACTCCATCCTCGGCATGGGATAGCTGCGCCTCAACATGCTCTTTTGCATAGCCGTGTTCACGCAGGATAGTAGAAGCGATATGGCGGAAGCCGTGCCCTGTTTGCCGGCCTTCGTAGCCCATGCGTCGCAGGGCCATATTGAAAGCCATGTTGCTGCGAGGCTTGGTGCGGTCGTTGCGGCCAGGGAAAAGAAGCGGGTAGATGCCCGTCATTCTGTGTAATTGCTCTAGGGCTTCAAGCGCCTGGCGGGAGAGGGGGACGGTATGGGGGCGTCGCTTTTTCATGCGCTCTGCGGGGATTGTCCACAGCCCGGCGTCTCGGTCGAACTCTTCCCAAGTGGCTTCCCGCAATTCGCTAGGGCGGACCCCGGTGAGCATCAACAGACGCAGCCCCAGCCGCAGATCATGTGCGTGTGGATAGGCGCTGATAGCGCGCAACAGGGTGGGCAATTCCTTGACTGTGACGTGAGCGTAGTTCTCTGCAGGCTTGGACTGCAAAAAACGACTCAATCCTTCCAAGGGGTTATGCACTGCGCGGCCGGTTACGCGGGCGAGGTCATAGATCTCCTTGCAGGAGCGGCGTACCCGGCCCATCTGCTCAATGATCCCCTGGCGCTCCATGCCTTTCAGGAACTCCATCCACTCGATGGGCAATATCTCTGCGTACAGCCGCTTACCGAATATTGGGAAGACGTGCAGCTCCAAGGCGCCAATGTTGCGCTTGGCAGTACTGTCTGCCCAACCCAGGCGTCGGATCTCGATCCACTCGCGCGCGAGAGCTTCAAAGGTGCTGCTGGCTGCCTCCAGCTCGGAAGCTTTACGGGCGTGTTTGGCTGTGAGTGGGTTCTTGCCGTCGGCTGCATCGGCGCGCAGTTCTGCTGCCTTCTGTCGTGCCAGCGACCCACTTACTTCGGGATAGCCGCCCAAGCCGAGCCAGGACCACTTGCCGTCTGGCTTCTTGTAGCGCTGCTCCCAAGATTTCTGTCCGTTGGGTTTCACCCGAAAATACAAACCCTGTCCGTCGTGCTCCCTGTAAACAGCCTTTTCCGGCTCCAGGCCCGCCAGGGTGGTATCCGCCATCGGGCGACGCTTGATCTCGCTGCGCTTCATGGGCTGTATGCCTATGGTTCGAATATTTAGCGAGCATACAGATGGGCATACACGCTTAGCAATGCTAAGGGTAGACAGGTATGGACAGTCAGAAACAAGAAAGCCCGCTTGCGGCGGGCTTTTGAGGCGTTTCGTACACTGATTGAGACAGGTAGAAACTTCGGTTTGGCGCATCCGGCGGGATTCGAACCCACGACCCCTGCCTTCGGAGGGCAGTACTCTATCCAGCTGAGCTACGGATGCGTTGCGGGGCGCAATCATACGCATGTCGTTAACGGGCGTCCATGCTGGTGCGGCCGGGTGGATGCGCCCGGGTGCGGCTTTTTCGCAGCTGCCTGCGGCGGGCTCGGCTGATACCCTTGCGTGTCGCGGCCGGGGGCCGTGGGTGTTCGATGGCAAGGGGATGGAGATGTCAGGCCATATCAAACTCTGGGACGCGCCGCTGCGGCTGTTTCACTGGTTGTTCGCCGGGGCGGTTATCGCGGCCATCGTGACGGGCTGGATCGGCGGCAACCTGATGCTCTGGCATGGCCGGCTCGGCCTGCTGGTGCTGGGACTGCTGGTGTTTCGCCTGATCTGGGGCTTCGTCGGTTCGACGTACGCCCGCTGGCCGCGCATCTTCGCCGCGACGTTCGGTGTGAAGGACTATCTGCAGGGCAACTGGCGCGAAGCCGGGCACAACCCGCTTGGCGCGTTCTCGGTACTGGCCATGCTGCTGCTGGTGAGCTTCCAGGTTGCCAGCGGGCTGATGGCGACCGACGACATCGCCTTCCAGGGCCCGCTCTATGCGTTGGTCAGCAGCGAAACCGGCAGCGCGCTGAGCGGCCTGCATCGGCAGGCGAAGTGGCTGCTGCTGGTGCTGATCGGCATGCACCTTGCGGCCATCCTCTATTACACGCTGGTGATGCGCCGGCCACTGGTGCGGGCGATGATCGCGGGACGGGCAGAGCGCGAGCATCCGACGCAGCAGGACGCGCGGGGCGGCGCGCTGCCCACCGCGGTTCTGGCGATCGCGCTGGGTGCGGCTTGCGTATGGGGTGTGCAGGCGGTGGGGGATTGGCTGAAGCCTGAGCCGGCGGCGGTAGCGCCCAGCCTGGATTGGTAAGCCAGCCGACGGGCAGGTGACGGCTGGCTGGGACGATCAGTCGGCGCGGAACTTGTCGTGGCAGGATTTGCAGCTGCCGCCGACATCGCCGAAGGCCTTCTTGATCGCGGCCTGATCGCCTTCTGCGGCAACCTTGGCAAGCTGGTTGGCGGCGGCGGTGAACTTGCGGCCAATCTGCCCGGCTTCGTCGAGGTTCTGGAAGAACTCAGGCTTCAGGCGGGTGGCCTTGCCCAGTTGCTCAGTGGTGGTATCCGGGCTGTACAGGCTGCCCATGCCGGAGTTGGCGATGGCGGCGATGGCATTGGCGGCGGCGGCCACCTTGGCTTGGTCGTAGGGCTCCTTGCCGTCGACTACCTGGGCCTTGATCTTGCCCATGTTCCACGACATGAACTGATAGCCGGCCTGGCGGGTTTCGACCATTTCTTCCGGTTTCATCTGCGCCTGGGAGGCAGTGCTGGCCAGCAGGACGGCGGCTACGGCGCCTGTCATCAGTGCTTTCACGGTAACTCCTTATCGATCCTTGGTTGTCGGCGGCTGTCGCCGCTCGCGCGCAACTATACCCCGGCCAGTAGTGGGGTTTGGGTAACAAGACGTGACAGCTTCGCCCGCCTTCGTTCATCAGGCTGGTCAATGGCGCGACAACGTCATGTGTCATGAGCTTGCCGGCCGGCCGGCTGCGGTCCTAGCATGGCCGTTCGCAGTGCGATGCGACGGCTGGAACCGGGCGGCGAAGGACGGTTCAGATGATCGTCGCGTTCGCCGAATTTTCCGCAGCGGGCCTGCCGCTACGATGCCCGAGGAGACTGCCATGCAACTCAAAGACACCGCTCTGTTCCGCCAGCAGGCCTATATCGATGGTGCCTGGGTCGATGCCGACAGCGGCCAGACCATCAGCGTGAACAACCCGGCCAGCGGCGAGATTCTCGGTACCGTGCCGAAGATGGGCGCCGCCGAAACCCGCCGCGCGATCGATGCCGCCGAGCGGGCGCTGCCGGCCTGGCGTGATCTGACCGCCAAGGAGCGGTCGCAGAAGCTGCGCCGCTGGTTCGAGCTGCTGATGGAGAATCAGGACGATCTGGGCCGATTGATGACGCTGGAGCAGGGCAAGCCGTTGGCCGAAGCCAAGGGCGAGATCGCCTATGCTGCCTCCTTCATCGAGTGGTTCGCCGAGGAAGCCAAGCGCATCTATGGCGACACCATTCCCGGGCACCAGAAGGACAAGCGCATCCTCGTCATCAAGCAGCCGATCGGCGTGACCGCGGCGATCACGCCGTGGAACTTCCCGGCGGCGATGATCACCCGCAAGGCCGGCCCGGCGCTGGCGGCTGGCTGCACCATGGTGATCAAGCCCGCCTCGCAGACGCCGTTCTCGGCGCTGGCGATGGTCGAGCTGGCCGAGCGCGCCGGGATTCCCAAGGGCGTGCTCAGCGTCGTGACCGGCTCGGCCGGCGACATCGGCAACGAGCTGACCGCCAACCCCAAGGTGCGCAAGATTTCCTTCACCGGCTCCACCGAAGTGGGCGCCAAGCTGATGGAGCAGTGCGCGCCGGGGATCAAGAAGGTGTCCCTGGAGCTGGGCGGCAACGCGCCATTTATCGTCTTCGATGATGCCGACCTGGACGAGGCGGTGAAGGGCGCCATGCAGTCCAAGTACCGCAACGCCGGGCAGACCTGTGTATGCGTCAACCGCATCTATGTGCAGGACGGCGTGTATGACGCCTTCGCCGAGAAATTCCAGGCGGCGGTGGCCAAGCTGCGGGTCGGCAACGGCCTGGAAGAGGGCACCGACATCGGCCCGCTGATCGATGATCGTGCCGCCAGCAAGGTCCGCGAGCATATCGAGGATGCTGTCGCCCAGGGTGCAAGGCTGGTGGCAGGCGGTCAGGCTCATGCAATGGGCGGCAGCTATTTCGAACCCACCGTGCTGGTGGATGTGCCGGACAGCGCCAAGGTGGCCAAGGAAGAAACCTTCGGTCCGCTGGCGCCGCTGTTCCGTTTCAAGGACGAGGCCGAGGCTATCGCCAAGGCCAACGACACCGAGTTCGGCCTGGCCTCCTACTTCTATGCGCGCGATCTGGGCCGGGTGTTCCGCGTCGCCGAGGCGCTGGAGTACGGCATGGTCGGCATCAACACCGGACTGATCTCCACCGAAGTGGCGCCGTTCGGCGGCGTGAAATCCTCGGGCCTTGGCCGCGAGGGCTCCAAGTACGGCATCGAGGACTACCTGGAGATCAAGTATCTCTGCATGGGCATCTGAGCCACCTGCGACAGCTAGCCTCAGGGTCAGAGGCTGGCTGTATGCCATCAGGCCGTGCAGAATCGCGCCCCCATTGGCGCGATTCTCGTCTCGAGGATCTCTCGCCATCGACCTACCCCGTCGCAAGGCTGTGGTGACATCTCCAGCGAGCCGTGCAGTGAGCCTCTCTGCCCAAGTTTCCTTCGTTCTGGTTGCCTACAACGAGCCCTGGCGCGCGGACCAGCTTTGTCAGCTGGTGCGCGAACTGCGCCCCGGTATGCGTGTGCAACCCGCGGCGGACGGGCATGCCGCGCTGGAGCTGTGCAAGCGTCAGGTGCCCAGCCTGTTGATCATCGATGGTGAGCTGGAAGGTCTCGATGGTCGCCAGCTGTTGCGTGAACTGCGTCGTCACGGTCCGACCCAGCGCCTGCCCTGCGTGCTGATCAGCGCGCGTACCGATACCGCCAGTGTCCGCACCGTGCTGCCTTTGGCGCCCGCCGCGTACCTGGGCAAACCCTACGATCTCGACGACCTGCGCCAGCGGCTGGACAGGTTGCTGCCGCGCTCGGCCGGACGTGCCGGGGTAACGACGCCTGCAGTGGCAGACACTGTGGAGAGCTTTCTCGAGCGCATGCGCCCGCATAACCGCGGCGCCCCGCTGCAGGAGGCGGTGCTGGTCGCCCTGCAGCGCCTGCAAGGCGGTGATCAGGATTTTGCCGAGCTCGAAGAGCTACTGACCCGCGATCCGCAGGTCACGGCCCGGCTGATCAGCGTCGCCAGCAATGGCGCGGCGCAGCCGGCGGCGCCCTGCCTTGGCCTGGCGCAGGCGAGACGTCAGCTCGGTGCGGCGCGCAGTCTGCAATTGGTGACCGAGCTGGCCCTGCAACACAACGCGCGGTTGCCCGAGCCTCGCCTCGCCGAGCTTGCCGGCCAGCTCGGTCATCAGGCACTGCGCACGGCACGGCTGGCGAGCTGGCTGGCGCGCCAGCTGAAGCTGGATGTCGAGCTCTGTTTCAGCGCCGGGCTACTGCAGAACATCGGCGAGCTGGCGCTGCTGCGCAGCCTGCAGGAATGGCTCGACAGTGGCGGCGCGCTGGATGAAGCGGATCTGCAACGCTGCCTGCGCGAGCGCGCGGCCGGCTTCGGCTCGGCACTGCGGGCACAGTGGGCGCTGCCGCTGGAGCTGCGCCAGGTGATCAGCGCCTACTACGCGCTGGGTGCCGGTGTCCTGCGCCGCGAAGCGCTGGTGCTCAACCTGACGCGGCTGCTGATCGAACTGCCCGCCGATGCCGAGCCGGCCAGTCTGGCCGGCGAGCGAACGGTGCGCCTGCTGCGCATCGATCCTGATCTGCTGGCGCGCGCGCCTCGCCATGCCGTCGCGGGCTAGCCTGCTTCTGATCCGACATTCCCTGTATTGATAGCCGCGACCGATCGCCCCTGGGTCGCGCACCATCCCTTGTCTGGCGCGGCTCTGCGCCTTCTTTTCGCTCGAATGCGCTGGCCGTGTGGTGCTATCGACACGCAGAAATGAGTCATTTATTCTGCAGTGCGAAATATGATTCCGTGAAATTACAATTCCAATCAGCATTTCACACAGCGGAGGCCAGTCATGACAGATGTCGTACGGCTCGAAGTTCAGGGCGATATCGCGCTGATCACAGTCAACAATCCACCGGTCAACGCTCTCGGCCAGGCGGTGCGTGAGGGGTTGCTGAAGGCCTTTCAGCAAGCCGAAGCGGACCATCAGGTGCGCGCCGTGGCGCTGGTGTGCGAGGGCAACACCTTTATCGCCGGCGCTGACATCAAGGAGTTCGGCAAGCCGCCGCAGGCGCCGAGCCTGCCCGAGGTGATCGAGATCATCGAAGGTTGCAGCAAGCCGAGCGTCGCCGTCATTCATGGCACCGCGCTCGGCGGCGGGCTGGAAGTGGCGCTGGGTTGTCATTACCGCATCGCGCGCAAGGACGCCAAGGTCGGCCTGCCGGAAGTGAAGCTGGGTTTGTTACCGGGCGCCGGCGGCACCCAGCGGCTACCGCGTCTGGCCGGTGTCGAGAAGGCACTGGAGATGATCGTCAGCGGCACGCCAATCAGTGCTGCCGAGGCGGTCGAGCACAGCATCGTCGACGAGCTGTTCGAGGGTGATCTGGTGAACGCTGGCCTGGCCTATGCCCGTCGTATGGTCGATGAAGGCCGCGCACCGCGACGCACCGGCGAGCAGACCAGAGGCCTTGATAGCGCCGACAACGAGGCGCTGATCCGCGCCAAGCACGCCGAAGTGGCCAAGCGCATGCCTGGACTGTTCTCGCCGCTGCGTTGCATCGCGGCGGTCGAGGCGGCGACGAAGCTGCCGTTGGCCGAAGGCCTCAAGCGCGAGCGTGAGTTGTTTGCCGAATGCCTGAACTCGCCACAGCGTGGCGCTCTGGTTCATTCGTTCTTCGCCGAACGCCAGGCCGGCAAGATCAACGATCTGCCGGCAGATGTGAAACCTCGCTCGATCAACACCGCTGCGGTGATCGGCGGCGGCACCATGGGTGTCGGTATCGCGCTGAGCTTCGCCAATGCCGGGGTGCCGGTGAAGCTGCTGGAAATCAATGAGCAAGCCCTGCAACGCGGCCTGCAGCGCGCCCGTGACACCTACGCGGCGAGCGTCAAACGCGGCAGCCTGACCGAGGATGCGATGGAGCAGCGCCTCGCGCTGATCACGGGCGTCACCGACTACGCCGCCCTGGCCGATGCAGACGTGGTGGTCGAGGCCGTGTTCGAGGAGATGGGCGTCAAGCAGCAGGTCTTCGAGCAACTGGACGCCGTGTGCAAGCCGGGTGCGATTCTCGCCTCCAACACCTCGTCGCTGGACCTGAATGCCATCGCCGCCTTCACCAAACGTCCCGAGGACGTGGTCGGCCTGCATTTCTTCAGCCCAGCCAACGTCATGCGCCTGCTGGAAGTGGTGCGCGGCGAGAAGACCAGCAATGAAGTGCTCGCCACCGCCATGGCGATCGGCAAGCAGCTGAAGAAGGTCTCGGTGGTGGTCGGCGTTTGCGACGGCTTCGTCGGCAACCGCATGGTCTTCCAGTACGGCCGCGAGGCGGAATTCCTCCTGGAGGAAGGTGCCACGCCGCAGCAGGTCGATGGTGCGCTGCGCAACTTCGGCATGGCCATGGGACCGTTCGCCATGCGCGATCTGTCCGGTCTCGACATCGGCCAGGCGATCCGCAAGCGCCAGCGCGCGACGTTGCCGGCGCACCTGGATTTCCCCACCGTCTCGGACAAGCTCTGCGCCGCCGGCATGCTCGGGCAGAAGACCGGCGCCGGCTACTACCGCTACGAGCCCGGCAACCGCACCCCGCAGGAGAACCCCGACCTTGCGCCCATGCTGGAAGCAGCATCGCAAGAGAAAGGCATCGAGCGGCAGACGCTGGACGAGCAGTACATCGTCGAGCGCTGCATCTTCGCGCTGGTCAACGAGGGCGCGAAGATTCTCGAAGAGGGCATCGCCCAGCGCTCCAGTGACATCGACGTCATTTACCTGAACGGCTACGGCTTCCCGGCCTTCCGCGGCGGGCCGATGTTCTATGCCGACAGCGTCGGCCTGGACCGGGTGCTGGCGCGAGTAAAAGAACTGCACGCGCGTTGTGGCGACTGGTGGAAGCCGGCGCCGCTGCTGGAAAAACTGGCCGCCGAAGGCCGCACCTTCACCGAATGGCAGGCCGGACAATGAGCTCCGCCCGCCTGCAAACCGAACGCAGCATGAGGACCTTCCCATGAACGTCAACTACACGGCCGAAGAGCTCGCCTTCCGCGACGAAGTGCGTGCCTTCCTGAAAAGCGAGCTGCCGGCGGACATCGCCGCCAAGGTCAAGCTCGGCAAACACATGTCCAAAGCAGATCACGAGCGCTGGCAGCAGATCCTGGTCAAGCGCGGCTGGTACGCGCCGGGCTGGCCGGTGGAGCTGGGCGGCACCACCTGGGGACCGGTGGAAAAGCACATCTTCGACGAGGAGTGCTCCGCCTTCGGCGCACCGCGTACCGTGCCCTTCGGCGTCAACATGGTCGCCCCGGTGATCATCAAGTTCGGCACGCAGCAGCAGATCGACCACTACCTGCCGCGCATTCTTTCCGGCGAGGACTGGTGGTGCCAGGGCTATTCCGAGCCCGGTGCCGGCTCCGACCTGGCCAGCCTGAAGACCCGCGCCGTGCGTGACGGCGACCATTACGTGGTCAACGGCCAGAAGACCTGGACCACCCTCGGCCAGCACGCCAACATGATCTTCTGCCTGGTGCGCACCGACCCGGAAGCCCAGCAGCAGCGCGGCATCAGCTTCCTGCTGATCGACATGAAGAGCCCGGGCATCAGCGTGCGGCCGATCATCACCCTGGACGGCGACCACGAGGTCAACGAAGTCTTCTTCGACAACGTCCGCGTGCCGGTGGAAAACCTCGTCGGCGAGGAAAACCAGGGCTGGACCTGCGCCAAGTACCTGCTGACCCACGAGCGCACGGGCCTGGCCGGCATCGGCTCGTCCAAGGCGGTGCTGGCGCATCTCAAGCGCATCGCCACGAAGGAGGTCTGCGACGGCAAGCCGATGCTCGAAGACCCGTTGTTCCGCGCCCAGGTCGCGGAAGTGGAAATGCAGCTGATGGCCATCGAGATGAGCACCCTGCGCATCCTCGCTGCGGCGAAGGAAGGTGGCGTGCCCGGTGCCGAGTCCTCGATCCTCAAGGTCAAGGGCACCGAGATCCGCCAGGCGATCACTCACCTCTTGCGCAAGGTCATCGGCCCCTACGCGTTGCCGTTCCTCGAGGAGGAGATGCAGCTGGACTACGACGGTGAGCTCTTGCACGCCGATTACAGCGCATCGCTGGCCGGCGACTACTTCAACATGCGCAAGCTGTCGATCTTCGGCGGCTCCAACGAAATCCAGAAGAACATCGTCTCGAAGATGATTCTCGAGCTGTAAGGGGGCACCGCCATGGACTTCAAACTGACTGAAGAGCAGCAAATGCTGCAAGACACCGCGGCGCGCCTGGTGCGCGACGCCTACCCGTTCGAGCAGCGCGAGAAATTCAGCGAGTCCGAGCTGGGCTTTTCCGCCGAGTTCTGGTCGCAGCTGGGCGAATTGGGCCTGACCGCCGTGCCGTTCTCCGAAGAGATCGGCGGCTTTGGTGGTAGCGGCGTGGAAACCATGCTGGTCATGACCGAACTGGGTCGTGGCCTGACGCTGGAGCCGTATCTGCAATCGGTGATCCTCGCGGGTGGCCTGATCAACCAGCTCGGTTCCGACGCGCAGAAGCAGGACCTGCTGCCCCAGATCGCCGCCGGTTCGCTGCAACTGGCGGTGGCGCTCGACGAGCCGCAGAGTCATTACAACCTCAACGATGTACAGACCAAGGCTGAAGCGGTCAACGGCGGTTATCGCCTGTCCGGACGCAAGGCCGTAGTGATCGGCGGCCACAGCGCCGGGCAGATCATCGTCTCCGCGCGCACTTCCGGCGACAGCCGCGACGAAGCCGGCATCAGCTTGTTCCTTGTGGATCCGAACGCCCAGGGCGTCAGCCGTCGCGTCTACCCGACCATCGACGGGCGCAAGGGCTGCGACTTGTTCCTCGACAACGTACAGGTGGGTGCCGAGGCGCTGCTTGGCGAGCTGGGCAATGCCTTGCCCGCGATGCGCTACCAGCAGGGCCGCGTCATCGCCGCGCAGTGCGCCGATGCCCTGGGCAGCATGGACGAGGCCTGCAAGCTGACCCTCGACTACCTGAAGACGCGCAAGCAGTTCGGCGTGCCGATCGGCAAGTTCCAGGTCCTGCAGCACCGCATGGTGGACATGCAGACGGAGCTGGAGCAGGCCACCAGCATGGCGATCCTCGCCGCGACCTTTGCCGATGGCGAAGACAACGACGAGCGCAGCCGCATCATCGCTGCCGCCAAGTACATCTGCGCCCGAGCCGCACGCAAGGTGGCCGAGGAAGCGATCCAGCTGCACGGCGGCATCGGCATGACCTGGGAGTACAACCTCGCCCACCACGCCAAGCGCCTGGTGATGATTGCCCACCAGTTCGGTGACGACGACCATCACCTGAAGGCCTATGCCAAGTTGATGCAGGTGGCGTAACGCGCCAATCGCGACACACGACCGGGCCCCTGTGGCCCGGTTTTGCTTTGCAGAGACAGGGTCAGATGCTTAGCCGGCTGCGGGCAGGTGTGGCGGAGGCATCGTCTTCACTTCTGTAGGGCGGCGTTCCGCTTCAGCTCGCGCCAGCAACCAAACGGTGGGCTGAAGCCCACCCTACGGCGCTGCGCGCAAGGTGGCAGTCTCGTAGGGTGGAAGACGGCCTAGCCTCTTCCGCCGTTGCGTGCCGATCGGAGCCTGCCATGGCCGGCAGGCTCGCGAAGTGATCGTTCACACCGGTGGCAGTTCGTAGGGTGGATGTCGCTTTTCAAATCCACGCGGTTGGGTCGGCACCCGTGGATCGGTGGGGCGGTGGATCGGTGGATCGGTGAAGCGCGATCCACCCCGCGCCTGACGTCCCGCGTCCGATCAGGCCGGTTTCGCCTCTGCCTCGGCTGGCGCTACACCCTGCGGCTTCCACTCCTGCAAGCGATCCAGGCTGCCGCGGTAATGCTTTAGCCCCATGCCGAGCAGGACTATCGCGCCGACCAGCGCAATGCCGGTGACGATCAGCAGCGAGTAGCGCAGGGCGTTGTCGTCGCCGAAGACGAAATCGGTGCCCAGCGCCACGGCGGTCGGGCCGATGCCGAGGCCGACCATGGTGATGACGAACAGGTACACCGCCGAAGCCTGGCCGCGCATGGAGTTGGGCATGATTTCCTGGATCGCCGCCGGACCGACGCCGAAGGGCATGGCGATGGTGAAGACGTGGAGGGCGATCAGCGCCAGCGCCAATTCGCCGGTGCCGGCCAGGTAGGCGAGGTTGAGCGGCAGGGTCAGCGCGGCGGAGATGATGCCGACGCGCAGCGGTGCGTCGCGATAACCGCGGCGGTGCAGCAGGTCCGACAGCCGCCCGCCAGCGATGATGCCGATCGAGCCGGCCACTGCCACCACCGAGCCGTAGAGCACGCCGACGTCGCTGGCCGACCAGCCGTAGGTGCGGATGAAGAACGTCGGAATCCACGCAGAACTGCCGTAGGCGGCGAAGGCCAGGCAGGCGAAGCCGAAGTTGTGGCAGAGCACGGTGCGACGGTTCTGGCGAATATAGCCGGCCACCTCGCTGAGCGGCACCTCGACGCCGGCGCCGACGCCCTTGCGCGATGGCTCGCGGATCAGCAAGAGCACGGCGGTGAACAGCACCCCGGCCGCACCGAGTACGAGGAAGATCAGCTGCCAGGGGCGGACCATGCCGAGTACCGGCAGCTCCACATCGCCCTGTGCGGAGGCGAACTTGACCACCAGTCCGCCGAGCAGAAAGGCCAGACCGGAGCCGATGTAGATGCCCATCGAATAGACGCTCATCGCGGTGCCGCGCAGCTTGGGCGGGAAGCTGTCGGCGATCAGCGAGTAGGCCGAGGGCGATAGGGCCGCCTCGCCGACACCGACGCCAATGCGGAACACGAGGAACTGCCAGAAGGTCTTGGCCGTGCCGCACAGCGCGGTCATCAGGCTCCACACCAGCACACCGATGGCGATGATGCCGCGGCGGCTCTTGCGGTCGGCCAGGCGTCCGATGGGCACGCCGCAGATGGTGTAGAACACCGCGAAGGAGAAGCCCATCAGCAGGCTCATGTGGGTGTCGGTGATGTCCAGGTCGCGGCGGATCGGTTCGACCAGCAGGTTGAGAATCTGCCGATCGACGAAGGACAGCACGTAGGCGAGCATCAGGATCGCGACCGTCATCCAGGCGCGGGTGCTCGAGGGGTAGCCGTTATTGTTGTTGTGCATGGCAAGCTCCGATTAGCGAGAGGGGCTGCAGCCCATCCTCACTTTTGTCGGAGATCGCCGATCCGGCAAGCGGAATAACCCTCGCATATGTTTCGAAATATGCTAGCAGTGTTCCGCTCTGCGAAACCGATAGTTAGGGGTCACGCCACCGTTTGTTGTTGACCCGGCATCAGCTCTGGCAACAAGCGTGGCGTCCAGAGGCTGTCGGCGAAACCGCGACGGAAGAAGCCGAAGTGGCCGATCCGCGTGGCGCCGATTTCCGCGGGCGCGATGCGCTGCATGGTTTTTGGTGCCGAGCTGTAGAAGCCATGCAGGGATTCGGTGTTGCGCGCCGACATCATTTCGTCGTCACTGAAGGACAGCGAAGTCAGGGGCGTGCGCACGGCTGCGAAGGCCTGGCGCATGGGCTCGCCCTCGACACCGACCAGGTAGTCCGGATGCAGACACCAGCGCCGCCACTGGCGAATCACCCCGGCGGGCAGGTCGCCGACCGCCCCGATGCGACCGCCCGGGAAGTAGCCGGCCACCGCGGTCAGCACGGGCGCCAGACCATGCCAGAGCAGCCAGGCCTTGTGGCGGATCTGCGGGCTGTTTTCGCGCCAGTAGCCGCTGCCGGCGGCGATGGTGACGATGCGGGTCAGGCGCTCGTGGCCCTTGACCAGCGGCAGGATCTGCGCGCCGACACTGTGGCCGATCCAGTACAGCGGCAGCTCTCCGGCGGCCTCGGCGGCCCTGGCAAGCACTGCGCTGCAGTCGTGGCGCGCCCAGTCGAGGATGTCCACGTTCAACTGGCGAAGCGGCACCCGCCGCGAGCGGCCCATGCCCAGATAATCGAAGGTCACCGCCAGGTAGCCCTGCCCGGCCAGCCAGCTGGCGAAGTCGGTATAGAAGCGCTGCGGCACGCCCATCGCCGGCGCGATCAGCACGACGCCGCATGGCGGGCTGATCGGCTGATACCAGTGGCTGGACAGGGCGTGGCCGTTGCCGTTGTCGATGGAGCGTTCTTCAACCTGTATCGTCGCCATCTTGTTGTTCTCCGCGCTTCTGCGATTGCTGCGATCGGTGCAGTATACGAAGGGTAGAAGATAATTCTAGAAAATTATTCTAGTTCAGACTGGAGGCCGGATGGCCCGTAGTAGCCGCAAGCAGGAAATCCTTCAGGCCGCACTCGCCTGTTTCACCGAGTTCGGTGTCGAGGCGACCACCATCGAGATGATTCGTGATCGCTCCGGCGCCAGCATCGGCAGCCTCTATCACCACTTCGGCAATCGCGAGCGGATCATCGCCGCGCTGTATCTGGAAGGCATCGGCGAGTATGCCGCGCTGCTCGAAACCGGGTTGATCGAGACGCTGGATGCCGAGGCCTGCGTCCGGCTGTTCGTCACCAGCTATATCGACTGGGTGATGGCCAATCCGGACTGGGCGCGTTTCGTCCTGCACAACCGCGGGCGGGTCGAGGCCGGGGAGATGGGCGAACGCCTGCGCGAGGTCAATCGCGCCCACGGTGAGCGGGTCGGAGCGATTCTGCGGCGGCATCGCGAAAGCGGGGCGTTCCGGCGGATGCCGGGCGACTGCTTCCTGGCAGTGGTGATCGGCCCCTGCCACGACATGGCGCGTAACTGGCTGGCGGGACGCTCCCGTACCGCGCTGGCCGACTGCCGCGAGCTGCTCGCGGACATCGCCTGGGCCAGCGTCAGGGCCTGACGATCAGACGCCGAGGCTCTCGATATCGCGGGCGAGCATTTCCAGCTGGTGGGCCAGCGAGTTCTTCAGGGTGTCCTCGCTGAGCTGGAATGACGGCGCGCCACAGGTGAGCGCCATGATGCTGCCGTCGGCCAGGTGCAGCGGCACACCGGCGGCCATCACGTTGCGGTCCCAGTCGCCGAGCGACAGGCAGAAGCCGTGACGGGCGAATTCCTCGAACGACGCCTGCAGCGAGTCGCGGATCGCTGCCCAGCCATCCCCATACTTGGCGGCCAGAGCGGCCATCAGATGCTCGCGTTCCTTCTCCGGGGTGGCGGCGAGAAAGGCGCGCCCGGCGGCGGTGGTGGCCAGCGGCAGGCGCACACCGGCGTCCATGCGCAGGGTGGTGACCTCGGCCGGGCGGCAGTTTTCCACGTAGATCATCGACAGCCGGTCGCGGCAGGTCAGACCCACGGTGGTGTTGGTGCGGCGGGCGAATTCGTCCATGTACGGCTTGGCCAGCTGGCGCACCCGCAGGTTGGAGACGTAGGCGTAGCCCAGCGCCAACACGCCGGAGTCGAGCTGGTATTTCTCCAGCTGCTGGGAATAGCTGAGGTAGCCGAGCTTGGTTAGCGTGTAGGTCATGCGCGACACCGTGGGCTTGGGCAGCCCGGTGATGCGTGCGATGTCCTGGTTGCCCATCACCACCGAGCCGTGGGTGAAGGCGCGCAGTACGTCCAGCCCACGGGCCAGGGCCTCGACGAACTTGCGATCCTTGGGTGTGCCGGTGTCTTCGATGTCGTCGCTCATGGTCTCGGTCTTTCTGGCTAGTGGGCAGCGGGGGCGAACGATAGCAGATCGCCCGATCGCGAGCAGTGCGGCCAATGGCGATCATTGCGAGGTGAAAATCGATCGTCTAGTATCGGATTCGACATCTAGTTTCGCACAGTAAAACAATAATTCATTTTTGGAGAATGTCGATGTCCGCTTCCGTGCAAGGCTACGTGGCTGCCGAACTGGCCCGTGGCGGCTACCAGAACGTCCATGACCTCTTGACCCTGGCCTGCGCCAAGCACCCGCAACGCACGGCATTTTCCTGTGGCGACGACCACCTTACCTACGCCGAGCTGGGCAGCCTTGCCGACGCGTTCGCACGCTATCTGCGGCATCACGCTGGACTGCAACCCGGCGACCGGCTGGCGCTGCAGCTGCCCAACTCGTTGCAATATCCCATCGCCGTGTTTGGCGCACTCAAGGCAGGGCTGGTGATCGTCAATACCAATCCGCAGTACACCGCCGCCGAGGCGCGCCATCAGTTCCGCGACTCCGGTGCCAGGGCGATCCTGGTGCTCGATCGGCTGTTGCCGCTGGTGCGGGCGGTACAGGCCGACACCTCACTGGAACGGATCATCCTCACCAGCGTTGAGGATCTGCAGGCGCCGGTCTATGACAGCCAGGAGCCGGGAACAGAGCGCTTCATGCAGGCGCTGCGGCTGGGCGAACAGAGCCCGGCGCTGGACTGCGTCGCCGGGTTCGACCGGCTGGCGCTGCTGCAATACACCGGCGGCACCACCGGTGTATCCAAGGGCGCGATGCTCAGTCACCGTAATCTGCTGGCCAACGTGCTGCAGACCATCGAGCTGTTCGACAAGCCGGGCCTGCTGGAGCCGGAAAAGGACGTGCGCATCGCGCCGCTGCCGCTGTATCACATCATGGCCTTTGCCACGAACTGCCTGAGTTCGGTGGGTATGGGCCTGCACACGGTGTTCATCCGGGACGGACGCAACCTGGACGAAACCATCGGTGCCATGCAGCGCTATCCGTTCAGTCTGCTCAGCGGCATCAACACGCTGTTCGTCGGGCTGATGAATCACCCAGAGTTTTGCAGCATCGATTTCTCCCATCTGAAGTGGGCGACGTCTGGCGGCGCGCCGCTCAACAGTGAGGTCGGGCGTCGCTGGCAGGCACTGACCGGAGCGCCGATCCGCGAAGGTTTCGGCCTGACCGAGGCCTCGCCGGTTGTGGCGACCGGTACTCAGCTGAGCCCCTACCGCGAGGGCTACATCGGCCAGGCGCTGATCGACACCGAGCTGCGCACCGTGGACGACGACGGCAACGACGTACCGGCGGAGACGCCGGGCGAGCTCTGGCTGCGTGGCCCGCAGGTGATGCAGGGCTACTGGCAGCGGCCGGAGGAGACGGCCAAGGTAATCACCGCGGACGGCTGGCTCAAGACCGGCGACATCGCGCTGCTGGATGTAGAGGGTTTCGTGAAGATCGTCGATCGCAAAAAGGACATGATCCTGGTGTCCGGCTTCAACGTGTTCCCCAACGAGATCGAGGATGTGTTGATGCAGCACCCGTCGGTACGCGAATGCGTGGCGGTGGGGATTCCGGATGCGCGCAAGGGCGAGGCGGTGAAGGTCTTTGTCAGCCTGCGGGAGGCAGCCGATGATCAGGCTCTGCTCGAGCATTGCCGCCAGTTCCTGACCGGCTACAAGCTGCCGAGCGCCATCGAGATCCGCGACGAGTTGCCGAAGACGGCGGTGGGCAAGCTGCTGCGCCGTCAGCTGCGTGACGAGGCGCGGGCAGCGGGCTGATCGCTGCCTATATATATGTAGCGAGGCGACGAGCGGGGCTGTTGCAGCGGGCGCCCCACGGGCTTGCCGGCGGGGCTCGGCAAGCCCAGCGCAGCCGGGCGGAAAAATCAATCCGCGCTTGTTGCTCCGGGGCCTTTCTGATATAAAGCAGCGCTCTTTTCTAGGGGCCCGGTATCTTCGCTCGCAGCGTGACCGGTAAGACCCCATGAATCGTGGCGCTGAGCGCCGAACTGACAAGTGAATTCAAGCGGCCAACCCATGCCGGGTTGGGCATGTGGTTTTAGAGGGCTGAGGCATGTCGAGAGTCTGTCAAGTTACCGGTAAGGGTCCGGTAACCGGGAACAACATTTCCCACGCGAAC
>Ga0114898_1000231_pt1 | contig 49213 bp, 43 predicted proteins | sample Malvired_Geostar_FD_83496 | JGI IMG/M metagenome (GOLD analysis project Ga0114898, IMG submission 83496) | Marine viral communities from the Global Malaspina Expedition - Malaspina viral metaG DeepMed_Geostar | ecosystem: Environmental > Aquatic > Marine > Oceanic | place: Mediterranean Sea...
AACCCCTAGCGCCGATGGTACTTCGTCTTAAGACGCGGGAGAGTAGGTCGCTGCCAGATCTTCCAAGCACGCTTCCGTACAGGAACATGCCGATCCCGGCCCAATACAGGGACCCGATACAGGGGCCAGCAGCAACAAGCGCCGCATCGACCCTCTCACGAGGGTGATCGAGGCGCCGGCAGAACCTCCCACACACCATGTCCACTTCACGCTCCCGACGCTGCCTCCAATACCCACACAGTTCCAGGCAGCAGACTTGGGCAGCACACCCAGGAACTAGACTGGGAACAGCCACAAAACTTCGCCGGCACGCAAAACCAGCATGCACGGCCACCACCACACCCGGCGCGGGGTGGAGCAGCCCGGTAGCTCGTCAGGCTCATAACCTGAAGGTCGCAGGTTCAAATCCTGCCCCCGCAACCAACGGTCCCAAGGCCTTAGACGCTAACGCGCTAAGGCCTTTTTAATGCCAGTAAGCAAGAGGTAAGCACACAGGCTTACCGGGCGGCCCTGCTGTGAATGCATCAGCGTCGTGACCGCTCCTGAAATTTATCCCCTACCATGGCAAGCTAAGCCCCGCTTGCGACAGCCAGGCGCGCAGAGGTGGGGCTATTTCCTTCGATGTCGCGGGAGTCATGCTGGGATCAGGGCGCGCCTGCCGGCGATGTTTATGGGTTTGTCGCGCTGAGTTTGTCCTGGGTTCGGGTGTCGAAATCGCTGGCATCGTGCCGCTCGTGCAACTGGCTCGACGGATCACCGGAAGTGCGGTTCACCTTGCGGCCGCGCGCGACGGCGGGTCGCGCGAAGACCTGGTCGGCCCAGCGGTTGACATGCGTGTACTCCTGGACCGCGAGGAATTCCGCCGCGTCGTACAGCCAGCCCTTCACGAGGCCGCCATACCAGGGCCAGATCGCCATGTCGGCGATGGAATAGTGATCGCCCGCGATGAATTCATTGTCGGCAAGCCGCCGGTCGAGCACGTCGAGCTGGCGCTTCGTCTCCATGGCGTAGCGGTTGATCGGGTATTCAAGCTTGGCCGGTGCATAGGCATAAAAATGGCCGAAGCCGCCACCCAGGAAGGGCGCTGAGCCCATCTGCCAGAACAGCCAGGAGAGCGTCTCGGCCCGCGCCGCCGGCTCCGTCGGCAGGAACGCACCGAATTTTTCGGCGAGATACATCAGGATCGCGCCGGATTCGAACACCCGGATCGGGGTTGCGCCGCTGCGGTCCAGCAGGGCCGGAATTTTGGAGTTCGGGTTGATCTCGACGAAGCCCGAGCCGAACTGCTCGCCATCGCCAATCCGGATCAGCCAGGCGTCATACTCCGCCTCCTTGTGGCCGGCTGCCAGCAATTCCTCGAACATGATCGTGACCTTCTGTCCGTTCGGCGTGCCGAGCGAATAAAGCTGGAAAGGATGCTTGCCGACGGGAAGCGCATGTTCTTTCGTCGCACCGGCGATGGGGCGGTTGATGCTGGCGAAGGCGCCGCCGCTCGCCTGGTCCCAGGTCCAGACTTTGGGTGGAAGATAGTGAGTATGGTCGGTCATCAGTGGGCTCCGGAGTATCGTTTGGCGACGTGCCTGTCTTCTCGGTGAGGTGGATCAGGATAGCAGTTATGCCAACGCCTCTCGCCGCAGATATTCCAACCCGATTGCCTTGAGGTCCATAGCTTCTATCCCTGGCATCTAAGAATGCTTTCTCAGTGCTGGAGATTTTTCAGCCGCGCGCTGGGGGATAGACGCACAATCTGAGGCAGGGCGCCGGCAGTCACTTGCGCCTCGTAATGCTGCCGATGATTCGCTGCTGGCAGACAACGGAGCAGGGCGGCCCTCAGCTGTCCTGCTCCGCAGTCTATATATTCACTACCATTTCGGCGGTGGGATGACCCTGCCGTGCGTAAGGCCTGGTGGGATGATCCTGCTCAGTTCGCCTTTGCCAGAGAAAAGCTGCGTGCGGCCCCGTCGATCACGTCGGCAACCTCCTGCGGCCGTGTCATGAAAACTGCGTGGCTCGCCGGCACTTCGGTCACCGCCGCGCCGATGCGTTTTGCCATCGCCTGCAGCATCTTCTGATCGAACGCCTTGTCCTGCGTGGCGATAACGGCCCAGCTCGGCTTCGTCCTCCAGGCGGCGTTCTCCAGCCTGGTTTCGAAGGCCGACAGGGCGATGGGAACCTGGGAATCACGCAGGAACGCGGCGTCCGCATCGCTGGCATCGGCGGCAAAGCCGGCCTTGAACTGCTCCGGCTTCACGAAGCCGAAGCCGTCGCTATGGGCGTCGATGACGAATTCCGGCGGCGTGGTGAAGCCTGCATATTGCTGGGCCGTCGTCTCGCCGGCATCGGGCGACAGCGCCGAGACATAGACCAGCCCGGCGACATTCGCGTGGACACCCGCTTCCGTAATGACGGTTCCGCCCCAGCTGTGACCAACCAGGATCGCCGGGCCGGTCTGACGGTCCAGCGCCCGTCTCGTCGCCGCAACATCGTCGGCAAGCGATGTGAGCGGATTCTGCACGATGGTGACGCTGTAACCGCGCGACGCCAGCTCTTCATAAACGCCGCGCCATCCCGACCCGTCGGCGAATGCGCCATGCACCAGCACGACGCTTCGAACCGTCTGGAGGTCGGGAATGGGCTGCAAAGGCTCCGCTTGTGCATAGCCTATGAAACCGGCGGCGGTCGCCGCGGCGGCAGTGGTACGAATGGTTTTGATCATGTTGCCAGTCCTTTCTTGCGGGGGCCAACACTTGGGGCGGCGCCAAATATAGAAAACCCGATACGAATGGTGCTCTCTAGTTTTGCTTTCTGATTTGTTTTAGAAGTGATTTTCTGAATAGAAATGAGAGTTTTTCTTCATCAAGTAGAGAAAAATGAAAGAATCTTCCATCAGCAATCTGGACCGCATCGACATGAAGATCCTGCGTGCGCTCCATGCAGATGGCCGGCTGACGAATGCCGAGCTTGCAACGCGCGTGGGTGTCAGTGCCGCCACCTGTTACCGGCGGACGCGGCGACTGTTCGATGAAGGTCACATCACCGGGGTCAGGGCGGAGGTCGCACCCGCCTCGGTCGGGCTGGGCGCTCTCGTGATGATCGGAGTCATGCTCGACCGCTCCACGCCGGACAGCCGCTACGCCTTCGAAGCGGCCGTGCTGAAGGTGAAGGATATCCTCGACTGCATTCTGGTGGCGGGTGAGTTTGATTATTTCCTCAAAATCCGCGCCCGCGACATAGCCGATTTCAACAAACTGCAGGGTGAGACCTTGATCGGCCTCCCTGGCGTCCGGAATACCCGGACCTTCTTCGTCATGAGGGAGGTCAAGGAAAACGCGCGATTGCCGTTCTGACCCGCCGATCCGGGGCCGCTATCGTCAAGGATGAAGGCAATACTTACACCGGAAGGGAGGCAGTCCGGCGGTGGAAGGCTGCGGCCACGACGCAGTACACCGCTACTTCTTTGCCGCACCTATGTCGCAGCGACTTCCGTTTTCACGCCGGCCTTGTGCAGCTTTTCCAGCATTGGTGCCTCGACCGTACGGTCGGTGACCAGCAGCCCGATCTCCGCCGGTTCGCAGATGCGGGCCAGGGCAGGCCGGGCGAACTTGCTGTGATCGCCGACCAGGATGCACTGCCCCGCCCGTTCCAGTGCGGCGCGTTTCACGGCGATCTTGGCGAGGTCGAAATCCATCGGTGCGCCGTCATCATCGATGCCGGAAAAACCCAGTACGGCATGATCGAAGCGGAACTGGCGGATCGTCTCTACCGTGGCAGCGCCGATCAGTGAGCCGTCGGCGCCGCGCAGCGTGCCGCCGGCGACCACCACCTCGATCTCCGGCCATTCGGCCAGGATCATGGCGCTGGCCAGGCTGGTGGTCACCACGCGCAGGCCGGACAGGCCGGCAATGACCTGTGTTACCGCCTCCACCGTCGTGCCGACATCAAGGAACAGGCTGTCGCCGTGGTTGATATGCGCCGCCGCGTGCCGGCCGATGGCCGCCTTGGCCTCCTGGTTGCGGGCACGCTTCTCGGTGTAGCCGAGCCGCACCGTATTTTCCCGCGCGCCCGCCCCGCCGCGGAAACGCTGCAGCAGCTTCTGCTCATCCAGCGTGATGATGTCGCGCCGGATGGTCTGGGCGGAAACGCCGAAATGCGCGGCCAGGCTCTCGATGGTGGCGTAGCCGCTCTGGCCGACGATCTCCAGGATCGCCTTCTGCCGCGCGGCGGTGCCGCCGGCACTATCGGCATCGCCGCCCAGGGCACCCCATGGCGGTGGCAAGGTCAGGTTCTGGCCCGATAGTGGCATGATTCCCCTTGGATGCTTCCATGGTGTAAGGAAGATATTGGAATATTCCTTACATAATTTTACATTCTTTCGCAACCAAGCGAACCAGCCACCGGAGACTGACGTGCCGATTTCTCTCTTCTACAGCGACTCCGCGAAAGCCCTGTACGGCGATGCCGGGTGTTTCGACCCCTGGAAACTGTGCTGGACACCGCAGGCGTCCGGTATGCCGGCGGACGCGGTTGCCGTCGCCCCCCGTGATGCCGTCGCCCTGCTGGCGCGCGCCGGGCTGATGCGCCGCGTCCCGGCCGCTGTGATTGGTCCGCGTGATGCGAAGCCGGAAGAGCAGGCGACCGCCGAAGCGCTTGGCAAGGGCATCGGCGCGCTGGGCCTGCAGCTGCTCTGCGGTGGCAAGGGCGGCGTGATGGAGGCCGTGTGCAAGGGCTGTCTGGAGGCCGGCGGCCTGCCCATCGGCCTGGTGCCGGACGAGGAATGGAGCGCCGCCAACCCCTATGTCGCCATTCCGCTGGCGACCGGCATCGGCCCGGCGCGCAACGCCATCATCGCCCGCGCCGCCGAGGTGCTGATCGCCGTCGGCGGCGGCTATGGCACCCTGTCCGAGATGGCCTATGGCCTGCATTTCGACCGTCTGGTGCTGACCCTGGGCGACGCCCCCGCAGTCCCCGGCGCGATTGCCTGCGCCAGTGTGGAAGAGGCGCTGGACCGCGCCTGCCATCGGCTTCTGCGGCTCGACCGATGATGCGCCGGCGATACTGACGCCTCAAACTGACCCAAAGCCGCAAGCGCAGTGTCATAAAACGGTCAGCAATACCTGCTATGTAAGTTTTCGGTCGTATATTGACCGATAACGGGCACCCACCCCGTGGCCCCAGGGCCAGCGGGGTTTCGGGGCCAGAGGGGCATGGCAGATGCGGATTGTCACCGCGCTTTACCTGATTTATCTCGCGGCGCCGATCGTCATGCTGGCGGTCGGCTCCTTCGGCGAGAGCTGGACCAACACGCTGTTCCCGACCGGCCTGACGACCCGCTGGTATGAGGAAGTCTATAACGACCCCAGTTTCCGCCGCGCCTTCCTGACCAGCCTGCAGGTGGTGCTGGCGACCTGCGTCATCGACGCGCTGATCGGCGTGCCGCTGGCCTATGCCCTGCACGCCGCCCGGCAGCGCGGCATCGGGCTTGCCGTGCGGATGGTCTCGCTGATGCCCATCGTGGTTCCGGAGCTGGTGCTGGCTTTCGGTTTCATCCTGGTGTTCTCCAGTAACACGCTGCCCTGGCTTGGCAGTATCTGGCTGCTGATCGCCGGCCATGTCGTGCTGACCATGCCCTATCTGCTGAATACGCTGGTCGCCGATATGGCGCATATGGATATCGACGGGCACGAGCGCGCGGCGATGAGCCTCGGCGCCTCCTTCCCGCAGCGTTTCTTCGACATCGTGCTGCCGTCCCTGCGGCACAGCCTGCTGTCCGGCCTGATCGTGGTGGCGGCGCTGTCGGTTGGCGAGTTCCAGCTGTCCAACCTGGTCGCGGGCTTCCTGGACCGCACCTATCCCATCGTGCTGCTGCAGGCGTTTTACGGCGCGACCGGCTTTGCCTGCGCGGCCACCGTGGTGCTGTTGCTGCTCGCAGCACTCGCCTCGGCGGCCAGCGGCGCCAGCGCCCGTCTCGGCCGTGCGGGTTAGGAGGCGGATATGGCCCTCACACTCGACCAGGTGAGCTACCGGTATGCCGGCGGAGCCGGTGTCTCCGACATTGATCTTCATGTCGGGGATGGCGAGCTGCTGGCGGTCATCGGCCCGTCCGGATCGGGCAAGAGCACGCTGCTGAAGCTGATCGCCGGTTTTCTCTTGCCGGGGAGCGGGCGGATATCCGTCGGCGGCGCTGATATGGCGGCGGTCCCGGCCAACCGGCGCAATCTTGGCGTCGTGTTCCAGAATTACGCGCTGTTCCCGCATATGAGCGTGGCGGAGAATGTCGCCTATCCGTTGAAAATCAGGGGTGTGGGCCGTACGGAGCGGCTGCGCCGGGCGGTGGCCGGGCTGGCCGCGGTCGGCCTTGCCGGCTTCGAGGACCGGGCCGTCGCCTCGCTGTCCGGCGGCCAGCAGCAGCGTGTGGCGCTGGCCCGTGCGCTGGTGTTCCAGCCGAGCGGCCTGCTGCTGGACGAGCCGCTATCGGCGCTGGACGCGGCGCTGCGTGCGGAGATGCGCGACGAGATTCGCCGCGTGCAGCAATTGGCCGGTGTCGCCACGCTGCATGTGACCCACGACCAAGAGGAGGCGTTGTCCATCGCCGACCGCGTGGCGGTGATGATGGAGGGAAGGCTGCTGCAGGTCGCCAGCCCGCGCACGCTCTATGACCAGCCCGCCGACGCCCGGGTCGCCGCCTTTGTCGGCCTCGCCAATCTGTGGCCGGGCAGGGTGCGCGACGCCCGCACGGTTGAGACAGCTCTGGGGGTGCTGGCCTGCGATGCCGCCGGCCATGCGCCGGGCGCTGCCGTCACTGTGCTGGTGCGGCCGGAGAGGGTGCGCCCGTTGCCGGATGGTGAGACCGGCAGCGATCTGCCCAACCTGTTTTCCGGCCAGATCGGCCGCGACCGGTTCCTGGGATCTATCCGCCGCTACGATTTCGCGACGCCTGCCGGCGCGATCCTCGGCGAAACCGCGTTTCGGGGCGCCTTCTCCCGCGTCTCGATCCCGCCGGAGGCCATCCGGCTCCTGCCTCCCGACACACCAACCGCAAGAGGTTCGACATGACGAAGACCTGGTTCCGGGGCGCGGCGCTTGCCGTCAGCCTCGCTGCCCTGCCGTTCGCCGCCAGCGCGTTCGACGGGCCTGAACTCTATCAGGGTGAGAAGGCGCTCTACGAGGCCGCGCAGAAGGAAGGGCTGGTCGTGTCCTTCGACACCGGCCCGACCTGGGCCAACTGGGCTGCGCAGTTCAAGGCCTTCACGAAGCGCTATCCCGGCGTCGAGATGGTCTATAACGATCTCGGCTCGGCGGCCACCGTTGTGGCACTGGACAAGGCGCGCAACCGGCCGCAGGCCGACACCGCCTATTACTTCGCCGGTTCCGCCCTGGATGCCGCGGAAAAGGGCGTCGTTGCCGATTTCAAGCCGGTGAATTTCGACAAGCTGCCGGAACCCTTCCGTCACCCGTCGGGCCAGTGGTTCACCATCCACACGCTGAACATCGCCTTCCTGGTGAACACCAAGCTGGTGAAGAATGTGCCGCAATCCTGGGCCGACCTGACGAAGCCGGAATACAAGAATTCGGTCGTCTATCTCGACCCGCGCTCGACCGGCCAGGGCCAGGTGGTGGTGTTCGGTGCCGCCTTCGCCAATGGCGGCAGCATGGATAATGTGACCCCCGGCATTGAGTATCTGGCAAAGCTGCACAAGGCCGGCAGCGTGCTGCGTACCGTCGGCACCACGCCCTATGCGCAGTTCCTGAAGGGCGAGATCCCGATCTGGATCGGTTACGAAAATGACGGGCTGAAGGCCAAGTACAAGGACGGCATGGGCGACGATGTCGCGGTCATCATGCCGAAGGAGGCTTCGGCCGCTGCGCCCTACGCCATCAGCCTGGTGAAGGGCGGCCCGAACCCGAACGCCGGCAAGCTGTGGCTGAACTACATCATGACGGATGCCGGCCAGGCGACCTTCGCGGAAGGCTATGTGCGGCCGTCCGTGCCGGGTGTGAAGCTGTCCGACTCGGTTGCTGCCCAGCTGCCGGCGGCACCGCAGCTGAAGCCGGTGGATGTCGCCAAGGCCAAGGCGAAAAAGGCCGAAGTGGACGCCGCCTGGGCCAAGGCCGTACTCGGCCAGTAAGTATCGTTTCCTGAGTGACTTGAGAGGAAGAAGGCATGCGTTCCAGAGCACTTCTCGGCGGGTTTGCCCTGCCGGGCGCTGTCTTCTTCCTTTTCTTCTTCGTGCTGCCGCTGGGCGTGGTCGTGCTGGAAAGCGCGTCCGAAGGGATCGCCGCCTATCGGCGCGTGTTCGACGATCCGGCCTTCTGGGCCGGGCTGCGCGGCACGCTGGTGCTGGGCACGCTGGCGCCGCTCTTTTCCCTACTTATCGGCACGCTGGTCGCACGCCATCTGGTCAGCCTGCCGGAAAGCCGCCGGGTGCCGATGCTGCTGGTGATTTCCCTGCCGCTCACCTTTTCCGGGCTGATCGTCGCCTATGGGTTCATCCTGGTATTCGGCCGTTCTGGTGTCGTCACCCTGTCGCTGGCGGCGCTGGGCGGCGATCCTGCCACCATTGGCGGCTTGATCTTTTCCCCTGCCGGCCTCGGCTTCGCCTATGCCTATTACCTGATCCCGCGCGTCGTCATGCTGATGCTGCCGGTGCTGGCGAATTTTGACTATGCACAGATGCAGGCGGCGGAATCGCTCGGGGCGAGCCGGTTTCGCGCGGTGCTGGAGGTCATGCTGCCGCAGATTCTGCCGGCACTGGTAACGACCTATTCGGTGGTCGCCGCTGTCGCCATCGGTGCTTACGGCACTGCGCTGGCGCTGGTGGGCACGCAGGTCGCCATCCTGCCGCTGGTCCTCTACAGCAAGATTTCCGAGACCGGCTCCGACTTCCCGGCGGCGGCGGCGGCCTCGGTAATCCTGATGGGATTGTGCTGCCTCGTCATCCTGCTGGCGGAGCTTGCGTCCCACCGTCGGCGCTGACCGGTGATTGGTCGGGATTGCCCATAGCATCGCCATTGATCACCACCCCCGGTGGATTCGCGCCCCCGCTGCCGGTGATTTGACCGAAGGCGCGGTTGGCCTATGCCGGCAGGTTCAGCTCGATCTTGCCGTCGCTGGTCTCGGCGTTCTTGCGTATCCGCCCTATGGCCTTGTTCAGATGCCCCAGATAGGCCTCCGCCAGCCGCGAGGGCGCCCGGTCGCGGGGGCGCATCACGTTGAAGGTAAAGCGGATGGCGGGGTCGAAGCGGGCAACCCACAAATCCGGCCACTGCGCGTAGGCGACGCCCAGCGGCTCCACGATGCTGACCCCCAGCCCGCGAGAGACCAGGGCGCAGGCCTCCACCGAGGTGAACACTTCGTATTGTTGGTAGCGTGAGATGCGCTGCTGCTCGAAGGTCGCGTCGATGATGTGCCGCATGCGGCTGTCGCGAATGAACGAGATGAACTGCTCGTCGCGCAAATCCTCGGCGGTGATGGCCTCCCGGCCCGCCAGGCGGTGGCCCTTCGGCACCACGCACACGCCCCTTGCGTGGAACAGCGGTTCGTTCAGCAATGCTGGATGCTGCACCTGAATCAGCGAGAAGCCCAGATCGACCTGCTGATTGATGACGATCTGGCTGACTGTCGTGCTGACATTGAAGACGATCCGCGCCTTGTGATGCTCCACGGCGAAGCTGGCGATCGAATCGGCGACCAGCGTATGGCCAAGCGACGCGGCGGAGGCGATGTGCAACTCCCCCGACTTCAGGTAGCGCAGGTCGCGCGCGAAGCTTTCGATGTCGTTCAATGACGAAAACAGCCGCTCCACCTCGCGGTAGAGGAGCTGCGCGTCATGCGTCGGGACGAGGCGTTTCCTGGCCCGCGTGAACAGGGTGAGGCCGAGATCGTATTCCAGCCCGACCAGGCTCTTGCTCACCGCCGGCTGCGAGACGCGCAGCCTTTCGGCGGCGGCGGTGACGGAGCCGGTTTCCATGAACATGCGGAAGGCGTCGAGCTGGCGGTGGGACAGCGGCATGCGGCAAGGCTCCTGGGGCAAAGTACATAACATTTGTTTATGAAAATGTGATCATTAGCAATTTGAAATGCCAATAAGAGGGTGCTTCCCTTGGTCGAGTTATCCAGAGGAAGCCAAAAACCTCCGGAATAAGCGAATCCTGAACGGGAATGCCGGAGCTACCCTTGTCGGATATAAACATAACCAATTCGTCGATTCTGGAAATAGACCGGGTCCATAAGCGGTTCGGCGTGCATCATGCGGTGCGGGATGTGACGATCCGGGTCCGGGTCGGCGAATTCCTGACGCTGCTGGGCCCCAGCGGTTGCGGCAAGACCACCCTGCTGCGCATGGTCGCCGGCTTCGAGACGCCGAGCGAGGGCGAGATTCGCATCGCCGGCCGGCGCATGAACGAGGTGCCGCCCTACGAGCGTCCCATCGGCATCGTCTTTCAGAATCTGGCGCTGTTCCCACATTTGTCCGTCGGCGAGAACCTTGCCTATGGCCTGCGCATCCGGCGCCTGGCGCGCGCGGAAATCCACCGGCAAATTGCCGAGGTGCTGGCTCTGGTCGATCTGACCGGGCTGGAAGACCGCCGGGTGCATGAGCTTTCCGGCGGCCAGCGCCAGCGCGTGGCGCTGGCCCGCGCCCTTGTCATTCGTCCCAAGGTGCTGTTGCTCGATGAGCCGCTGGGCGCGCTGGATTTGAAACTCCGCCGCCAGTTGCAGCAGGAGCTGAAGCGCATCCAGCAGCGCGTCGGCACGACCTTCGTGTTCGTCACCCACGACCAGGAGGAAGCGCTGACCATGTCCGACCGCATCGCCGTGATGCAGGGCGGGCAGGTCGAGCAGCTGGGCACGCCGGAAGACGTCTATGCCCGGCCGCGCACGCCCTTCGTGGCGCAGTTCGTCGGCGACACCAACTTCCTGACCGGCCGTGTCGTCGCGAGCGGCCCCGGCGGCATGCAGATTCGCCTCGACAAGCTGGAGCGCGTCGTTGCCGCGCCTTCCCCCGGGCCCGCTGGGCGCCACCTGCCGGATGGAGCCCGCGTCGGCTTGTCGATCCGGCCAGAGCATCTGGTGACGGCCGGAACGCAGGACGGGCTGGCCCTGACCTTCGAGGGCACGGTCGTGGAGCGCAGCTATATCGGCGCCAGCACGCGCTACACGCTGGAGGCTAATGGCAAGAGCTATGTCGCGGTCATGGCGGATTCCGACGCGGGCGTTGCCGCCCTGCAGCCCGGCCAGCGGACAGTTTTCGGCTGGGTGCCGGAACGCGCGGTCGTGGTGCCGCTCGATGCCGCGGGAATGGCGCTGGAAGAGCGATCCGAAACGATGCCGGACGCCCCGGCCAATCCGGCACTTGCCGCCCTGCGCGGTTACTGATGTCGCACTGCATCAAAACAACCAAGGGAGAAGCGTCATGTCGAAACGTCCTTTCCGGTCCCTGCAGGTCCGCTCCATGCCGGCGCTCGTCGCGCTTGCGGCTGTCGCGGTCATGGCAGCCAGGCCTGTTCAGGCGACCGACCTGTTGATCGCCACCTGGGGTGGCGGCGTCGAGAAGGTGTGGGAAACCGCCTTCGCCGAACCCTTCACCAAGGAGACCGGCATTAATGTGAAGATCGTGCCGGTACCGACGCCGGAGGCGCAGCTGCGCGCGCAGGCGGGCAACCCGCAATATAACGCCGTCATGGTGACCTATCCGCAGGGCGCCAATTTGATGCGCGACGGCATGGTGGAACTGCTGGACCCGGCGGAGCTGCCGGACACGGCGGACACCAACCCGCGCTACCTGATGAAGAATGCCGACGGCAAGCTGGCCGGCGTCAGCCCCTATTTCATGTATTACGGCATCGCCGTGAACACCGACGAGGCGAAGCCGGCGGACTTCAAGTCCTGGGCCAATCTTGGCGACGCCAAATGGAAGGGCAAGCTGGCGATCACCCGGCCGATCTATCTGTCCTCCTACGATCTGCCGATCCTGTCGAAGGCGATGGGCGGTGATGAAAAGAATGCCGGTCCGGGCCTCGACCTCCTGCGCAAGATCGTGCCGAACGCACTGACCACCTACAGCTCCATCGCCCATATGAACGGGTTGCTGACGCGCGGCGAAATCGTCGCCGGGCCATACTATTCCGGCCGGGTCTGGCACCTGCGCCAGCAAGGGGCGAAGAACGTCACCATGGTCGTGCCGGAAGAGGGCGCGCTGATGATCCCCTATCTGCTGGTCATGCCGAAGAATGCGAAGGACATGGCGGCGACGAAGCAATTCATGAACTACGTCTCCAAGGCGGAGCCGCAGCTGCGCGGTTCCGTGCTCGGCGGCTATCTGCCGCTGAACGCGAAGGCGAAGCTGCCGGCCGAAGCCGAGGAGCAGATGGGCATGACCCTGGCCGAGCTGATGACCAGGCTCTATCAGCCGGACTGGGCCTTCATCGCCGACAACCAGACCGACCGCATCAACACGCTGGAAAAGCTCATCGCCGAAGCGCGCTGAGCCTGGGCCCCGGCGCTGCCGTCTTTCGGCGCCGGGGCCAGCCGCTCCCGAACTGAATTCTCTCTTTCATGGACAGAACCGCCACCATGAGCACTCTTCGCTTGCCCATAGAGACCTTCATTGACCGCCTGTCGCGCCTGACGCCGGAGGAACGCCGCAAGGCGATCGAAGCCGATCCTCTGCCCGCCAATGTCGGCGCCCTGCTCGACGAGGCGGCCGCGGAGGTCGGCGACAAGCCCGCCTGGAATTTCTTCGAGGCCGGCATCGTCACCACCTACAGCGAACTCGCCGCAGAGGTGAACCGCACGGCCAATGCGCTGCGCGCCTGGGGAGTGACCAGAGGCACGCATGTCGCGGCGATGCTGCCCAACATCCCGGCCATGCCGACGATCTGGCTGGCGGTGGCGAAGCTGGGCGCCGTCATGGCGCCGGTGAATGTCCGCTACACCGGGCGCGAGTTGCGCTACATCGTGAATGATTCGGAGGCGGCGTTCCTGATCCTCCATGCCGATTACCGGGAGTTGCTATCGCCGGATCTGGACAGCGCGGAGCAGGTGCTCACCCTGCCGGCCGGGCGCATCGCGCTGCTGGGGGCGGAGGATGCCGGCCCCTACCGGCGGTGGGAGGAGATTGCGGCGGGCCATTCCCCGGTGCTGTCCCTGGACTATGCGCCCGGTCACGACGACCTGCTGAACATCCAGTACACCTCCGGCACCACGGGCTTCCCGAAGGGCTGCATGCTGAGCCACCGGTACTGGCTGAGTGCCGGCAAGGTGAACGGGATGCGCGACGGCAAGCGGCTGGAACGCGTTCTGGCCTCCACGCCGTTCTTCTATCTCGACCCGCAATGGCTGCTGCTGCTGGCCTTCCACCAGCGCGGCACGCTCTTTGTCGCCAACCGGCAGAGCGCCAGCCGCTTCGCCGGATGGCTCGCCGAACACCGCATCCATTTCTGCCTGTTTCCGGAAGTGGTCTACAAGCAGCCGCCCAGCCCGCGCGACGCCGATATCTGCCTGCGCCGCGCCAACATCTATGGCGTGCGCAAGGAGATCCACGCCGATCTGCGCCAGCGCTTCAACGCGCCGGCGATGGAGGCCTTCGGCATGACCGAGGTCGGGCCGACGCTGTTCGTGCCGCTGGAGGCGACGGAAATGGTCGGCTCCGGTTCCTGTGGCAAGCCGACGGCGTTCCGCGAATGCCGGATCGTCGATGAGAATGGCGCGGATGTGCCGCAGGGCGAGATCGGCGAGCTGGTGGTGCGCGGCAAGGGGCTGATGCAGGGCTACTACAAGAAGCCGGAAGCCAACCGCGACTCCTATTTCGGCGATTGGTTCCGCACCGGCGATCTCTTCCGCCAGGACGAGCGCGGCTATTTCTACATCGTGGGCCGGCTGAAGGACATGGTGCGCCGCGCCGGCGAGAATGTCGCCGCGCGCGAGGTCGAGGCGGTGCTGAAGAACCTGCCGGCGGTGATGGACGCCGCCGTGGTGCCGGTCCCCGACGATATGCGCGGGCAGGAGGTGAAGGCCTACATCGTCCTGCAGCCCGGACAAAGCCAGGACGATGCAATGCTGCAGGCCATCCTGCGCCATTGCGACCTGAACCTGGCGGCCTTCAAGGTACCGCGTTACGTGGAATTTACGGAAACCTTGCCGCGCACGCCATCGGAGAAGATCGCCAAGGGCGAGCTTATCAAGGCAAAGGCCGATCTGCGTGTCGGCGCCTATGATCGCGTCGATGGCTGCTGGCGCTGACTGACAAGGGGGAGGAAAAAACATGACGGAACTCTGGCAGAAGCCCGCGACCGAACTGGCGGCGGCGATCCGCGGCAAGGCACTGTCCTCGCGGGAGCTGGTGTCGGCGACGTTGGACCGGATCGAGCGGTTGAACGGCGACACCAATGCCTTCGCGCTGGTCGATGCCGAAGGCGCGCTGAAGGCCGCCGATGCTGCCGATACGGCGGTCGCGCGCGGTGACGATCTGGGGGCGCTGCACGGCCTCCCGGTGACGGTGAAGGATCTGGTGCCGACCGCCGGGATGCGCACGGCGCTGGCCTCCTACATCTTCGCCGACAACGTGCCGGCGCAGGATGCCGAGGCGGTCGCCCGCATCCGCAAGGCCGGCGGCATCATTCTCGGCAAGACCACCACGCCGGAACTGGGCCACAAGGTGCTGACCGACAGCCCGATGCATGGCATCACCCGCAACCCCTGGGCGCTGGACCGCACCTGCGGCGGTTCCAGCGGCGGTGCGGCGGTCGGTGTGGCGATGGGCTTCGGGCCGCTGGCGGTCAGCACCGACGGCGCCGGGTCGGGCCGCATTCCCGCCGCCTGCTGCGGCATCGTCGGGCTGAAGCCGACCGTCGGCGGGGTGCCGCACGAAACCTCGCCGGACCTGTTCGGCAATCTCACCTGCCTCGGCTCGATGGCCCGCACCGTGGAGGACACGGTGCTGCTGCACAATGTCATGGCCGGCCCGGACGCGCGCGACCCCTGGTCGCTGGGGGGATCGGCCACGCCGCTGACCCTTGCCGGCGACCCGCTTTCCATCCTCAAGGGGCTGAAAATCCGCTGGATGCCGCGCATGGTGAACGACTATCTCGACCCCGATATCGAGGCGCACACCTCGAAAGCGGTCCAGGCGATGACCGATGCCGGCGCCTGGCTGGTGGACAAGCCGGTGAGCCTGGATTGGAGCCTGGAGTCCGCCCTGGTGCTGATGCGGGCCTATCAGGCCGCGCGGTCCGGTCATGTGCTGGAAAAATGGCGCGACAAGATGGACCCGACCATGGTGTCGGCGCTGGAGGAGGGGCTGGCGCAGGATATCGGGACCTTGCAGAAGGCCCTGCCGGAGCGCACCGCGCTGTATCGCCGGGTGCAGGCGATCTTCGACCATGCCGATATTCTGGTCACGCCGACCGTCGCCGCCCCGCCGCCGCCGGTAACGCAGCGCGCCGACGAACCGCTGGTGATCGATGGCAAGCCGCTGGGGCCGCTGCGGCGGACCTGGTACTGCTACACCATCCCGTTCAACCCCAGCGGCAATCCGGCGATGTCCGTGCCTTGCGGTTTCACGAAGGACGGGTTGCCCATCGGCCTCCAGATTGTCGGCCCGTGGCATGCCGAACAGCGGCTCGTCGCCGTGGCCGCCGCCCTGCAGGCGCTGATGCCCTGGCAGCACCGCTGGCCGGCACTAGCCGGGGGGGAGGCTTCGGCATGATCATCGATTATGGCAGCCGGCCGCCGGTCCCGGCCTTCGCGCAGACCGCCACCACGCACCTGCAGCGCTATCGCACGGTCTATCAGTCCAGCGAGAAGGCGGCCGCCCGGCAGGACAGCTTCGAGGAGTATCTCGCGGCTTATGATGCGCTGGGGGCCGAACACATCGTGGTGAAGGCGCGCGACCTCGAGACCACCTTCGGCTGGCGCATCTCCAACGAGGATGTCGCCGCTTTCTGCCGCGCGCAGGGGCCGCGCTTCGTCGGCTTTGCCGGCGTCGATCCCAACAAGGGGATGACCGCCGTCCGCGAGCTGGACCATGCGGTGCGTGAGCTGGGGCTGCGCGGCCTCAATCTGCAATGCTTCGAACACAAGCTGGCGATCAACGACAAGAAGATGTACCCGCTCTATGCCAAATGCATCGAGCTGGACATCCCGGTGAACCTGCATTGCAGCATCAATTTCGCTACCTCGACACTGATGGAGTTCGGCCGCCCGGCGCTGCTGGACGAGGTGATGGTGCATTTCCCGGAACTGCGGGTCTGCGCCGCGCCGCCGGGCTTCCCCTGGGTGCACGAGCTGATCGGCGTCGCCTGGCGGCATGCCAATGTGCATATCGGGCTGGTCGCGGTCCGGCCGAAATATCTGACGGTCGCCGGGTCGGGCTATGAACCGCTGCTGCAATATGGCCGCACCATCCTGCAGGACCGCATCATCTTCGGCTCCGCCTATCCGCTGATGCCGCTTGAGCGCACCGTCCGCGAGATCGAGGCGCTGCCGCTGGAAGAGGATGTGCGCCGCAAGTGGCTATACGGCAACGCCAAGCGTTTCCTGCGGCTGTAAGGAAAATGGCGATGTCCCGATCCACCGCGATACCGGTCTCCGCCCCCGCTGCCGGGAGCCCGCGCCGCCGCCTGCCGCTGGCGCAGGCGCTGCTGCTGGCGCCCGCCGTGCTGCTGCTGGCGCTGTTCGCCGTCAGCGTGGTGCAGATGGTGGCGACCTCCTTCACCGGCAGGGACGGGTTCACGCTGGCGCTGTACCAGGAGTTCTTTTCCCGGCCGGATTATATCGAAATTTATCTGCGCACGATTGGCGTGTCCTTTCTGGTGACGTTCTTCTCGATCCTGCTGGGCTATCCCATCGCCTTCGGCATCTGGCGCTACAAGGGCAACCGCAACCACCTGATGATCCTGGTGATCCTGCCCTGGCTGGTCAGCATCGTGGTGCGCACCTATGGCTGGATCGTGATCCTGGGGCCGCGCGGGCTGATCAACGAGTTCCTCGGCTGGGTCGGGGTGATCGAATCGCCGATGCGGCTGATGTTCAACACCACCGGCGTGGTCATCGGCCTGGTGCATGTGCTGGTGCCGTTCATGATCATCTCGATCCTCTCGGTGCTGCTGCATCTCGACCGCAAGCTGGAGGAAGCCAGCATGAGCCTGGGCGGGCGGCCGCTCTACACCTTCTGGCTGGTGACCCTGCCGCTGTCGCTGCCGGGCGTCGTCTCCGGCGCGATGCTGGTCTATCTGATGTCCACCGGCGCCATCGTCACGCCGATCCTGCTGGGCGGCGTGCAGGACCGGATGATGGGCACGCAGATGTATCAGGAGGTGATCCAGACCTTCAATTTCCCGAAAGGCTCGATGCTCGCCTTCCTGCTGCTGCTGGCCGGGCTGGCGGTGATCCTGCCGGTTCAGGCGCTGGAGCGGCGCCTGTCGGCGGCGACCGGCAGCGAAAGGAAGCAACCATGACCGCCATCCGCTGGAGCCAGGTTGGCCTGTGGAGTCTGCTGCTGTTCCTGCCAGCTCCCATCGTCATCGTCATCGCCGCGTCCTTCAGCGATGCCGGCTATATCCGCTTTCCGCCGGGCGCACTGTCGTTTCGCTGGTATGTGGAGTTCCTGTCCGATGCGCGCTGGATGCAGGGCTTCGCCACCAGCCTGCTGCTGGCCGCGGCCGGCGCCGTGATCAGTTCGATGGCGGCCTTTCTGGCGGCGCTGGTCGTCGCCCGGCGGCGGTCCCGGTTTTCCAGCATCTTCGAGACCGCGGTGCTGACGCCGATTCTGTTTCCGCATGCCGCACTGGGCGTGGCGATGCTGGCGCTGGTGTCGATGTTCCATGTCTATGGCAGCTTCGCCGGCCTGCTGCTGGCGCACTGCATTATGACGCTGCCTTATGCCTACCGGCCGATCTCGGTCAGCCTGCGCAAGCTGGACAGCGCCATGGAGGAGGCGTCGATGAGCCTCGGCGCGCGACCGTGGGAGACCTTCTGGCGGGTGACCTTCCCGCTGGTTAGGCCCGGCCTCATCACCGCGCTGCTGTTCAGCTTCATCCTGTCCTTCGACGAGGTGACGGTGACGATGTTCCTGGTCGGCCCGCATGTCACCACCCTGCCGGTGCAGATCTATTCCTTCATCCAGGAAAGCGGTACGCCGGTGGTGGCGGCGATCTCCACCACGCTGGTGCTGTTCACGCTGCTAATGGTGATGCTGCTGGAACGGCTGGTGGGGCTGGAATTCTTCGTCGAGCCGGATAGGGGGCGGGCATAGGCGTTCAGTCCCGACGGTCGTGGAACCGGAAATGCGAACGCCACCTGTAGCGCGTGCATGCACAAAGGATGTACGAGAAGAGGAAAGAAGCGAGCAGTTCACCAGGTTAAGGACGTCTGTTCGCCTAGGCTTGATGTTGAAATTAGCCAGTCTGCTGACAGTCCCGCCACTGCCGACATCGACCAGGCCTTCTACGCCTGACCGGTTGTTATCACCTGTTCTCCTGTCGGCCATGGTGGCCGAAGGAGAACGGTGATGGGACATTCACAATACGGCCCTGCGGCACGAAACCGGAAGACATGGAACGCCGGCAGGCAGGTGGGCGCCAAGCGCCCCCTGAAGCCCAGGCAGGTATGGCAAATCCGTTTCTTTCTGGACCGGGAAGGCCGTTTACGGGATCGCGCACTGTTCGATCTCGCCATCGACCGCCACATGCACAGCCGGGCTTGAACATCATTTTTACAAAGCTGGGTTCGAGACGCGTGAGTGTTTCCAATTCAGCTTCCTGCCTCTCTGTGCATCGCTGACCAGAGCCCCGATCTTGATCTGGGCCGGACCGCATCCGCACAGCGTGCTGTCGATGACGAGAGCGAACAGACGTTAACCGAACAGATCGAGCGGATTGTTGCGCCGAAGCTTGCGGACGGCGAACAGCACGGCGACAGACCCCATGACGATCGTCGCCAGGAATACCGTGCCGACAATATCGAGCGACAGGGTGAAACGCAGTCTCGTCGCATCGCCGACCAACTCGTAGATCAGCGCGGTGATGCCGATGGAGGGGATAAAGGCGCCGACACCGATGAGCACCGCGATCTGCAGCACCAGCGCGATGAAAAACATATCCCGATACCCCATGGCGCGCAGTACGGCATATTCCGAGATGTTCATGTCGATGATGCTGTAGAGCGCCTGCATGACGAAGACCGCACCGATGAAGATGCCGACGGCCAGGCCGAAGCCGAGAATGATGCCAATCGGCGTCTGGAAGATGAAATAATCCCGCTCCCCGGCGATGAATTCGGCATGGGTGAACACCTTTGCCCGATCGCCCAGGGCCGCCGCGACGGCATTGCGCACGCCAAGCAAGTCCGCCCCCGGTTCTATGGTTAGCAAACCGAGCGACAACCGGTCGAGCGGCAGCTGGAACAGCCGGTAATAATTCAGGTCGCTGAAGATGAAGCTGCCATCGATCGTAAAGTCCGGGCCAAGCCCGTACAGGCCGATCACGCGCATCTGCGGTGCCAGTGTGGCGCCGGGGCTTTGCAGGTACAGGCGCTGTTCCCCGCCATTTTCCAGCCGCTCGATGATCGGGATAAATTTGCGTCGAGAGCGGCTGTCGAGCAGGGCGGCGTCCGGCAGCTTCAGATAGGGCAGCGCCTGCGTCATCTCCGGCAGATCCAGCACCGGCCGGCTGGGATCGAAAGCGATGAACCGGGCGGACATGGCCGTGCCGTCATAGGGATTACGCGCTTGCGAAATAATCGCATAGAACGGCCTGGCATCGGCAACGCCCGGTACGGCAAGCGCTTTATCCATAAGGGAGCGCGCGAACCAGGGTGGCGAATAGGCCATGGTTTCGAATTGCGGGCCGGTGATAAACAGGTCGGCCTGCAGCGCACGGGGCAGGTTCAGCGCACTGCCGACCAGGGCGTTCATGAAGCCGGCTTGAGCGAAGACCAGCACGATGGCGACACAGATGCCGGAGAAGGTGCCGAACAACCGCAGCCCGATATGACGCAATTGGCGGATGGCCAAGCGGGTGGAGAACGCCGTGGCGATGCGCATCAGAAATCGGTGAGCTGAATTCGTACTGTCATTTCCGCCCCGATCAGCGGAGGCAGGGCCTTTGCCGGATCCACCTCTATCTCGGCTTCGACGATACGGGCGTCGCGGCCCGCCAGGACGTCGGTGGTCGGCCTTTCGCTGCGATAGATGCGGTTGGCGATGCGCGTGATCTTTCCGGTTACCGGTGCTGCCAGGACATCGGAGGAGATGGTGACCGGGAGGCCGATCTGGACCAGACGCGCATCCGTCGCATCGATCTCGGCCACGACCATCAGATGATCGGTATCGGCCATGCTGAGAAGGCCTTCGGCATCTATCGCCGCGCCGGGCCGGGCGGTGAGGGTCAATATCGTGCCGCCGATGGGCGCACGGATGATGTCCTGGTCCTGTTCCGCCCTGGCGCGCGCCAGTTCCGCCGCTGCCAATTCGATGGAGGCCATGGCAATCTGCTCGTCGATGGCACGCACTTCGGTCAGCGCCCGCAGGCTGGCTTCCGCCTGGCGCAGGTTTTCGCGCGCGCGCTGCATCTCCAGGGACCGCAGTTCGTTGGTATCATCCGAGATAATCTCGCGGGCGACCAGGGAACGGCCGCGTTCCACCTGGCGTTCCGCGCGCTTCAGCTCCGCCGCACGCATGGCCACCAGGGCTTTCTGCGCCTCGATATCGGCTTGCTTCGCCCCCCAGCGGACCTGCTGCAGCTCCAGCTCGGCCAGGGCGAAGCTCTTTTCCGCGACAATCACGGAAGCCGTACGCGTGTCGTAAGTATCAAGGATGGCGAGGATGTCGCGGCGTTTGACCCGCTGGCCTTCCTTGACCCGCAGCTCGGCGATGGTGCCGCCAAGGGACGGCCCGCTGACGACATGCACTCTCTCCACCGGCTCTATCCGTCCCCGCGCTATGACGGCGACGGGGTCGCCAGCCTGCATGGTGGCGGGTGCGGCGGTCGCGAGGGAGCCGGCATCCTGCCCCGCCAGCAGGAGTAGAGGCAGGCCGATCAGCAGGGCGGCAAAGAAAACCGCGCCATGGCGTTTGTATCGGCGGAGCATGTCAATGAGCCGCCTGGAGCATGCCGTCTTCGATATGCAGCCGCCGATCGGCAACATCGAAGATGCGTTCATCATGGGTCGAGATCAGCACTGTGCAGCCAAGCTGGGTGGCGACATGACGCACCACATCCATCACCTTGCGGCCGGATTCGGCATCCAGTGCCGCGGTCGGCTCGTCGGCTATGATCATATCGGGCATGCGAACCAGGGCACGCGCCACGGCAACGCGCTGCTGCTGCCCGCCAGACAGGTTTTCGGGGTAATCAGCACCCCGGCCGCCCAGGCCGACGGCTTCCAGCATCGCCTCGGCGCGCATGCGGTTCATCTCCTTGTCGGTTTCCGGCAACAGATGCAGACCCGATTCGACATTCTCGATCACCGGCAGCGATTTCAGCAGGTTATGGCGCTGAAACACAAAGCCGATGCGCTGGCGGACATCGAGCAGCCCCGATTCGGTCATGCCGGCCAGATCATGCCCCTGGAATTGCACACTGCCTTCGCGGAACGGCCGCATCGCCCCGATGATCGTCAACAAGGTGGTTTTGCCCGATCCGGAAGGGCCGGTGATGATGATCACCTCGCCTTCACTGACCGAAAAGGAAACTTTCTTCAGCACAACCCGCGCAAGAGAGCCTGTCCCATAGGAGTAGGACAGATCCTCCACGCGCAAGGATTCGACGATGCCACCCGACATTACTCTTCACCGAACCGTCTATCCTGCTGAGATTGATTTTAAATCCCATATGTCCAGCGTACATAGCAATATGAAATATCTGGATCTTCGGGATGACTGCCATGCATTTCTCCTGACGACAGTCGCCCAGGCAAACAGCCGCCCCGGCCAGGCCAAGTTCGGCGCGGGCAGGACCCGTCGGCGTGACCATAAAGCTGCGGTTTTGAGACCCTATGATGGTCACTTGCCTCGCATGGCGGAGCTCCGGCTTGCCGGTAGCATTACAGTGCGGTGCCGCCGAGGTCCCGGCCTACTGAGTTTGCATGCGGGGCTCCCTGTCGCCATCCGCGGTGAGTTGCAGCAGCGCGGCGAGCGTTCCCACGATGACAAGAGAGATCCAGCCGATCGAGTAGCTGCCGCTCCACTGATAGCTCAAGCCGCCGAGCCACGCGCCGAGAAAGGCGCCGACCTGATGACTGAGGAACATCACGCCGAACAGGGTGCCGAAATTGGCCGGACCGAACAGGCCGTTGATCAGGCCGCTGACAGGAGGAACGACGCTCAGCCAGAGGAAACCCATCGCCGCGGCGAAGAGCAGTGTCGTCTCGATGCTGACGGGCAAGGCGAAGAAGACGGCAATGGACGCGGTCCGCAACAGGTAGATCAGCGCCAGCACGTTCCGGTTGCCCCAACGCTGGCAGAGATAGCCGGCGACGAGGGTGCCAACGGCGTTGCAGATGCCGATCAGCGCGATCGCCTGTGCGCCGACGGAGGGCGGCAGTCCGCAGATGCCGACGAAGTTCGGCAGATGGGTCGCGATGAATATGAGCTGGAAGCCGCAAGCGAAGAAAGCCACGGTCGTGATGACGAATGTCCGGTTGGCGAGCGCTTCCGCAATCGCGCGACGGGCATCGACCTGTTGCGAAGGCGCCGTTGCGGGGGTCTCGACCTTGCCACGCCGGAACAGCAGCGTCACCGCCGCCATCGATGCGGCAAGCAGCGCCAGCCCGCCGAGCGACACCTGCCAGGACCAGCCATCGATCGTCGTCTGCGCGACCGGCGCGATGACGAAGGTGCCGAGCGAGCCGACCGCGGCGAGGATGGAGATGGCCGTCGCGCGCACGGCCGGCGTGGCAAGACGCGACACGATACCGACAAGCACGCCGTGCGAGGTTCCCGCGATCGCGAGCCCGATCAGCAGGCCTCCTCCAAGATAGAGCCCGATGTAGCTGCCCGTCGCTGTCAGATAGAGGCCCGCACAATACAGCGCCGACGCGATGACGACGACGATGCGCCCGCCGAAGCGGTCGCACAGGGCTCCCATGAAGGGCTGTCCGATGCCCCAGGCCAGGTTCTGGATCGCCATGGCGAAGCCGAATGTCGCGACGGTAATGCCGGTGCCGCGAACCATCGGCTCCATGAACAGGCCAAGGCTCTGCCTTAGCCCCATGGATAGGGAGAGAATGGTGCCGGCGGCGACAAGCGACAGGATGAGCGCCGGCGTCCAGGATCCGGCATGGGGGTTTGGCAAGGGCTTCCTCCTCGTGCGTGGCGCTTCACGGTAGAGGCGCAGCGAGGATAGAAAACTCACTAGTGAGTATACATGACCCGCGTCAGGCCATCCGCGCCTCGGCCGGCGCAGCCCGTTCGAGCGTCCCCGGAAACCCGTCGGCCACGAGAGCGGCCGCGGCCTTGCCAGCCGCCATCGCGTAGGAGGCATCACGGTGAATCAGCATCAGGGCGATCGCTCCTTCCAGCAGGATCATCACCTGCCTCCCGACGAGGCCCGGGTCAGAAACACCGCTGCCGCGCAGCTCCTCCGTCAGCCAGCTTTCGAAGCGTTTCTTGTGATCCGCCGCCATCACGACGGCCGGGTGTCCGGGCTGACCGGCGAGTTCCACCGCCGCGCGGGTGAACCCGCAGCCTTGCCATCTGGGGCGCTTGGCGAACGCCGCCAAAGCGGAGAACATCGCCGTGATCCGATCGGGCAATGACCGGTCGTCATCGCCGAGCCAGTCGCGATATCGTTCAACCGTGGGAGCGTCCCGCGCGGCCAGATAGGCGGCGATCAGTTCGTCCTTACTGGCAAAATGATAGTAGAGCGTACGTTTCGTGACGCCGGCGCGTTCCGCGATCGCATCCACGCTCACACTGCGCAGACCATGCTCGTAGAACAGAGCCTCCGCCGCGCCGATGATCCTGGTTCGAGTTGTTTGTTCCATCGGACCCTCTTCCCTTGGCAGGTCGACGAAGCCTATCGCAACCGGAGCGCCCTGTGCATGTCCCTCGAGGGTGCGGTGGTGCAGCCTGTCGGACGGTAGCGCGCCCGATGTCTGGCTACGAAGTCGATCGACGAAGATTTGGGGATTCGATGCGCGCCGACGTAATGTCCGAGCAAGCATCGATTGCCTTCAGATTTGACCGCCTGTTCATGACCCTTGCCAACTCGCTGTCCCTGCTTTTTGTCATGGTCGCGCTTGCCGCGATTCCCAGTTCGAGCGTCGCACTGGTGGTTGTCCGATCGGCGACGCTCGAACTGGGAAATGCCGTCCCGACGACGCTATGTGGCCCCATAGCTGACATCGACACCGCCTTCTACGGGTGGCAATCTGAAGGGTAGACGATTCAACCAGCCGCAACTCTCGGTGGTTTTACGCCCCCGCAACTCTCCGTGGGGTCGGTGAATGAACATGACGGTTCGGTCGGAGGGGCAGCGTGAAACGCAGCCCCGAAGGCAACGCGCCTGAGCAAGGTCGAGCGCTCATACGGCTCCTGGGGGATCCGGGGGCGCGGATGGCCTATGCCGGCAGGTTCAGCTCGATCAGGCTGCCGTCCGCTTCGGCATCCCCGCGTATCCGCCCTCCGCCCTATGGCTTTGTGCAGAGGACCCAGATAGGCCTCCGCCAGCCGTGAGGGCGCGCGGTGGCGGGGGCGCATCACGTTGAAGGTGAAGCGGATCGGCGTGCAGCCGGGAAGGGCGGGCTCGCTGGTCCCGGCACCGGCTACCCGGAAATCTCCGCAATCGCGCCGGCGATCTGCATGGAAAACCGGGCGGAGGCGACGGGCAGTGTCCGTCCCTGTTTCTGGCCGAGAAACAGGTCTCCCGCCGGCACGTCACTCTCCGCTAGGGGACGGAACACAAGGCGATTGTCTTCCGAAGGCCGCAGCCCGATGGGAATCTGAAACCCGATCGCGCGTTCGTGCAGGGCATAGTGGCGGATCAGGTCGAAACTGTCGGATTCGACGACCGGCGTCAGATTCCACTGTCTTTTCCGCGCGGCCAGTTCCAGCAGGTGGCGAACGCCATAGCGGGCGGAGGGCAGCACATAGGGCCGCGCCAACACATCGCGCAGCCGCAATTCGGGCTTTGCAGCCAGGGGATCATCGGCGGCGAGGATCGCGTGAATCCGTTGCGGGACGCACTGGATAACCTTGAAATCGACCAGATAGACAGGCTCGAACACGAGTGCCAGGTCGCTGGCGAAGGTTGCCAGCTGTTCTTCGGCCTGGTCACGATCGCCGACCTTCACGGCAAAGGTCACGCCGGGATGCTGGGCGCGGTAGCGGGCGATCTGTTCGGGCAGGAAATAGGGCGTCAGCGCCTGCGAACAGGCGATTGAGACATGGCCGCGCCGCTCGCCGGAAAGATCGGCAACCTGCGAGCGTACGCGGGCCAGATCGGAGCGGGTGCCGCGATAATGCTGCAAAAGCAGTTCGCCGGCGGGATTGAGGCGCACGCCGCCGGGCAGGCGCTCGAAAATATCGAAACCGAAATCCGCCTCGAACCGTCGGATGCGGCGGTTCAGGGCCGATCCGGTCAGGTTCAGATCCTCCGCTGCCCGCCGCATCGACCCGGTGCGTGCTACGGCTTCGATCAGCTGAAAATCGTACAAATGCTTCATTTATAAATACTTTTCGATAAGCGGTTCATTTTAGGAACCGCATATGTGAATTCTTAGCAATTTTGTCACAGGGTGCAACATGGCAGATTTTTAAAAAGCGCCATCATGCCGACAAGCAATGCCCGATCCGGCCAGCGAGAGCCTCCGCATACTGGCCTCCGCTAACCGGCACCCGTGCCGCTGTCCGGCGAACAGCGGGGGCATGCGCCATGTTCAAGACTGTCCTTGTTGCCAACCGGGGGGAGATCGCGGCCCGGATCATCCGCACGCTCAGCGCCATGGGCATCCGCTCGGTCGCGGTGCATTCCGATCCCGATCACGGGGCGCTTCATGTGGCGCTGGCTGATGTCGCGGTCCGCCTGCCGGGCGACAAGGTTGCCGATACCTATCTGCGCGCCGATCTGATCATCGCCGCCGCGCGCGCGCATGGCGCCGAGGCGATTATTCCCGGCTATGGCTTTCTGTCGGAAAATGCCGGTTTTGCCGAGGATTGCGCGAAAGCGGGCATCGTCTTGGTCGGGCCGACGCCGGACCAGATCCGCCGGTTCGGCCTGAAACACACCTCGCGCGAACTGGCCGAGGCGGCGGGCGTGCCGCTGGTGCCGGGCACCGGCCTTCTGGGCAACCTGGATGAGGCGCTGGCGGCGGCCGCACAGGTCGGATATCCGGTCATGCTGAAATCGACGGCGGGTGGCGGCGGGATCGGCATGACGCGCTGTGGCGATGCGGCCGCGCTGGCGCAGGCCTTCGAGACCGTGCAGCGCCAGGCGCTGAATTTCTTCAACGATGCCGGGGTTTTCCTGGAGCACTGCATCGATGAGGGCCGCCATGTCGAGGTGCAGATTTTCGGCGACGGCAAGGGTCATGTGGTGGCGCTGGGGGAGCGCGACTGTTCGCTGCAGCGGCGCAACCAGAAGGTGGTCGAGGAAACCCCGGCCCCCGATCTGCCGGCCGCCACGCGCAGCAGGATGATGGAAGCCGCGCAGAGCCTTGGCGCCAGCGTCGGCTACCAGTCGGCGGGTACGGTCGAGTTCATCTATGACCGCGCCCGCGATGCGTTTTATTTCCTGGAGGTCAACACCCGGCTTCAGGTCGAGCATCCGGTGACCGAGGCTGTGCTGGGCATCGATCTGGTGGAATGGATGATCCTTGCCGCTGCCGGCACGCCCCCTGACATGACCCGGCTGCCCGATCCCGAAGGCCATGCCATCGAGGTGCGCGTCTATGCCGAAGATCCGCTTCACGGCTTCCAGCCCTCGGCGGGGGAACTGACCGAAGTCATCTTCCCCGATGATGTCCGCCTTGATGGCTGGGTATCGACCGGCGCAATCGTCTCGCCCTTCTACGATCCGATGATCGCCAAGCTGATCGTCCATGGCGCTACCCGTGAGGCCGCGATCGAAAAGCTGAAACGCGCGCTGGATGCCTCTCGGATCGGCGGGATCGCCACCAATCTCGGCTATCTGCGGGCGATTGCGGAGGCCGGGTTCTTTGTCTCGGGCAAGGTTTCGACCCGGGCGCTGGGGCAACTGGACTATGCACCCAGGGCGGTCGAGGTGGTTGCCCCCGGCACCTTCACCACGATCCAGGATTATCCGGGGCGCACGGAGCTCTGGCATATCGGCGTGCCGCCATCGGGGCCGATGGATGATTATGCCTTCCGTCTTGCGAACCGGATCGTCGGCAATGCGGCGGACGCGGCGGGTATCGAATGTACCCTGTCCGGCCCGGTGCTGAAATTCCATGCCGCCACGACCATCGCCCTGACCGGCGCCAGCGCCGAGGCGACGCTGGATGGCGAGCCCGTTGCGTGGTGGGCACCGGTCGCGGTAAAGGCCGGCCAGCTGCTGTCCATCGGCAAGGCGGAGAGCGGGTGCCGTACCTATCTGGCCATCGCGGGTGGGCTCGATGTGCCGCTCTATCTCGGCAGCCGTTCGACCTTCGTGCTGGGCAAGTTCGGCGGCCATGGCGGTCGTGTGCTGCAAAAGGGGGATGTGGTGCCGCTGGGCACATCGACGCCGCTGCCCGCGGGGCCGGCGCCGGCTGAACTGATACCCGCCTATGGCCGGCACTGGGAGGTCGGCGTGCTGTACGGCCCCCACGGCGCCCCCGATTTCTTCACCGCCGACGCCATCGAGATGTTCTTCGCCACCGACTGGGAGGTGCATTACAACTCGAACCGGCTGGGCATTCGGCTGATCGGGCCGAAGCCGTCCTGGGCGCGGTCGGACGGCGGCGAGGCGGGCCTGCACCCCTCGAACATCCATGACACCGAATACGCCATCGGCGCGATCAACTTCACCGGCGACATGCCGGTGATCCTGACCCGGGACGGGCCGAGCCTTGGCGGTTTCGTCTGCCCCGCCACCATCGCGAAGGCCGAGTTGTGGAAAATCGGCCAGGCCAAACCCGGCGACACTATCCGGTTTGTGCCCATGGCGTTCGACGACGCGCTCGCCCTTGAACAGGCGCAGGATGCCGCCATTGACGGGCTTGCGCCGCTGGCCGCACTGCCCGGCCGTCTTCCGGTTCGGCTGGAGCCGGCGGCCACCGTCTCGGCCACGGTGATCGCCGAACTGCCCGCCCAGGGCGACCGCCCGGCGGTGGCCTACCGGCAGGCGGGCGACAAATATATTCTTCTGGAATACGGGCCGAACGAGCTGGATCTGCGCTACCGTTTCCGTGTCCATGCGCTGATGGAGGCGCTGAAGGAAGATCCGATCCTTGGCATCCTGGAGCTGTCGCCCGGCGTGCGCTCGCTGCAGGTCAACTACGACAGTCGGCTGATCCATCAGAAAACCCTGGTCGAGCGGCTGCTGAAGATCGAGAATCTGCTGCCAGAAATCGCGTCGATGAAGATCATGACCCGAATCCTGCATCTGCCGATGGCATTCGAGGATTCGGCCACCCTTGACGCACAGACCCGCTACCGCGAAACCGTGCGCGCGAACGCCCCCTGGATGCCGAACAATGTGGATTTCATCCAGCGTATCAACGGGCTGCCGTCACGCGAGGCGGTGAAGCGGATCGCCTATGAGGCCAGCTACATGGTGCTGGGGCTGGGCGATGTCTATCTGGGCGCGCCCTGTGCGGTGCCGATCGATCCGCGCCACCGCCTGCTGACGTCGAAATACAACCCCGCCCGCACCTTCACCGCCGAAGGCACGGTCGGTATCGGCGGGGTCTATATGTGCATCTACGGCATGGACAGCCCCGGCGGCTATCAGCTGATCGGGCGCACCGTGCCGATCTGGAACAAGTTCACCAGGAACCCGGTATTCACTGCCGGCGAACCGTGGCTGCTGCGGTTTTTCGACCAGGTGCGGTTCTACGAGGTCAGCGAGGCCGAGCTTGATACTCTGCGCGACGATTTCCGCGAGGGGCGCGCCGCGGTCCGGATCGAGACCGAGGAATTCGACCTTGGTGCCTATCACGCCTTTCTGGAGGCCGAGGGGGACAGCATCGCCGCCTTCAAGGCCAAACAGCAGGAGGCCTTTACCGTCGAGGTGGCCCGCTGGAACGAGGAAGCGGACATCCAGACCCTCGACGAAGACGGGCCGGAGGAGGAGGACGCTGTGGCCGGCGAACTGGTTCTGGCCGAGATCCACGGGTCGGTCTGGAAGGTGCTGGTTGACGAAGGCCAGGCCGTTGTGGCTGGCGAGACAGTCGTCATCCTGGAGGCGATGAAGACGGAAATTCACATTGCCGCCCCGTCTTCGGGCAAGGTGGCCAGAATTCATGCACGCTCCGGCCGTACGGTTGCCACGGGCGACAAGCTGCTTGTGATTGAGGCCTGAAGAGGTGCCGGATGCTGAATGAATTTCCCACGATCGCGTCGCTGCACGCGGCCTATGCGAAGGGGCTGAGCCCGGCGGACCTCGTCGCCGGCATTCATGCGAAACTGGCCGGGATCAACGATCCGGGCATCTTCATCACCCTGATTCCGGAGGAGGAGGCGAAAGCGGCCGCCACGGCGCTTGGCGTCTTCGACCCCGCCAGACCGCTCTGGGGCATTCCCTTCGCGATCAAGGACAATATCGACGTGGCCGGCGTGCCGACGACGGCGGCCTGCCCGGCGTTCGAATATACCCCGGCTGAAACCGCCTTTTCGGTGCAGAATCTTCTCGATGCCGGGGCGATCCTGATCGGCAAGACCAATCTGGACCAGTTCGCGACCGGCCTTGTCGGGGTGCGCACACCCTGGCCGGTGCCGCGCAATTCGATTGACGAGGCCTATGTTCCGGGCGGGTCGAGCGGCGGTTCGGGGGCCGTGGTGGGCCGTGGGCTCGTCAGTTTTTCGCTGGGCACCGACACCGCGGGGTCCGGCAGGGTGCCGGCCGGGCTGAACAATATCGTTGGGCTGAAACCGTCTCTGGGGGTCATTTCCGATCACGGCATGGTGCCGGCCTGCCAGACGCTCGACACGATTTCGATCTTTGCCGGCACGGTCGGCGATGCCGAGGCAGTCTATCGCGTGATGGGCGGTTATAACCCTGCTGACCCCTGGTCGCGCGACATCCCGATGGCCCTGAAACCCTCGGCAGTACCTGGCGGCCTGCGCGTCGGCATTCCCGATGCCGCCAGCCGCAAATTTGCCGGCGATGCGCTGTCCGAGGCGGCGTTCGATGCCGCGCTGGAGGATGTGAGGGGGCTCGTCGCGGTTTCTCCTGTGCCGGTCGATATGACGCCGCTGTTCGATGTGGCAAACCTGCTCTATTCCGGTCCCTGGGTGGCCGAGCGCTACCAGGCGATCCGCCCCATCATCGAAAAGATGCCGGGGGCGCTGCATCCGACCACGCTGAAGATCATCGGCGGGGCGGTGAACTATTCGGCGGCGGATGCCTTCGCGGGCATGTACCGGCTGAAGGAACTGGCCCGGAAGGCCGAAAGCCTCTGGCGCGATATCGATGTTCTGATCGTGCCAACCTATCCGCGGCCGCGCACCTGCGCCGATCTGGACGCCGATCCCATCGGCCCGAACAGCGAGCTGGGCACCTACACGAATTTCGTCAATCTGCTGGATTTGTGCGCCATCGCGGTGCCGTCGCGCTGGCGGGCGGATGGTTTCCCCTCAGGCGTTACGCTGATCGCCCCGCAGGGGCGCGATGCTCTGATTTCGGCGTTTGGCGCCAAGCTCCATGCGGCGGCCGGGATCGCCATCGGGGCGACAAACACCCGGGTTCCATCGCCGGCGGAAGCCGCGCCCGCCGCCGGACCGGACGAGATCGAAATCATGGTGGTCGGCGCGCATCTGTCGGGCATGGCGCTGAACCATGAGCTGACCGGCCGCCAGGCCCGTTTCCTGCGCGCTGTTGCGACGAAACCCGATTACCGGCTTTTCGCGCTCGCCGGCGGCCCGCCCTTCCGCCCTGGACTGATGCGTGTGGCCGCAGGCGAGGGCGTTGCGATAGACACCGAGGTCTGGGCCCTGCCCGCCGGGGCTTTCGGCAGCTTCGTCGCCGGTGTACCATCGCCGCTGGGTATCGGCACCACACAACTGGCCGACGGCACCACGCCGAAAGGCTTCATTGTCGAGGCTGAAGGGCTGAAGGGCGCAACCGATATCTCCCATTTCGGGGGCTGGCGCGCCTATATGGCAGCGGCGAGTAAATAGGGCCGGCCGAAACAGCGCCGGGCGGCAATCGCAAATCCTGTCCAGAAACCAATAAATGCCGCCAATGCAATGTCTTGGCGGCGTTCGTCTGTCCGGGGCGTGGCCCTCTCCGGCAGGCACTATGCCTTGAGGCCCTTGTGCCGGACGGCCTGTGCCATATACTATACCGGAGTATATAGAGGGGCCTGTGAAGCGGTCATGCCGAACGATCCGGAAGACAAGAAGCGCGTGCTGGTCCGCGTCCGCCGCATTCGCGGGCAATGTGAGGCGCTCGAGCGCGCGCTCGATTCCGGGGCGGATTGCGGGCCGGTGCTGCAGCAGATCGCGGCCGTGCGCGGCGCCATCAACGGGCTGATGGCCGAGGTTCTGGAAACCTATATTCGCGAGGAATTCCCCGATTCCGGGGAGGGACCGGAAGCCCGGGGGAGTGAACTGCTCTCCCTCGTCAGGAGTTACCTGAAGTGAGGCCACGCCCGCCCTTGACGAGAGCCGTTCTGTCAGACCGCCAATAAATGAAGCCAGTGAATGGAGACCGCATCATGAAATCCCGCGCTGCCGTTGCCTTCGGTCCCGGAAAGCCGCTTGAAATCGTCGAGATCGACGTCGCCCCGCCTAAGGCGGGCGAGGTGCTGATCCAGGTCAGTCATACCGGCGTGTGCCATACCGACGCCTTCACCTTGTCGGGCGAGGATCCGGAAGGCATCTTCCCCTGCGTGCTGGGGCATGAGGGGGCCGGCATCGTGCTGGAGGTCGGGGAGGGCGTCACCTCGGTGAAGCCGGGCGATCATGTGATCCCGCTCTACACCGCCGAATGCGGGAAATGCGAATTCTGCACCTCGGGCAAGACCAATCTGTGCGTCGCGGTGCGCGCGACCCAGGGCAAGGGCGTCATGCCCGACGGCACCACGCGGTTCTCCTATAAGGGCGAGCCGGTCTATCACTATATGGGCTGCTCCACCTTCAGCGAATACACGGTCGTGGCCGAGGTGTCGCTGGCGAAGATCAACCCGGAGGCCAATCACGAGCAGGTCTGCCTGCTGGGCTGCGGCGTGACCACCGGCATCGGCGCGGTGCACAACACCGCCAAGGTGCAGGAAGGCGATTCGGTCGCGGTGTTCGGGCTGGGCGGCATCGGCCTCGCGGTCATTCAGGGCGCGCGCCAGGCCAAGGCGGGGCGGATCATCGCCATCGACACCAATCCGGGCAAGTTCGATCTGGCGAAGCAGTTCGGCGCCACCGACTGCGTCAATCCGAAGGACCACGACAAGCCGATCCAGCAGGTCATCGTCGAGATGACGGGCTGGGGCGTCGATCATTCCTTCGAATGTATCGGCAATGTGAATGTCATGCGCGCCGCGCTGGAATGCGCGCATCGCGGCTGGGGCCAGTCGGTCATCATCGGCGTTGCCGGTGCGGGGCAGGAAATCTCCACCCGTCCGTTTCAGCTGGTAACCGGGCGGCGCTGGCTGGGCACCGCCTTCGGCGGGGTGAAGGGCCGCAGCCAGCTGCCGGGCATGGTCGAGGATGCGATGAGCGGCAAGATCGAGCTGGCGCCCTTCGTCACCCACACCATGGCGCTGGAGAAGATCAACGATGCCTTCGATCTGATGCATGAGGGCAAGTCGATCCGCTCGGTGGTCCACTACTGAACCCACGACTGACCGGCCGCGTACAAGGAAACGACATGGAACTCACCGAAAGCCACCTCATCTGCGGCGGCACTCAGACCGTCTGGCGGCACGAGTCCAGCACGCTCGGCTGCGCGATGACTGTCGCCGTCTATGTGCCGCCCCATGCCGAGGGGGCGCGGCTGCCGGCGATCTACTGGCTGTCGGGCCTGACCTGCACCGAGCAGAACTTCATCACCAAGGCCGGGGCGCAGCGCTATGCGGCCGAGCATGGAATCGTCCTGGTGGTGCCGGACACCAGCCCGCGCGGCGGGGATGTCGCCGACGACCCGGCCTATGATCTGGGCAAGGGGGCGGGGTTCTATCTGAACGCCACGCAGGCACCCTGGTCCGCCCATTACCGCATGTATGACTATATCGTCGAGGAACTGCCGGCGCTGATCGAGGCGCATTTTCCGGTCAGCGACAGGCGCGGCATCATGGGGCATTCGATGGGCGGGCACGGCGCGCTGGTCATCGCGCTACGCAATCCGGGCCGCTACGCGGCGGTTTCCGCCTTTTCGCCGATCGTGGCGCCCTCGCAGGTGCCCTGGGGCCGCAAGGCGTTCACCGCCTATCTGGGCGAGGACGAGGCGGGTTGGGCGGCCTATGACGCGACGGCCCTGCTGGAAGGGGCAAAGGAGCGGCTGCCGATCCTGATCGACCAGGGCGATGCCGACGATTTCCTGGCAAAACAGCTGAAGCCGGAGATCTTTGCGAAGGAAGCGGCGCGGGCCGGTCATCCGCTGGAGCTGCGGATGCAGCCTGGCTACGACCACAGCTATTATTTCATCGCCAGCTTCATCGGCGACCATATCGCCCATCACGAGAAGTCGCTGAACGGCGGTCGCTGAACGGGAAGCCGGCAGCGGCCCCCAATCCATGACCTGACGGTCATACGCCTATGCCTGAAAAGGGCGTTGCGCCTGCCTGAAAGTCTAAGCAGACTTCCCCGGATCGGGCGTGTGCATCCGCACGGCCCTGCCACATATCTCCCGACCGGATGAGGCCCATGATGAGCGCCCGAAACGACATGCCCTATTGGTGGGAAGCGGCCGAGCCTGCGGAAGCGGCAACCGGCGCGCCGCCTGCCAGGGCCGATATCGTGATCGTCGGAGGCGGCTATACCGGCATGGGGGCCGCGATCCCGCTGGCGCGGGCCGGCCGCGAGGTCGTCGTGCTGGAGCGCGACCGTCCGGGCGATGGCGCGTCCAGCCGCAATGGCGGCATCACCAGCGGCAATATCCGGCATTCCTTTTCCAGCCTGATCGAAAAATACGGTCTGGAGCAGGCGAAGGCGTTCTATGCCGAAGGCGTCGTCGCGCGCCAGGAACTCTATGACTTCATCGCGGCCGAGAAGCTCGACTGCGATTTCCAGCCGACCGGGCGCTTCAGTGGCGCGATGCGGCCGGAAATCCTGGAGACGATGAAGCGGGAAATGGCGCTGCTGCACGAGCATATCGGCATCGAGCCGACCATTGTCGAGCGCCAGGACGTGCATGATGAGATCGGCTCCGATCTCTATCATGGCGGCGTGCGCCGCGCCGATATCGGCGGCATCCACCCGGCCAAGCTGCACCGCGAGCTGCGCCGTGTTGCCGAGGCTGCGGGGGCGGGCATCTATAGCGGCACCGGCGTCACCGATATCCGCCGTATTGGCAGCGCGTTCGAGGTGACGACCCCGAAGGGCAAGATTCAGGCGGCGCATGTCATCGTCGCCACCAACGGCTACACCGACAAGGGCCTGCCCTGGCTGCGCCGCCGGCTGGTGCCGGTGATTTCCGAAATGATCGCGACGGAACCGCTCAGCCCGAACCTGATGCAGAGCCTGATGCCGAAGCGCCAGATGCACGGTGAGACCCGCCAGCTCGGCTATTATTATCGGCCATCGCCCGATGGCAAAAGCATCCTGCTGGGCGGCCGGCGCTATGCCAGCGATGCCGATGCGGCACGCGAGCGGCTGCGCCAGGGGCTGATCGAAATTTTCCCGGAACTGAACGATGTGAAACTGTCACACCACTGGTTCGGCTTCGTCGCCTTCCCGATGGACCAGCTGCCGAAGCTGACGGTTCATGACGGCGTCGTCTATGCCACCGGCTTCTGCGGCTCCGGCGTGGTCTGGGCGCGCTGGATGGGCATGAAGGCGGCGGCCCTTGTGCTGGAGAAGGAAGAAACTTCTGCCTTCTACAGCGACACGCTCCGCCGTATCCCCTTCTACAATGGCAAGCCCTGGTTCCTGCCGGTGATGATGAACTGGTACAAGCTGAAGGACCGCCTGACCGGCACCATGAAGTAGCCGCCGCCGGTCGCCACGGTTACGACGGGTCTTCCTGTCCGCCGTTCAGCATGTCGTAGAGCAGGCCCAGCGCCGCATTGTCGAGATCGGCATGGCCGGCATTGCACAGGCCGGTCATCAGCTGGTGCGCGAGCCCGGTTGCCGGCTGGTAGCGCCCGTAATGCGCGCCGACCGCAGTGGCGATTCCCAGATCCTTCTTCATCAGCGCGGCGCGGAAGCCGCCTTGCAGCGTGCCTTCCAGATAGCGCAGCCCGTGGCCTTCCAGCACGCCGCTGCGACCGGTGCCGGTGGAGACCACCTCGCGCATCAGCTTCGGGTCGATGCCGGCGGCGCGGGCGATGCCGACGGCCTCGCACACCCCCATCAGATTGATTGCGACCATCAGCTGGTTGCAGGCTTTCAGCGCCTGTCCGGCGCCCTGCGGGCCGACATGGTGGATGTTCTTGCCCATTGCCGCGAAGGCGGGCCGGGCGCGCTCCACCACGGCTTCCCCGCCGCCGATCATGATGGTCAGCGTGCCCTCATCCGCGCCCTTCTTGCCGCCGCTGATCGGCGCGTCGAGGAAATCCGCCCCCGCATCTTTCAGCCCGGCGGCGATCTCCTGCGCCTCGAACGGCGCGATGGTCGAGCAATCGACCAGCAGCCCGCCTTTCCAGCCATCCGCTGCCAGCCCGTCCTCGCCAAGGGCGACATCGCGCACGGCGGCGGCGTCCGGGACACAGGAAATCACCAGCTTGCACTGCGCCGCCAGGGCCTTCGGCGTGTCGGCGATCGCGGCGCCCAGTGCCTTGAAACTTTCCGCCTTGGCCGCGTCGCGAGTCCAGATTGTCAGCGCGAATCCCGCCTTCAGCAGGTTGCGGGCCATGCCATTGCCCATCACGCCAAGGCCGATGAAACCGATCCTTTCAGCCATGAGATTGCTGTCCTCCCTCTACGGTCCTGAGATGCCGGTGCGCTACGCGTCGGCAGGCTACCGGTTGATAAACTAGACCCTATCAGCGCAGGATCGACCCGTATCGGCTCAACCGTGGTGGGGGGCGTCAGATCTGCTTGTACATGATCGTGGTCGCGTCCAGCCGGTCGCTGGCGACATCGCGGGAAAAGCCCGGGATGATGCCAGCGGTGCGGTAGCCGAGCGCGGTGTAGAGCGGCTCCGCCTTGTCGCCGGTGCGGGTGTCCAGGGTTATGAGGCTGCGGCCGCGTGCGCGGGCCTCTTCCTCCAGCGCTAGCATCAGGGACCGGGCGATGCCGAGGCGGCGGCAATCGGGATGGACGATCAGCTTGTTCACCTCCGCCCGGTGCGGCTGGTTCGGCGGCGTGTCGAGATTGAGCTGCACCGATCCGGCAAGACGCCCCTCATGCCGGGCGACGAACAGGACCCGGCTGCCATCGGCAAGGCCGGGCTGTACCTTGCGCCGCCAGAAGGCTTCACTGTCGCCGATCCCGAAGGGCTGCACGAAGCTGATGCTGGCCCCGGCGGCAACACAGGCATGCAGCAGATCGGCCAGTTCGCCCAGGCGGTCTGCAAAAATCTCGGCTGAAAGGGTGGAGATTTCGGTCTGCCTGGTGGCCAGCATGGGTGCCCTCATAGAATGAAGATCAGATAGCGCGCGCCGCTGTGTGGCGGCGTGGCGAAGACGCTGTACCCGAACAGCTGGTAGCGCAGACAGTCGCCGGGTTGCAAATCGTGGGTGCGCTCGCCGAGCGTGACGGCCAGCACCCCTTCCAGCAGCACGATATGGTGTTCCAGCCCCGGACGCGGCGGGCGGTCATAGGCAATCCGTGCGCCGGGGTCGAGCCTGCCTTCCAGCACTTCGCCGGCCAGAGATTGTGCCGGCGGCGAGACCGAGCGCCGGTGGAATCCGCTTTCCGCATCGTGCCAGACCGGCTGCCCCGCGCGCGGCACCAGCGGGGCGAACTCCGCCTCCACCAGATGCATCAGCCGGGACAAGGTCAGGCCATAGGCGGCGCAGAGCTGCCCCAGCACCCTGGCGGTCGGGCTGACCTCGGCCTTTTCCAGGCGTGACAGGGTGGCACGGCTGATGCCGCTGCGCGCGGCCGTCTCGTCCAGTGTCCAGCCGCGCTCGCCGCGCAGGGCGCGCAGGCGCTGCGCAAGCCGGTCCTCGATGGTGTGGGTATCGGTGAGAATGCTGTCCATATAAGAGAAAATTTCTCAAATTCGGGTTTCGGTCAAGCGGGAATCGCTTTCGCAAGGCGCTTGACGCCGCGCGCCACACTCGATTTTAGTAAAATTCATTATTTCGACCGGCAGCATCTGGACGAAGAGGTTGATGGCATGCGGGTGGCGCAGTTTCTGCTGGCGGTCGGATATCTGGTGGTGGCGGCCGGGGCTGTCGGCTTCGCGGCCTATAGTATCCAGTCCGAACGGGCGCGGCTGGAGCAGCGCATCAACGAGCAGGCGGTGCAGGTGCGGGGCCGTGTCGATTATATGATCGGCACGGCAAAAGTGCTGGTCGAGCTGATGCAGAAGCTGGCCATCGATTACCGCGCCAGCCGGCCGGATTTCTCACCGCCAAGCGATCTCTATCTGGGGCTCCGGGAGGAGCCGGATGGCCGCTATCATCTCGACATGCCGTCGCGCGGCATCAGTCCGCTGGATATCGGCAATCTCACCGGCCTTGGCGGGCTGGAAGGGCGGGGCGACGGTTTCCTGGCGGAAGTCGAGATGGCGTTGTCGCTGCACACGGTGTTCCGGCTGGCGGCGGAACGGCTGCCGAATATCCCGTGGATCTATTACGTCTCGGCCAGCCGTTTCGAGTTCGTCTATCCCTGGGTGCCGTCGGCCGAGCTGACCTATGCCGACGAGGATCTGCAGGAGCCCTATTTCCAGCTCGGAACGCCGGCGCTCAACCCGTGGGGAGCCGAATATTTCACGCCGGTCTATGAGGATGATGGCGGCCGGGGACCGGTCGCCACCATCGGCCGCCCGGTCTATATCGACGAACGCTTCGAGGGTATCGTCGCGGTGGATATCACGCTGGATCATCTGCTGCGGCTGCTGAATGGGTTCCCGGTCGATTATGGCTATCTGAATCTGGTGCCCCGTGGCGGGGGCCGGTTCTGGTTTGACAGCCGGCCCTTGGCGCAGGATACCAGGCTGATCGACCTGACCCGCGCGCCCTGGAGTCTGGAGCTGACGCCGCCGCCCGGCGGATATACCGTGCAGGTGGTTCAGGAAAGCGCCATTCCGATTACCGCATCGGCCCTGATCCTCCTCATGCTGGGCGCCTTCGAATGGCGCCGCCGCGTTGCCGCCAGGATCGAGGCGCAGCGCCAGGCCCTGGCCGAGGCCAATGCCGAGTTGCAGGTGGCGCGGCGCCAGGCCGAGGCGGCGACCGAGGCCAAGTCCACATTCCTCGCTTCCATGAGCCACGAAATCCGCACGCCGATGAATGGCGTCATGTCGATGGCCGAATTGCTGGACCAGACGCCGCTGACGGATGAGCAGCGCGGGATGAGTGCGATCATCCGGCAGTCCTCGGCGGCCCTGCTCGGCATCATCAACGACATTCTGGACTTCTCCAAGATCGAGGCCGGCAAGCTGGATATCGAGATGCTGTCCATCGACCTGTCGGAGATCGTCGAGGATGTCGGCGATCTGTTGGCGTTGCGGGCGGAGGAGAAGGGGCTGCATCTTGTCGTCGATATCGACCCGCGCCTGCCGGGCCGACTGCAGAGCGATCCGACGCGGTTGCGCCAGATCCTGCTCAATCTCGGCGGCAATGCCGTGAAATTCACCGAGGACGGATATGTCGTCATCCGCGTGGCCCTGCCGGATGACGCCGTGCCGGCCGCCGGTGACAGCGTGCCGGTCCGGCTTGAGATCATCGATAGCGGCATCGGGCTGACGCCGGAGCAGCAGGGCCGGCTGTTCCAGCCCTTCATGCAGGCCGACAGCTCGACCGCCCGGAAGTTCGGCGGCACCGGCCTTGGCCTGTCGATCTCGCACCGGCTGACGGAAATGATGGGCGGGCGCATCGGTGTGGACAGCGAAGCCGGCAAGGGATCGGTGTTCTGGGTCGAGCTGCCGATGCCGGTCATCGAAGCGGCGGCACCCCGGCCGGAAGTGGATATCGCCGATGCCCGGCTGGCACTGGTCGGCCTGCCGGCACCGCTCAACGCCGCCATCGCCGGCTACATGCGGTTCGCCGGGGCGCCGGCACCGCACGCTTACCCGGATGGCGCGGCCGCGCTGGCGGCGCTGACCGGCGCCGACCCGCAGGCCGATCTGGTGCTGATCGAGGCTTCATTGCCGGACATGCCGGGCTTCGCCCTTGTCCGCACGCTGCAGGGGGCGGCGGGCGAGGCTGGCCCCAGACTGGCGCTGGTGGCCTCCCGCCGGCTGTTCTCGACAATCTCGGAGGCGGAGCGGCGCGGCCTGCTGGTCACGCTGCTGCATCCGCTGCGGCGGGCCCGGCTGTGGAATGCGGTCGCCGCCGCCTTGGGCCGCGCGGAATTACAGACGCGCGGACACATGCTGGCCGGGGCCGAGGAAATGCAGCCGCCAACGCTGGACGAGGCGCGGGCGGAGCAGGCGGTGATTCTGGTCGCGGAGGATAATCCGACGAACCAGACGGTGATCAGCCGGCACCTGTCGCGGCTTGGCTATGCGCATGAGATCGCCGCGAACGGCCGGCTGGCGCTTGAGCGGCTGGCGGCAGAGACCGGCTACGGCCTGCTGCTGACTGATTTCCACATGCCAGAGATGGATGGCTTCGAGCTGACCGCCGCGATCCGCGCGAAAGAAGCGCCGGGGGCCGAAGCATTGGGGTCAGCACCTCTGCCGATTGTGGCGCTGACTGCCGACGCGCTGGCCGGTACCGAACAGCAATGTCTGGAGGCCGGCATGAATGGCTACCTGACGAAGCCGATCAACAGCGCGGCGCTGGCCCGCATGCTGGAGGAGATGCTGCCGCAGGCGCAGCCGCTGCGCCGGCCGAAAAGCGCCGATGCGTCTTCTTCTCCTCCGGCGGTGGCGGCGGTACCTGCCATCGATCCGGACATATTGTCCCTCGACCGGTTGGCGGAGAGTTTCGGCACGATCGATGACGAGGCCATCGCCTTCCTGTGCCGCTTCGCCGAGGACGTGCCGGCGCGGCTGGTCCGGCTTGATGCCGCCCTGCAGGCCGGCGATGCCACCGCCGCGCGGCATGAGGCGCATGCGCTGAAGGGGGCGGCCCTTTCAATCGGGGCGACGCGCCTGGGGCTGACGGCATCGGACCTGCAGGATGTGCTGGATGCCGGTGATATGGACACAGCGGAACTGCTGGCATCGTCATTGCCGGACAGCGCTGAGGAGTTGCAAGCCGTCGTGGAGAGGCTGGGTTGAAAATGCCAGGGAGAACAGGGTGAGCGTCAATTTCGGAGCGTTGAAGATCGTCATCATCGAGGATGAGGATTTCATCCGCGTGCTGATCCGGCGGCTTTTGCATCAGCTGGGAGTCGAGCTGATCTATGAGGCGAAGGAAGGCGGCGAGGGGCTGAAGGAGGTGGTGCGCACGCGCCCCGACATCGTGTTCTGCGACATCCATATGGAGCCGGTGGACGGACTCGCCTTCCTTACCAGGCTGCGGGCGCTGCCGATGGGGCTGGTGAAGGACACGCCGGTCGTGTTCCTGACGGCGGACGCGCAGCAGGAGACGGTGATGAAGGCGAAAAAGCTCTGGGTAAATGGCTATCTGGTGAAGCCGGTTTCCCTGCAATCCATCGAGAAGCGGATTGTGAGCCTGTTGGCCGGCTAGGGATTCTCTTTGTTTTCACGGCGCCCGCCCGGCCCTGCGCGCAGCCTTGCAATAAAATAGCAGGGGGTATGCAGAAAGGGGGTGCGTGACGGGAAATGCTACATTAGCATGTCACTGCTCCTTACAGTTTCCGGTCTGGAATCTGGGGGCATTCACTCGAACCACAATCGAGGGGGAGGTTCTCATGAAAGAACGGGAACTCAGGGGGCTTATCAACAAGGTCAAGCACGGCAAGCTGTCACGCCGTGGTTTCATTTCACGCATGGTGATGCTGGGGCTGACCGCCCCGCTGGCGAGCCAGATGCTGCTTTCCGCCGGTGTTGCGCAGGCGCAGAGCGCCATGGAATACAAGCCGACCAAGGCGGGTGGCGGCGGTACGCTGAAACTGCTCTGGTGGCAGGGGCCGACGCTGCTGAACCCGCATTTTGCGGTTGGAACCAAGGATCAGGACGGTTCGCGCATCTTCTACGAGCCGCTGGCCGCCTGGGCGCCGGACGGTACGCTGATACCGATTCTCGCGGCGGAAATCCCGACCCGCGAGAATGGCGGCCTGTCCGAGGACGGCAAGTCCGTCACCTGGAAGCTGAAGCAGGGCGTCACCTGGCATGACGGCAAGCCGTTTACCGCCGATGACTGCGTCTTCAACTGGGAATATGGCCGCGATCCGGCCACCGCCTCGGTGACCAGCGGTACCTACCGCGATGTCGAGGTGGAGAAGGTCGACAGTCACACCGTGAAGGTGATGTTCAAGAAGCCGACGCCGTTCTGGGCCGATGCCTTCGTCGGCAACCGCGGCTGCCTCATCCCGAAGCATCTGTTCGCCGAATATGCCGGCGCGAAATCGCGCGATGCGCCGGCCAACCTGGCGCCGGTGGGCACCGGTCCGTTCAAGTTCGTCGAGTTCAAGCCGGGCGATCTGGTGCGCGGCGAGCGCAACCCGAACTACCATGTTTCCAACATGCCCTATTTCGACGCCATCGAGATGAAGGGCGGCGGCGATGCCGTGTCGGCGGCCCGCGCGGTCATCCAGACCGGCGAGTACGACTATGCCTGGAACATGCAGGTCGAGGATTCGATCCTGAAGCGGCTTGAAGATGGCGGCCGGGGCAAGGTCGTGGTCTTCGAAGGCGGTTCCATCGAGCATATCCAGCTGAACAACACCGATCCCTGGACCGAGGTTGAGGGCGGCGAGCGGTCCAGCATGAAGACCAAGCATCCGTTCCTGACCGATCCGGCCGTGCGGCAGGCGCTGAACCTGCTGGTCGATCGCCAGTCGGTGCAGGATCATATCTATGGCCGCGGCGGCGTTGCCACCCGCAACTTCCTGAACAATCCGCCGGCCTTCCGCTCGAAGAAAACCACCTTCGAGTTCAATATCGACAAGGCCATCAAGATCCTGGAGGATGGTGGCTGGAAGGTCGGCAGCGGCGGTATCCGCGAGAAGGGTGGCAAGCAGCTGAAGATGGTCTATCAGACCTCGATCAACGCGCCGCGCCAGAAGAACCAGGCCATCGTGAAACAGGCTTGCCAGAAGGCGGGTATCGACCTTGAGCTGAAGTCGATCACGGCCTCCGTGTACTTCTCTTCCGATGTCGGCAATCCGGACACCTACACGAAGTTCTATTGCGACATCCAGATGTACACCACGGGCCAGCCGCAGCCCGATCCGGCGCTGTTCATGAACCAGTTCACCACGTGGGAGATCGCCACGATGGAGAACAAGTGGCAGGGCCGCAACATCACCCGCTGGTACAATGAGGATTACGACAAGCTGTACCGCGAGGCGGAGGGTGAACTGGACCCGGTGAAGCGGGCGGCCCTGTTCATCGCCATGAACGATCTGGTGATCGAGAACGTGGTCAATATTCCGGTCATCTATCGTCCCGGCGTTGCCGCGGCCTCCAACAAGCTGCACTGCCAGCCCAGCGGCTGGGACAGCAGCCTGTGGAATGTGAGGAGCTGGTACCGCGACGCCTGAGAAGTCCATATCCGGACGGGGCCGGCCATAAAGGCCGGCCCTTCTTCCCGATTCTCTGCCGCTGCGGAGTGACCCGAACGTGAGTCAGTATCTTATCCGCCGTCTTTTGGTGGCGTTGCCAAGCCTGCTTGGAATCAGCATCGTGCTGTTCACCGTGCTGGCCCTGGCACCGGGCGATCCCTTCGAGGAACTCGCCACCAATCCGAACATTCCGCCGGAAGTCCGCGCCAATCTGCGAGAGCAGTTCGGCCTCGACGATCCGGTGTGGGAACGCTATGTGCGCTGGCTGTTCGCCATGCTGAATGGCGACTGGGGGTTCTCCTTCGTCAGCCGTGTCGATGTCGATGTGCTGATCCTGCAGCGCCTGCCGGCGACCCTGATCATCATCGGCCTGTCGCAGGTGCTGGCGCTGGCGATTGCGCTGCCGGTCGGCGTCTATTCCGCGACGCGGCCCTATTCGATGTTCGACCAGATCGCCAATACCCTGGCCTTTATCGGCTTTTCCCTGCCAACCTTCTTTACCGGTCTGCTGTTCATCCTGATCTTCTCGATCTATCTGGACTGGCTGCCCTTCGTCTACAGATCGGATGTGGAGGCGACAGGCTTTGCCTGGCTGTGGGAGCATTTCAAGCAGTCGATCATGCCGATCGCCGTGCTGGGGCTGTTCCAGGGGGCGTCCTGGACGCGCTTCGTGCGTTCCGCCGTGCTCGACGTGATCCGGCTGGATTACGTCACCACGGCGCGGGCCAAGGGGCTGCGCGAACGCATCGTCGTCGTGAAGCATGTGGTGCGCAATGCGCTGATCCCGGTGGTCACGCTGGTGGCCTTGCAGATGCCCATCGTGTTCGGCGGCGCCATCGTGACCGAGCAGATTTTCCGCATCCCCGGCATCGGCTCGCTGCTCATCAGCGCCATCCTGGCAAACGACACGCCGGTCATCATGGCGGTGACCTTCGTGTTTGCCTGTCTCGTCATTCTCTTCAACCTGATCGCGGACCTGCTCTATGGCTGGCTCGACCCCCGTATCTCCTACCGCTGACGCGGTCGTCCCGGCCGTGGCCAGGGCGAAGCACATCTCGCCGGGCTTGGAGGCCTGGCGGCGGTTCCGCCGTCACAAGCTGGCGGTGGTCAGTGCCGGCATCCTGATTTTCATGGTGCTGGCGGTGCTGGTCGGACCGTTCTTCTGGACCGTGCCGATCAACGAGATCGATTTCTCCTCGCAGCTCGAAGGCCCGTCCTGGGCACACCCGCTGGGCACCGACGATCTCGGGCAGGATCTGCTGTCCCGCATGCTCTATGGCGGGCGTATCTCGCTGGCGGTCGGTCTTGCCGCCATGATGGTCGCGGTCTTCGTCGGCACCCTGGTCGGGGCGATCGCCGGCATTGCGCGCGGCAGCGTCGATACCGCGTTGATGTGGCTGACCGACCTGTTCCTGTCGCTGCCGCAGCTGCCGCTGCTGCTGCTGGTGATCTACCTGTTCCGCGACACGCTGAAGGAGATCGCCGGACCGGAGGTCGGCGTGTTCATCCTGATCGTCATCGTCATCGGCGGCTTGCGCTGGATGCCGGTGGCCCGGCTGGTGCGCGCGCAGTTCTTCTCCTTGCGCGAGAAGGAGTTCGTCGAGGCGGCCCGGGCGCTCGGCGCCTCCACGCCGCGCGTGGTGGTGCGCCACATCCTGCCGAATTCGCTGGGGCCGGTGATCGTTGCCGGCACCATCGATGTGGCGGCGGCGATCATTGCCGAATCGACGCTGTCCTTCCTCGGCCTGGGGTTCCCGCCGGACATCCCGACCTGGGGCCGGCTGCTGTACGACGCCAAGGATTATCTCGACTTCGCCCCGCATTGGGCGATCTTTGCCGGGGCGGCGATCTTCCTGGCGGTGCTCACCATCAATTTCATTGGCGACGGGCTGCGCGACGCGCTCGACCCGCGCAAGGTCATGTAGGGAGTTGCCGAGGATGACCGAACCGGCTGCGGGCGGCGACGCCCTGCTGCGCATTCGCGGGCTGAAGACCCATTTCAAGACCGATGATGGCTGGGTCCGCGCGGTGGATGGCGTTGATCTGACGCTGAACCGGGGCGAGACGCTGGGCGTGGTCGGCGAATCGGGCTGCGGCAAGACCGTTACCGCCATGTCGGTGCTGAAGCTGATTCCGATGCCGCCGGCCAAGATCGTCGAGGGGGAAATCCTCTGGCAGGGCCGCGACATCGTGAAGCTGGATGCCGACGAGATGCGCAAGATCCGCTCGAAGGAGATCGCCATCGTCTTTCAGGAGCCGATGACCAGCCTGAACCCGGTCTATACGGTGGGCGAGCAGATTGCCGAGGTGGTGCGCCTGCACGAGAATCTCAGCCGCCGCGATGCGATGGACAAGGCTGTGGAGATGCTGCGGCTGGTGAATATCCCGACGCCGGAGCGCCGGGTCCGCGACTATCCGCACCAGTTTTCCGGCGGCATGCGCCAGCGCGTGATGATCGCCATGGCGCTGTCCTGCAATCCGCAGCTGCTGATCGCCGACGAACCGACCACGGCGCTGGACGTGACCATCCAGGCGCAGATTCTCGATCTGCTGGCCGAGATGAAGGAACGGCTCGGCATGGCGGTCATGCTGATCACCCATGCGATGGGTGTGGTCGCCGAGGTGACGCAGCGCGTCGTCGTCATGTATGCCGGCAAGGTGGTGGAGGAGGGGCCGGTCGAGCGCATCTTCGCCAACCCGCTGCACCCTTATACGCAGGGGCTGATCCGCTCGATCCCGCGCATCGATCTGGCTGCGGTGAAGAAGACACGGCTGGAGGCGATCGCCGGCACCGTGCCCAGCCTGCTGAATCCGCCGGCCGGGTGCCGTTTTGCCGCGCGCTGCAAGCAGGTGCGGCCGGAATGCACGGTGGAACTTCCGGTGCTGCGCGAAATCGAACCGGGCCACAAGGTGGCCTGCATTCTTTACTGATCCGGGGGATTGGACGCGATGACCGAACCGCTTCTGAAGGTCCGGAATCTGGTGAAGCATTTTTCTGTCCGGGGCGGCATCCTGGGGCGCGAGGTGGACCGCGTGCATGCCGTGGATGGTGTCAGTCTGGAGCTTGACGCCGGCGAGACGCTGGGCGTGGTCGGCGAATCGGGCTGCGGAAAATCGACCACCGGGCGCTGCATCCTGCGGCTGATCGAGCCGACCTCGGGCGAGGTCTGGTTCGAGGGCAAGGATGTTATGGCGCTGGACCGCAAGGGGCTGGCCGCGCTGCGCCGCGACATGCAGATCATTTTCCAGGATCCCTATGCCTCGCTGAACCCCCGCATGACGGTGGGGTCGATCATCGGCGAGGCGCTGATCATCCACAATCTGGTGAACAGCCGGCAGGAATTCGAGGATCGGATCGTCGATCTGCTGGAGACGGTGGGCCTGAACGCCGATCACATGCGGCGCTTTCCGCATGAATTTTCCGGCGGCCAGCGCCAGCGCATCGGCATTGCCCGCGCCCTTGCCGTCAGCCCGAAGCTGATCGTCTGCGACGAGCCGGTCTCCGCGCTCGACGTGTCGATCCAGGCGCAGGTCATCAATCTGCTGGAGGATCTGCAGGAGAAATTCAGCCTCACCTACCTGTTCATCGCCCATGATCTGTCGGTGGTGGAGCATATCAGCACGCGGGTCGCGGTGATGTATCTGGGCCGCGTGGTGGAGATCGCCCCGGCCAACGAGCTCTATACCAACCCGCTGCACCCCTATACCGAGGCGCTGCTCTCGGCGGTGCCGATCCCCGACCCGACGGTGGCGCGCAACCGCATCATGCTGCAGGGCGATGTGCCCAGCCCGATCAACCCGCCGCCGGGCTGCCACTTCCACACACGTTGCCCGATCAAGCAGATGCCGCTATGCGGCACCGAACGGCCGGAACTGAAGCAGACCAAGGAAGGGCACTGGGTGTCCTGCCATCTGCGCGGCTGAGTCCGTCAGCTTCTGGTGCGACCGGCCAGCCACAGCACCGGCAGCAGCGCGACCCCGACTGCTGTTCCGATGCCGACCGCACCGCCGATCAGCGCGACGTAATCCGCCAGCACGGCGATATGGCGGAAGCTGGCATCGGTCCAGAGCGGCAGCAGCAGCGCCGTCAGCAGCGCCGCGGCGATGCCTGCCAGCAAGGCGATGAAACGCGGCTTGCCGCGGTCCGCGGGCGGTGCCGCGCGCAAGGCGAGGATCGCCAGTATTATCCAGCCGGCGGCCAGCGCCACCAGCAGGTAGAGCCAGGCGCCAAAAAATTCCAAGGCGCTGAAATAGACGGTTCCCATCGACAAGCCGGACATGGCGTTCTCCCCTTAACCGAAACCGCGCAGCATGGCGGCATAGACCGGCCGCAGCGCCTTTTCCTCGACGATCCAGGCGGCCCAGCTTTCCGCCAGCGGGTCGATCAGCGGCAGGGTTGGAATCAGCCGCCCTTCATAATCGAACTCGACCAGCATCGCCTGACCAATCCGGGTGATCATCGGACAGGAGGTGTAGCCGTTATAGACGGCGGACGGCGGCTTGCCCGCCATGGTGTCGATCAGATTCTGCACCGCGACCGGCGCCTGCCACTTCACGCTGGCGGCCGTCTTGCCGCGCGGCACGCCATTCACGTCGCCGACGCCGAAGATGTTGGGATAGCGGCGGTGCTGCAGCGTGTCGCGGTCCACCTCCAGCCAGCCCTGGGCGGCGAACGGGCCTTCCTTCCAGCTCAACGGGCCATCGGCGACCGGCGGCGCGGCGCGCATCGGCGGTACCACATGCAGGAAGTCATAGCGCATCTCCACACTCTCCGCCCCGTGGCGGAAGCGGGCGATGCGGCGGCCGGGATCGACGGCTTCCAGCACATGGCTGTAGGCGACCGAGATATCGCGCCCGGCGAACAGCTCCTTCACCTTCTCGTTCACCGGCTTCACGCTGAACAGCGTGCCGTCATGCGCGGCATAGGTCACTCGCGCGCGGGACCGCATGCCGGTCTCGCGCAGCCGGTCGTCCGTGATGAAGGTCATCTTCAGCGGCGCGCCGGCGCATTTCAGATCACCGGGCGGGCGGGTGAACACGGCGTCGCCGCCCTGCTCGCGGAAATGCGCCATCGCCTGCCAGGTGCGGAAGGCGTCGTCCGGACCGGCATAGACGCTGCCGATACGATGCTCCGTGCCGATCAGCCCCTTTTCCATGCCCTCGATCAGGTCGTAGCGCAGATCGAGGCCGGTGGCGACGATCAGGAAATCGTAGGGTACCGCCGTGCCGTCCTTGGCCACGACACGGTTCGCCTCGGGATCGAATTCGGCGACCTGTGAGCGCACCCAGCGCACGCGGGAGGGAATATAACGCTCATTCGCCCACTGCACCCGATCCGGACTCCACAACCCCGCTGCCACCAGCGTGAAACCCGGCTGGTAGAGGTGGGTGATGCGGTCGTCGATCAGGGTGATCTCCGCCCGGTCCAGACGGCGCGCAAGTTGCGCCGCCACCGCCAGGCCGGCGGCACCCGCCCCGGCGATGGCGATGCGGGCCGGTGTGTTTTGCGCCAGCGCCTGGGTACTGGCGCGTGCGGACACAAGGGGAAGGCCCGCCGCCGCAACCGTTACCGCCAGCGTGGCCCTCAGGAAGGCGCGGCGGTCGAGCCGCGAGAAATCAATGTCCGGCATGGGGCGCATTCCTCCATTTCCGAGGGGTGGGTGATTGCCGCCCCTCGCCATTATCGGCTTATATTTGAAAATATAAAGATATGAGCCCGATGCGCTCATTGATCTGGATCAAGCGGCCGGTCTGGAGGGTGATTCGGCCTTATACCGTCCGGGAAGACGCGGTCAGCCCTGTTCCGCCAGTTCCTCCAGCGCATCGAAATCGCGGATGTCGATATGGCTGGAGGGCAGCAGGGCGATCACGCCGCTCTGCTTCATCTTGGTGAAGACGCGGCTGGTGGTCTCGATGGTGAGACCGAGATAATCGCCGATTTCCGACCGCTTCATCGCCAGCGGGATCGGGGTCGGCTTCTGGCCGCGCCGCTCGGCCCGCCTGGAGAGCATCAGCAGGAAGGAGGCCAGCTTTTCCTGCGCCGTCTTGCGGCCCAGCAGGACCATCTGGTCCTGTGCCGCCGCCAGTTCGTTGCTGGCCATGCCGAACAGCCGTTTTTCCATCGTCGGGAATTTCTCCAGCGCCTCCTGCAGGGCCGGGCGCTTGAAACGGCAGACGGTTGCCGGCGTCAGCGCCTCGGCGCTGTAGCGATAGGT
>Ga0114898_1000236_pt1 | contig 48178 bp, 38 predicted proteins | sample Malvired_Geostar_FD_83496 | JGI IMG/M metagenome (GOLD analysis project Ga0114898, IMG submission 83496) | Marine viral communities from the Global Malaspina Expedition - Malaspina viral metaG DeepMed_Geostar | ecosystem: Environmental > Aquatic > Marine > Oceanic | place: Mediterranean Sea...
GCACTCGGTCACCGTCGAGGTACGCCCTGACGGGGCAATCGCCCACGGCACCCGCGCCGACACCGGCGCCCGAACCAAAGCCGGAGATCGCTAAGGCGGTGGAGCCTAAGCCGGAGCCTGTGAAGACGGCCGAACCGAAGCCGGAGACGCCACCACCGCCGAAGCCGGTGGCAAAACCCGCGCCGCCCAAGGTGAAACCGGTCGAGACCAAGCAGGAGCCGGAGAAGAAGCCGGAGCCGAAACAGGAAAACCGGCTGGCCTCGTTGCTGTCCAGCGTGAACAAGATGCGCGACCAGGTGCCGACTGAAGAGACCAAGCCGCGCCCGCAGCGCCCGCAACCGCAGCAGGCGGCGCCCGCCGTGCCGCAGCCTGAGCGTGCGCAGCCGACCAACCGGCTGAACGATCCGTCGCGCGACCTGTCGGCCAGCGAGCTGGATGCGGTGCGCCAGCAGATTGCGCAATGCTGGAACGTGCCGGCCGGCGCGCGTTATGCCGAGGAACTGATTGTTGACATATTTGTCGTGATGAATGCCGATGCGACGGTCCGTGAGGCCCGCATCGTCAACAGCGGCAGGATGGGCAGCGACCCGTTTTATCGCTCGGCGGCGGAGAGTGCCCTGCGTGCCGTCTTGAATCCGCGTTGCAGCCCGCTCAAGCTGCCGCGCGACAAGTTTGAGGTTTGGAAGACCATGACCTTGAGCTTCAACCCAAGGGAAATGTTGGCCCCATGATTGTTTCAGGGATTGCTTCAGGCAGCACCATCGGTCGGTTCGTCACCGCCACTCTCGCGATCTGCATGCTGGTATTGGGCACCGCCCTGCCGGCTGCCGCCGAATTGCGCATCGACATCACGCGCGGCGTGACCGAGCCGATGCCCATCGCGATCACCGATTTCCAGGGCGAGGGGCAAAGTGTCGATGTCGGGCGTGACATCGCCAGGGTCGTGGCGGCCGATCTGGAGCGCTCCGGCCTGTTCCGTCCGCTCGACAGGCAGGCTTTCATCCAGACCGCGGCTTCCGCGCAGCAGCAGCCGCGTTTCGCCGACTGGCGGGTGATTGGCGCGCAGGCGCTGGTCAGCGGTTCGGCGGTGCTGCAGCCGGACGGGCGGCTGAAGGTCGAATTCCGGCTGTGGGATGTGTTCGCCGAAGAACAGATGACCGGTCTTGCCTACTACACCGTGCCGGCGAACTGGCGTCGTGTGGCGCATATCGTGGCCGACGCCATCTACAAGCGCATCACCGGCGAGGATGGTTATTTCGACACCCGCGTCGTCTATATCGCCGAAAGCGGTCCGCAGAACCGGCGCAAGAAGCAGCTCGCCATCATGGACCAGGATGGTGCCAATCACCGCTTCCTGACCGACGGCAATGTGCTGGTGCTGACCCCGCGCTTCTCGCCGACGCTGCAGGAAATCACCTACCTTGCCTATTTCAACAACAAGCCGCGTGTCTATCTGCTGAACATCGACACCGGCCAGCAGGAAGTGCTGGGCGACTTCCCGGGCATGACCTTCGCGCCGCGTTTCTCGCCTGACGGCAATGCGGTCATCATGAGCATGGCGCGCAATGGCAATTCCGACATCTATGCGATGGATCTGCGCACCCGCAAGGTGCAGCGGCTGACCAACGATCCGTCGATCGACACCTCGCCATCCTATGCGCCGGACAGCAGGCAGGTTGTGTTCAACTCCGACCGGGGGGGCTCGCAGCAGCTCTATGTGATGGACGGGGATGGCGGAAATGTGCGGCGGATCAGCTTCGGCGAGGGCCGCTATGCGACCCCGGTCTGGTCGCCGCGTGGCGATCTGATTGCCTTCACCAAGATGAATCGTGGCCGCTTCTATATCGGCGTGATGCGGCCGGACGGCAGCGGCGAGCGGCTGCTGACGGAAAGCTTCCTGGATGAGGGGCCAACCTGGGCGCCGAACGGCCGTGTGCTGATGTTCTTCCGCCAGACTCCGACCGACTCCCGGGGGCAGGGTGGTGTCGTGCGATTGTACTCAATCGACCTGACCGGACAGAATTTGCGCGAGGTCGTTACACCGATCGATGCGTCGGATCCCGCTTGGTCCCCCTTGATTCCTTGAAATTACACAATTATATTGCGCCCGTCGGTGTAGGGCTAGGGTTCCTACGGGAAAGGCTGTAAGCTGGAACGAATATGGAAGGTATACTTCCATCTGAGACTGATACCAGCAATCAAGTAGACACCCACGAAACCGTTCTTTCCCCTAATCTTTGGGATTGCGTTCGCGGAGGGCGAAAATAATGCGTACAAAAATTCTTGGTGTTTTTGCAGCACTGCTCCTGGTTGCTGCTTGTGAAACTGCTCCGGAGACTGGTGCTGCTGCTGGCGGTACCGGCGCGAGCACTGGTTCGGGTGTTGCTACGACTACTCAGCCGGCTGGCCCCCGTGCGGGCTCTCAGGAGGATCTGGTCGTCAATGTTGGCGACCGTATCTTCTTCGATTTCGACAAGTACAATGTCCGCGCCGACCAGCGCGGCCAGGTCGAGAAGTGGGCTGCCTGGCTGAAGCGTAACCCGTCGGTGCGTGTCACCGTCGAGGGTCACGCTGACGAGCGCGGCACCCGCGAGTACAACCTGGGTCTTGGCGAGCGTCGCGCCAATTCGGTGAAGGACGCGCTGGTCGCGCTCGGCATCGATGCGGGCCGCCTGACCACGGTCAGCTATGGTAAGGAGCGTCCGGCCGTTCTCGGCTCGAACGACGCCGCCTGGGCGCAGAATCGCCGCGGCGTGCTGGTGGTCAACTAACCACCTGCGCCTTCGAGGTTGAATGGGGCGTCGATCCGGCAGGAGCTGGATCGGCGCCTTATTTTTGCCGCTGGCGCCACCGAAGCTGAAAACATCCTGCGGCCAAATCGCAGGGTGAAGACGAAATGGGGAGTGCGATGATCCAGAACCGCCATTCGCATCCGGCCCGCCTTTTCGGCGTTGCGCTGTCTGACGCTGTATGGGGTACGATGCTCGTTCTGCTCGTGGGTCTGGTGGTTCTGCCGCCGGCCGCCGTGCAGGCGCAGGATCGTGACATGCGCTCGCTGATCGACCAGGTCGGTCGGCTGCAGCAGGATCTTTCCGACCTCCAGCGCCATGTCTATCGCGGCGAGCGCCCCAGTGGCGGCGCTGCGGGAAGCGTGCCGCCCGCCGTTGGCGGGGCCGAGGGGCAGGCAATCTCCACGCTGCATTTCCGATTGACCGATCTCGAGGCGCGGATGGCCGAGCTGACCGGCCGGATCGAGGAGGCGAGCTATGCGACCCAGCGCCTCAATGACCGGATGGAGAAGCTGTCCAGCGATATCGATTTCCGGCTGATCCGGCTGGAGGAGAGGACGGCCGCGGGCGAGGGCGCCTCGGCGCCGGCGTCGCAGGCCCCGGGGCAGGCCCCGGAAAAGCCGGGTGCAACGGCAAATCGGGCTCCCGGCGGCGAGGCGGTCGATGACCGTGGTCCGAAGACTCTTGGCACGCTGCCGCAATCGGCGGTGAATGGCGGTGCCGAGGCGAACCGACCGGCCCAGCAGCAGGCGGCACTGCCGGCCGATGCGTCGCCCCGGGATGTCTATGACCAGGCGTTCCAGACGCTGGTGCGCCAGGATTTCCCGACAGCCGAACAGCAGTTCAAGAGCTTCCTCGACAAGCACAAGAACCATGAGCTTGCCGGCAATGCGCAATATTGGCTGGCGGAAACCTATTATGTGCGCGGCCAGTTCGAGCAGGCGGCGGTGGCGTTTGCCGAGGGGTTCCAGAAATACCCGAAGAACGCCAAGGCGCCGGATAATCTGCTGAAGATGGGCCTGTCGCTGTCCAACCTGAACCGCAAGCAGGATGCCTGCGTCGCCTTCAGCGAGCTGACGAAGCAATATCCCAACGCCGCGCAGAGTGTTAAGCGCCGCGCCGAGCTGGAGCGCCAGAAGCTGAAATGCCCGTAAGCGGGCTGGAACAGCTTTTTTCCGATAGTCTCGACCGGCTGGGCGGTTTCGAACCAGCCCCAAGGCTCGCCGTGGCGCTGTCCGGCGGCGCTGACAGCCTGGCCTTGATGCTGCTGGCGCAGGACTGGGCGCGCCGTCGCGGCGGCACCGCCATCGGCCTGACCGTGGATCACCGGCTGCGGTCGGAATCGGCGGATGAGGCCCGGCAGATCGCGGCGTGGCTGGCGGCCCGGGATATTCCCCATCGCATTCTTGTCTGGCAGGGCGAAAAACCGCAGGCCGGTCTGCAGGCCGCGGCGCGGGCCGAACGCTATCGCTTGCTGGAAGAGTATTGCGCGGCGGCGGGTGTGCTGCACCTGCTGCTCGCCCATCATGCCGAAGACCAGGCGGAAACGCTGGCCCTGCGACAGGAGGCCGGCAGCGGCCCGTCCGGACTGGCCGGCATGGCGGCCATTGTGGAGCGGCCCTTCTGCCGGCTGCTGCGGCCGCTGCTGACATTCCCTAGGCAGGAACTGCGCCACTATCTGCGGGAAGCCGGGCAGCCCTGGATCGAGGACCCCTCCAATCGCGATGCGCGTTTCGCGCGCGTTCGCGTCCGTCAGGCGCTGGCCGGGGATCCGGCGCGTCAGGCGGCGCTGCTGGCCGATGCTGCCCGCTATGGACAGCAACGCCGCGAACAGGATCGTGCCGTGGCCAGGCTGCTGGCGCGCGCCGTGCTGGCCCAGGGGGATCATCACGACGACCTCGACATCACGCTCGATCGGATTCTCCTGACTGACGCCCCGCCGGAAGTCGGCCGCCAGGCGCTGGTGCGCTGCCTGATGCATGTCGGCGGCCAGCCCTATGCGCCCCGGCTGGCGCGGCTGGACCGGCTGTGGCGGAAATTGTGCACCGGCCCGCTGGCGCGGCAGGCCACCCTTGGCGGCTGTCTGCTGCGTCCGGTATCGCGCGGAGGGCAGGACAAAATTCGTCTGGTGCGGGAAACCGCGCGGTCGCGCGTGGAACCGCTTGAAGGCCACGGCATTCTCCCCCATTTGAATAGTTCAAGATTGCGGCTTGGCCTGCCTGACGCGGGCGCGATTTATCCCTATCCGGCTACCCATCCGTTGGCCGGTGCGGATTTTGCGGTTGCGGAGCCGGCGCTGAGCGTTATCTCATGAGGGTGCTGAAAAGCACTATGATGGGGATGGAGCCGGCTGGTACAGCCCGCATGCGCCTATTTGAGGATGGCTAGGTCGTGAATAATTTCGGTAAGAATCTTGCACTCTGGGTCATTATCGGCGTCCTGCTGGTGGCGCTGTTCAACCTGTTCCAGAGTTCGTCCACCCGGACGCCCTATTCCAGCCTCGCCTTTTCCGACTTCATGAACGAGGTCGAGAACGGTCAGGTGCGTGACGTCACCGTTCAGGGCAACACCCTCAGCGGCCACTTCACCGATGGCCGGGCCTTCAACACCGTGACGCCGCCGAATGACCCGAACATGGTCACCAGCCTGCGCGAACACGGCGTGCGCATCAATGTGCAGCCGCCGGAAGAAGGCATGTCCGGCCTGCTCGGTATTCTGATCTCCTGGTTCCCGATGCTGCTGTTCATCGGCGTGTGGATTTTCTTCATGCGCCAGATGCAGGGCGGTGGCGGTCGCGCTATGGGCTTCGGCAAGTCCAAGGCGAAGCTGCTGACGGAAAAGACCGGCCGCGTGACCTTCGAGGATGTGGCCGGCATCGACGAAGCCAAGATGGAGCTGGAGGAGATCGTCGAATTCCTGCGCGATCCGCAGAAGTTCCAGCGCCTCGGCGGCAAGATTCCGAAAGGCTGTCTGCTGGTTGGCCCTCCGGGCACCGGTAAGACGCTGCTGGCCCGCGCCATCGCCGGCGAGGCCAATGTGCCGTTCTTCACCATCTCCGGCTCGGACTTCGTCGAAATGTTCGTCGGCGTCGGCGCCAGCCGTGTGCGCGACATGTTCGAACAGGGCAAGAAGAACGCGCCCTGCATCATCTTCATCGACGAGATCGACGCCGTCGGCCGTCATCGCGGCGCCGGCCTCGGCGGCGGCAATGACGAGCGCGAGCAGACGCTGAACCAGCTGCTGGTCGAGATGGACGGCTTCGAGGCCAATGAAGGCGTGATCCTGATCGCCGCCACCAACCGGCCGGACGTGCTGGACCCGGCGCTGCTGCGCCCGGGCCGCTTCGACCGCCAGGTGGTGGTGCCGAACCCGGACGTGCTGGGCCGCGAGAAGATCCTGAAGGTCCACATGCGCAAGGTGCCGCTGGCCGGCGATGTCGATGCCCGCATCATTGCGCGCGGCACGCCCGGCTTCTCCGGTGCCGACCTCGCCAATCTGGTGAATGAGGGCGCGCTGATGGCCGCTCGCCGCGGCAAGCGCGTCGTTGGCATGGCCGAGTTCGAGGCCGCCAAGGACAAGGTGATGATGGGAGCGGAGCGCCGTTCCATGATCATGACCGACGAGGAAAAGAAGCTGACTGCCTATCACGAGGGCGGCCATGCCATCGTGGCACTGCATTGCCCGGAGAGTGACCCGATCCACAAGGCCACCATCATCCCGCGCGGCCGCGCGCTCGGCATGGTCATGCGCCTGCCGGAAGGCGATCGCATCTCGGTTTCCAAAGCCAAGCTGCTGGACGACCTGAAGGTCGCCGCCGGTGGCCGAATCGCCGAGGAGCTGATCTTCGGTGAGGAAAAGATCACCACCGGCGCGTCGTCGGACATCAAGATGGTCTCCGACGTGGCGCGGCGCATGGTCACCGAATGGGGCATGAGCGAGAAGCTCGGCTTCCTCGCCTATGAAGCGCCGGAGCAGGAAGTGTTCCTGGGCCACTCCGTGGCGCAGCGCAAGCCGGTGTCGGACGCGACCTCGAAGGTGATCGACGACGAGATCCGCCGCATCGTGGACGATACCTATGCCGATGCCCGCAAGACCCTGACCGCGCATCTCGACGATCTGCACACGCTGGCCAAGGGGCTGCTGGAGTACGAGACCCTGTCCGGCGAGGAGATCAAGGCGCTGCTGGCCGGACAGCCGATCGTGCGCGATACCGGCGAGGATGGCGGCAGCAAGCCGGGCGGGCGGCGTACTTCCGTGCCCACCACCGACAGCGGCGGTGCCGCACCCGGCGGGTTGGAGCCGGAACCCCAGCCCGGCGCCTGACCGACGCTGCGGTGATGACATCGTTTCAACGGGAGGCCTCGCTGCGGCGGGGCCTCGCCGATTCCACCGACCGGCTCTATCTGCGCCCGCTTGGCCTGACCGAAGGCGAGGCAGCCGAGGCCGCCATCGCGGCGGGGCATGCCGTGCGGCTTGCCGGGGCGGCGCGCGGCTTCAGCCTTGCCGATCTCTATCTGCGCAAGGCGGACGGGCGAATCCTCGCCGTTACCGCGACGCCGGCAGGGCTGCGCGACTGGGCGGCGGATGAGGGCCTTACCGAGAAGATCGAGGCCTGGCTCGCACGGCTGTCGATGCCGCGCCCGGATTTTGCCGGGCTGGCGATGGACCGGCCGCAGATCATGGGCGTGGTCAATGTGACGCCCGACAGTTTTTCCGATGGTGGCGATTTCCTGAAGCCGTACAGCGCGATCCGGCAGGCAAAGGCGCTGGCCGGGGCCGGCGCTTCGATTCTGGATATCGGCGGCGAATCGACCCGGCCGGGTTCGGTCGATGTGTCGGCGGCGGAGGAGCAGGCCCGCGTGGTCCCGGTGATCCGCGCGCTTGCCGGTGAGGGTGCTGCGATCTCCATCGACAGCCGCCGCGCCGCGGTTATGGCGGCGGCGCTGGATGCCGGGGCGGGCATCGTCAATGACGTCACCGCGCTGACCGGCGATCCGGACAGTCTCGATCTGGTGGCGGCGCGGCAGGCACCGACCATCCTGATGCATATGCGCGGCACGCCGCAGACCATGCAGAACGACCCCGACTACCGGTTCGCGCCGCTGGATATCTACGATTATCTGGAAGCGCGGGTGGAGGCCTGCCTGGCCACCGGTCTGCCGCTGTCGCACATCGCCATCGATCCCGGCATCGGCTTCGGCAAGAAAGTGCAGCACAATCTGCAGCTGCTGTCGCATCTGGCGTTGTTCCATGGGCTCGGTTGCCCGGTGCTGCTGGGCGTCTCGCGCAAGGGCTTCATCGGCAAGCTGTCGCGTGGCGAGGAGCCGAAGCGGCGGGTGCCTGGATCGTTGGCGGCGGCGCTGGAAGGTGTGCGGCAGGGCGTGCAGATGATCCGCGTGCATGATGTGGACGAGACCCGGCAGGCTTTCGCCGTCGCGCAGGCGATGGCGGGCTGAGCGGGCAATCCGTCATCTTTCCTGCATAATGGCGCGCTTTCGGCTATTCTCTGGCCTTCATCACCCGTTTTGGATATACCGCGCGCCATGACGAGAAAATTGTTCGGTACCGACGGCATTCGTGGCACCGCCAACACCCATCCGATGACACCGGAAGTCGCGCTGAAGGTCGCGATGGCCGCCGGCCGGCAATTCATCGGCCAGCGCGGCGGGCACAGGCCGCTGGCGGTCATCGGCAAGGATACGCGGCTGTCGGGCTATATGCTGGATCCGGCGCTGACCGCGGGCTTCATCGCCATCGGCATGGATGTGGTGCTGGTCGGGCCGATGCCGACACCGGCGGTCGCCATGCTGACACGCTCGTTCCGCGCCGATCTCGGCGTCGTCATTTCGGCCTCGCACAATCCCTATGAGGATAATGGCATCAAGCTGTTCGGGCCGGACGGCTTCAAGCTGTCGGACGAGGTCGAGCTGGAGATCGAGCGGCGCATCGAGATCGGGCCGGAGATGTATCTGGCCGACCCCGCCAAGCTGGGACGGGCGCGCCGGCTGGAAGATGCCGGCGGCCGCTATATCGAATTCGTGAAGAACACCTTCCCCCGGGGCAGCCGGCTGGATGGCCTGCGCATCGTCGTCGATTGCGCGCAGGGTGCTGCCTACAAGGTGGCGCCGCGCGTGCTGTTCGAGCTGGGCGCCGACGTCATTCCCATCGGGGTGGAGCCGAACGGCTTCAACATCAACGACAAGTGCGGTGCAACCGCCCCGCAGGCGATGCGGGACGCGGTGCTGCAGCATGGTGCCGACCTGGGCATCGCGCTGGACGGCGACGCCGACCGGCTGATCGTCTGCGACGAGAAGGGCCAGATCATCGATGGTGACCAGGTGATGGCGCTGATCGCCGGCTTCTGGCATGCCAATGGCTTGCTGAAGGGCGGCGGCGTGGTCGCCACTGTCATGTCCAATCTGGGGCTGGAACGCTACCTGGGAGGCCTCGGCCTCGCGCTGGTGCGGACGTCCGTGGGCGACCGCTATGTCGTGGAGCGGATGCGCGCCGAAGGGTATAACCTTGGCGGCGAGCAATCCGGACATATAGTCATGAGCGACTATGCGACGACCGGCGACGGCCTGATCGCGGCGTTGCAGGTTCTGGCGGTGCTGGTGGAAACGGCGCGGCCGCTGTCGGAGGTGGCGCGGGTGTTCACGCCGCTGCCGCAGGTTCTGAAGAATGTGCGCTATGGCAAGGGCACGCCACTGGAGGAAAAACCTGTGCGCGACGCCATTGCGGAGGGCGAGGCGCAGCTGGCCGGGCAGGGGCGGCTGCTGATCCGCAAGTCCGGCACGGAAAGTGTCATTCGGGTCATGGCGGAAGGGGAGGATGCGGCATTGATTAACCGGATCGTGGACGACATCGTCGCGGCCGTGCGGGAAACCGCCGGTCAGAAGATTGCGGGGTAGGCCGATGCGTGGACGCGTGCTGATCGTCGCCGGCTCCGATTCCGGCGGCGGGGCCGGCATTCAGGCCGACATCAAGACGGTGACGGCGCTGAACGGCTATGCCATGACGGCGATCACGGCACTGACAGCGCAGAATACGCAAGGCGTGTTCGGTATCCACGAGGTGCCGGTCGATTTCGTGCGCCAGCAGATGGCCCTGGTGCTGCAGGATATCGGCGCCGATTGCGTGAAGACCGGGATGCTGCACCGGCCGGCGGTGATCGAGGCGGTCTGCGCCGAACTGGATGCCCATGCCAAGGACGTGCCGCTGGTTGTCGATCCGGTGATGGTGTCGCAGAGCGGGCACAGGCTGCTCGACACCTCGGCGATGGACGTGCTGAAGCGCGACCTGATCCTGCGCGCCACGGTGCTGACCCCCAACGTGCCGGAGGCGGAGCTGCTGACCGGCATGACGATCCGCGATACCGACGACATGCACCATGCCGGCCAGATGCTGCTGACGCTGGGGCCGCAAGCCGTGCTGATGAAGGGCGGGCATATTCAGGGCGAAACCGTTACCGATCTGCTGGTCATGCAGAATGGGACCCATGTGCTGACCGGCAGCCGGATCGACACCAACAGCAACCACGGTACCGGCTGCACCCTGGCCTCGGCGCTGGCCTGCGGTCTTGCCCAGGGGCTGGATCTGCAGCACGCCGTCGAACGCGCGCGGACCTATCTGCGCGAGGCGCTGCGCACGGCGCCGGGCTTCGGCACGGGCAGCGGCCCGCTGAATCACGCGCATCCTTTCGCCGGCTCCGGCCAAGACTTCACGGAAATACCGAATTAGCGTTCGTTATTTTTCATTCAGGAGTTATTTTTTATTCTTTGGTAATTTTTTTAATGTAGGAAAGCGATGAGAAGGAATTCTCGTCGCTTTTCTGTTTCCAGTCCGGCTCAAGATGATCCTTGATACGCGCACATTGGTCCTGGTGGCCTTCGGAATGGCAATCACGGCCGCCGTGACCTTTGCCGCATCCTGGCGATTCAACCGCGATATCGAGGCACTGCGCTTCTGGGTCTGGACCTATCTGCTGAATGCGCTGGGGTTGCTGCTGATCGTCCTGAACCCGAGTGGCCAGGCTTCCTGGCTGCTCCTGTGCAGCAATATATCCTTCAGCGTGGCCGCCCTGATGCTGCTGTGGGGATCGCGCAGTTTCCTGGGCCGTCCGCGTCCTTCCGCGCTCTTCATGGCCGCCCCGGCGATGGCGATGCTGGCGATGGCCTACTTCATCTTCGTCGATTTCGACTATCACGCACGCGTGCTGATCTCCGCCCTCTATCTCGGCCTGATGGCCATGGCGACGGCTTGCGAGCATTTCCGGCCGGGGGCCGCGCGCGGCAGTGCACCGGTGAAGGTGATGGGTGTGCTGCAGCTCATTCACGGTACATCGCAATGGGGGCGCTTTCTGGTTTTCGCCATATGGGGCGGCGGCGATCAACTGCTGGAAGTGAATGCCGTGCAGACGGTGGTGTTTTTCGAGGCCTGCCTGATGATCGTGGCGGTGCCGATTGCCTGTCTGCTGATGGCGACCGAACGGTTGCACGAGAATCTGCGCCGCATGGCGATGACCGATGACCTAACCGGCCTGCTGAACCGCCGTGCCTTCCTGGATGAGGCAAGGCGTCATTTCGCCCGCACGCTGCGCCAGGGGGCGCCGCTGTCGGTGCTGATGATCGATATAGACCGTTTCAAGAAGATCAACGATGCCAAGGGCCATGATGCGGGCGACGCCGTGCTGGCCGCCTTTGCCGACGCGTTGCGTGCCGGGTTGCGCAAGAGCGACCTGCCCTGCCGCTATGGCGGGGAGGAGTTCTGCGTGGTGTTGCCGGACACCGACATGGAGGGCGCCGCGACGCTGGCGGAAACCCTGCGCCGCCGTTTTGCCGCGGTGGAGGTGGATTATGACGGCGAAAAGCTGGGGGCCACCATCAGCATCGGCGTGGCGTCGGCCCTGCCGTCCATGCACATGATCGAAGAGGCGATCTCGAACGCCGACCGGGCGCTCTATGGGGCGAAGCGCTCCGGCCGGGATTGCGTGATCCGCTTCGATGTCGATGCGGACGGTGAAAAACCGTCGCTTACTTACCGAAGCCGCCCTGTGCCAGCCGCTCGGCCAGCCGCGTCCTGACCGCCGGCCATTCCTCGTCGAGGATGCTGAAATAGACCGAATGGCGGATGCGCCCGTCCGGCATGATCATGTGCTTGCGGAAGGTGCCTTCCTGCACCGCGCCGAGCCGGCCCAGCGCGGTCTGCGACTTCACGTTCAGCTGGTCGGTCTTAAACTCGACGCGCATGCAGCCCAGCACCTCGAAGGCGTGCTGCAGCATCAGCATCTTCGCCTCCGTGTTCACATGGCTACGCTGGAAGGCGGGGTCGATCCAGGTCCAGCCGATCTCCAGCCTTTTGTTCTTGCGGTCGATGGCGGCGAAGCGGCTGGAGCCGACGATGCGGCCGCTGGCCTTGTCCATCGTGGTGAAGGGCAGCACCGTGCCGGCGGCCTGCCCGTCCAGCGCTTCCTGCAGATAGGCGCGCATGCCCTCGGTTCCGGTCGCCGCGGTCGGCGAGTAGAGCCACAGCGACGGCTCCTTGCCGGCCTCGGCCAGGCCCGGCAGATGATCCATCGACAACGGCAGCAGCGTCACATGCTGGCCGGACAGGGTTACGGGCTTTACGTCCATGTGCGGGGCTCCGGGTGTTTGGTGTTGGGTCAGACGACGGCGAGATAGCGGGTGTCGGCGGCCTGAGGGATCAGCTCGCGCAGCACGTTCAGTCCCTGGCGCACCGCCTCCGCGCTGGCCGGCGAACCGAGACAGATGCGCACCGCCTCCTCCTCGTGGCGGCGGCCGACGGCGAACACATCGGTCGGCGCGATCAGCACGCCGCGCTGGCGGGCCTCGGCGACGAAATCGGTGGCGCGCCACGGTGCCGGCAGCTTCATCCACAGATGATAGGCCTGTGGCGAGGCGCTGCCGGCGAGCGGACCCAGCACGGCGCGGGCGATGGCCTGGCGGCGCGCGGTCTCCTGCCGTCGGTTCGCGGCGATGCTGTCGGCGACACCGCTGTTGATCCAGTCGGCGGCGATCTCGCCCATCAGCGGCGGCACCATCCAGGTGGTGGCGCGCACCGCCGCCATGATGCGCGGCTGGAAGCGCCGGGGGGCGGCCAGGCAGCCGATGCGCAGGCCGGGCGCCAGGCTCTTCGACAGGCTGGTCAGATACAGCACCTGCTCCGGCGCGCGGGTGGCGATGGGGGCGGGGGCGTCCGGCGCCAGGAAGCCGTAGATATCGTCCTCGACGATGGGCACGCCGTAGCGTTCCGCGATATGCGCCAGCGCCGCGCGCCGCCCCTCGCCCATGATCGTGCCGGTCGGGTTCTGCAAGGTCGGGATCAGGTACAGCGTCCGGGGCGACAGCGTGCGGCAGGCAACGTCGAAGGCTTCCGGCAGCACGCCCTCGCCATCCATGGCAAGGCCGCGCAGCTGCAGCCGCATCATCTCGGCGATGGCGCGGATTCCGGTCCAGGTCAGCGCGCCGCACAGCACCACATCGCCCGGCTCGGCAACCGCCGCGATGGCGGCGCTGATCGCGTGCTGCCCGCCGGTGGTGAGCACCAGCCGGTCGGCCTCGGCGGGGAAGCGGTGCTGCCGGCCAAGCCACGCCGCGACCGCCTGGCGCACCTCCTCCGGCCCGTCGAAATTGCCATAGGGCAGCAGATGCGCCAGATCGTTGCGCCGGGCGAGTGTCTCCAGGCTGCCGCGCAGCGCGGCTTCGGCCAGCGGCTCGGCGGGCGGGTAATTCAGGCTCATATCCACCACGCCGTCGCGCTCCGGCGGCGCGTGATACAGCGCATCGGCGGGCGCGCGCTGGGCGATGAAGCTGCCGCGCCCGACCTCCCCGACCAGCAGCCCGAGCCGCTGCGCCTCGGCATAGGCGCGCGTCACCGTGCCGACCGTCACCCCCAGCCGGTAGGCGAGGTCGCGGTGCGTCGGCAGCCGGTCGCCGGCGGACAACCGCCCGGCCTTGATGTCCTGGGCGATGGCCTCGGCGATGGCGCGGTAGCGCGGGCCGGGAAGCGCCGCTATGTCAGGGTGCCAATTGCTCATGATGTCACGCTACAAAGCGATACAATGCGGAACAATCGGAAAAATGTTCTGGTGACAATTTAGGTTAGTACGCCCGTCTGTACCCCTGTCTCCGCCGCGTTATAATCGCCGGCAAAGGAGAACCGCATGACCGAGGAACTGTTCCGTGCCGACGCTTACCTGAAGCAGTGCGAGGCCACCGTGGTCTTTGCCGGGCCGGAGGGCATCGCCCTTGACCGCACGGTGTTCTACCCCACGGGCGGCGGCCAGCCGGGCGACAGCGGCACGCTCACCCTGGCGGACGGGCGCGCGATCCGGATATCCGACACCCGCAAGGGCGAAGCCAATGGGGGATCGGGAATCCTGCACATCCCCGAAAACCCGGAGGCCGCCGGCACGCTCTCCCCTGGGCTCTCCCCCGGCGACACCGTGACCGCCGCCATCGACTGGGAGCGCCGGCACCGCCACATGCGCATGCACACGGCGCTGCATCTGATGTGCGCCAGCGTGGCCGGCGACGTGACCGGCGGGCAGGTCGGCGCCGAGCGCAGCCGGCTGGATTTCGACCTGCCGGAAGTCACCTTCACCAAGGAGGAGCTGGCGGAAAAGCTGAACGCGCTGATCGCCGCCGACCACCCGGTCACCGCGCGCTGGATCACCGATGCCGAGCTGGCGGCCCAGCCGGACCTGGTGCGCACGCTGTCGGTGAAGCCGCCGATGGGGGCGGGCCCAGGGGCGAACAAGGTGCGGCTGATCTCGGTCGGAGAAGACGCCGTCGATCTGCAGCCCTGCGGCGGCACCCATGTCGCGCGCACCGGGGAGATCGGGCCGCTCACCGTCGCCAAGATCGAGAACAAGGGGCGGCAGAACCGCCGCATCACCATCGCCTTTGCGGAGTAGGGCGGGGGCAATTCCCCATTTCCCCCGTCTTTTCAGGGACAAGCGCCCGATCCCTGCGGTAGCGCGGGAAGAAAATCAGCCAACTGCGATAGAGTTGCCGCAAATGCAGTCCCATCAAATAAGGCGAAGTCGGACAGTCATTTCTGGTTAGAAAGTCACTGTACAAGTAAAAAATCAAGCACGCTGGAAATAAAAATCCTGTAAAACCTGAATGTGACAATATGAATTCCCGTATGAAACGCCGCTACGTCCGATCAGAAACCGCGATACGCCCGTCAGGCAGCCGAATCATATTGCCGGATACACAAGTCAACCGGCTGAAATTCTGCCAATTCGCGATTTATCACGCCCCATTGCCTGATCTGTTGCGGAAATGCAACGCAACTGCGCTTCCCGCTATTTATCGCACCCCGGCTGGCATTTGCCTCTTGGCGAACCATTCGACAACGGGTAAAACCGGGGAGCGTTTGAACAAGCGCTGTAACTGCGTCCACCGCCTGGCGAGTTCAGGGATGTCGCCGGCAGCGGTGTTCACACAGTAAGGTTGGGCGGCGCGAGCCTGCTCGTAAGTTGGGGAAGCTGTGGGGCCAAGGACGGATCACCGTCACGCCGCCAGGGGAACCAGGGAAAACTAAGGGAGCTATAGTATAATGGCAACTATCACTGGTACGGACGCCAGCGATTTCCTCGTCGGCACTGCCGACGGCGACCTCGTGAACGGCGGGCTCGGTAACGACACCATTCGTGGCCTTGGCGGCAACGACACGCTGAACGGCGCCGAAGGCAATGACGATGTCGATGGCGGCGACGGCAATGACTCGCTGATCGGTTCTGCCGGCAACGACACCATGCAGGGTGGCATGAATGCCGACACGCTGGATGGCGGCGCTGGCAATGACGTGCTGCGTGGCGGCAAGGGCTTCGACTCCATCGTTGGCGGCGAAGGCAATGACACGCTGTATTCCGGCCTCGGCAACGACACGCTGACCGGCGGCGACGGCGCCGACGTGTTCGTGCTGCGCGGCTCGGATGCCAACTTCCCGGGCGCGCTGAAGACCCCGAACATCACCGACTTCGTGGCCGGCACCGACAGCATCGTTATCGAAGGTGCGACCGAGGCCGAGATCACCGCCGCGCTGACCGCGCAGACCACGGTTGATGGCGGCGTCTCCTTCTCGATCAACGGTGCCACCGTCGTCGTGAAGGGCACCGGCCTGACCTCGCTTGGTGCGTCGAACGTGTCGAATACGCTGCCGACCTCTACCCCGGGTGAGAGCTTTACCCTCACCACGGGCGTCGATAATATTAACGGTACATCTGGCGATGATACGGTTCAGGGGCTTCTGTCCGGTACCGATGACACCCTTTCCATCGGTGACATCATTGCCGGCGGCGGCGGTACCGATACCCTTCGGGTCACGACGGCTGACACCACCATTGATACCGCAATTTCGACGATCACGGGGATTGAAACCCTTGCCGTCGTTAACGGATCGGCGGGTCTGACGGCTATCGATGCGGATAGCGATGGTTATACCTCGCTGACCCTCGACAAGTCGAACGCGGCTCTGACGATCTCGGGCGTGGGCACTTCAACAGCCATCACCATCACCAACGCTGGTGCTGCACTCAATACCGTTACCTATGATGCGGTGACAGGTACGGCTGACAGCGCAACCATCACTGTTGGCACAGCTACTACCGGTGCTGGTATCAGCCTGCTTGGTATCGAGACCGCTAACGTTGTGCTGACTGGCAAGGCTGTACTCGACACGGCCAACGCTTTCACCAACGCAACCGCCATCAATGTCACCAACGCTGACACCTCCACTCTGGATTTGTCTGGCGCTACCGGCACCAAGGCTGCTGTAACCGTGACTGGCGCAGGCGTGCTGACCCTCGGCACTCTGAACGCCTCGATCGCCACGGTTGACGCTTCGGCCAGCACAGGTGGTGTCACCGCTACTTTGAATGCGGCTCAGACCTCGGTAAAAGGTGGTTCGGGTGTTGACACAATTACCGTTGCTGTGCCGACTACAAGCATCAGTGTTACCACTGGTGCAGGCAATGATAAGGTCAATATTGCCGCTCTCGACGTAACAACAACTGCCACAGCTATCGATGGCACAAACGAAATCATTGATGGTGGCGATGGCACCGACACCTTGGTGACCGACGAGGCTGACCTCACTGTTGCGAACCTCAAGACCAACTTCAATAAGGCTGCAAATTTTGAAGCTCTTGAGGCAACTGCGGCTGTAACTGCCTTTGCCGCTAATGGCTTCACGGGCATCAACTCGTTCACTTTTACTGCTGATAACACTGCTGCTGCTGGTCGTACCTACACGATGGAAAGTGCAGACAGCCTTACGCTGACCAACAGCAACAGCGTGAACGCAATCACCATTAATCCGGTGCTGGATTCTGGCACTGACGTCCTTAATCTGACCCTGGCGGCCTCTACGGCTAACCTGACGCAGTTCGGCATTACGGCCAGCCAGGTGGAAACCATCAATATCACCTCTTCTGACACTGATGCTACCGCTGCTCACACCAACACCATCACGACGCTGACGGTTCAGAACAACACCAAGATCAATCTGTCTGGTGCGGCTGATCTGACCCTTACGACGGCCACTGGTACCGAACTGACGATTGATGGTTCGGCTGCGACTGGCAAGCTGAACATCACTGTTGTCGGCGGTAACGATGTCATCACCGGCGGTAGCGCTGTCGATACGCTTAACGGTGCTGGTGGTGTCGATACCATTAACGGCAACGGCGGTGCTGACGTGATCACTGGCGGCGCGGGAGCTGACAACCTCACAGGTGGTGATGGTGCCGATATCTTTGTCATCGGTGTTGCTGATGCAACTATTGATGCTGCTGGTGTTGGTGCAGACAAGATCACTGACTTCAACACCGGTGGCTCGGACATCATCCGCTTGGCAGCTGCTAATAACGTTGCTGCAGCAGACGTGGTGGCTCCGACGGCGGGTGCCACTGGCTCTATCGCAGCCGGTGGTAAGCTGACGTTCGCAGCTGCGGATGACACGCTGACCGAGCAGATTGTTATTGCAATTAACGAAACCGGCCTAAATGAACTTGTGTTCTGGGAGAATGGTGGCAATACGTACGTGTATGCTTCCGGTGCCGCCGGTGACGGATCGAACGACCAGCTGATTCAGTTGACCGGTGTTGTCGGTCTCACCACGATCACTGAGTCTGTTGCGACCGCTGGTGACTTCACCATCGCCTAATCCTCTCTTACGAGCGGATATCGGGCCCGCCCCTTCGGGGGCGGGCCTTTCTTTTTGTGAGAAGTCCGGGTAAGCCTGTAGCCACATAATATCTGTGGGGAGAATGTGGGCATGAGCGACTGGACGTCGGGCTATGTGGCCGAACTGGAATATGCGCAAGGCGTCTATCGCGAGATGGCACCGGGCCTGCTGCGCCTGAATTTGCTGCTGAAACAGGCGGACGCCTCCGCCCTCTCCGGCGCGCCCCTGCGCTATGCCGAACTCGGCTGTGGCCACGGGCTGACCGCCACCATGATCGCGGCGTCGCATCCGGGCGCCGAGGTGCATGCCACCGACTTCAACCCCGCCCATGTCGCCGGCGCGCGCAAGCTGGCCGCCCAGGCCAATCTGAAGAACATCCAGTTTTACGAGCACAGCTTCGCCGAGTTTCTGGCCGCCGACCTGCCGATGTTCGATGTGGTGGCGCTGCATGGCGTCTATAGCTGGATCAGCGCGGAGAACCGCGCGCTGATCCGCGATTTCCTCTATGCGAAGCTGAAGCCCGGCGGGCTCTGCTACATCTCCTACAATGTGCTGCCCGGCTGGGCGCCGGCCATGCCGATGCGCAAGCTGATGATCGAGCTGGGCGAGGGCAACAGGGCGCAGCCGATGGCCGCACGCATCGATGGCGCGCTGGATTTCCTCGGCCAGATGCAGAAGGCCAATGCCGGCTATTTCAAGGCCAATCCGGTGGCGGCCACGCGGCTGGAAGGCATGGCCAAGCACAGCCGCAACTACCTTGCCCATGAATATATGAACCGCGACTGGACCCTCTTCTACCATTGCGATGTGGCGCGGGAGCTGGCCGGCGCGAAGCTGAGTTTCGCGGCGTCGGCCCATGCCGGCGACCATGTCGATATCGTCAATCTGACGGTGGACCAGCAGCAGCTTCTGGCCTCCGTCACCGACCCCGCCATGCGCGAGACGGTGCGCGACTTCATGGTGAACCAGCAGTTCCGCCGCGACATCTTCGCCAAGGGGCTGCTGCGGCTCTCCGCCCAGGAACAGGTGCAGGCGCTGGCCAATACGCGATTCGCGCTGACCGTGCCGCGATCCTCCCTGGCGCTGAAGGCCACATTCCCGGTTGGTGAGGTCAATCTGCAGGCCGATGTGTATGAGCCTGTCGCCGACGCGCTGGCGGAAAAGCCGAAGAGCTTCGCCGAGATGCTGGCCGTCGAGCCGCTGAAGGCGATGGGCTATCAGAAGATCCTGCAGGCGCTGGTGATCCTGACATCCAGCGGGCAGGCCGCCCCGGCGCTCGACGACAAGGCGGCGCGCGAGGCGAAGCCGCATTGCGACCGGCTGAACGCGGTGCTGATGGAGCGGGCGCGCACCAGCGCCGACATCGCCTATCTGGTCAGCCCGGTCATCGGCTCGGGCGTGCAGGTGGACCGGTTCAGCCAGCTCATGCTGCTGGCGCGCAAGCAGGGCCAGAAGGATCTGGCGGCGTTCGTCTGGTCCGTGCTGTCGGCGCAGAACCAGCGCATCCTGAAGGATGGCAAGACGCTGGAAACGCCGGAGGATAACCTGGCGGAACTGAAGACCCGCGAAGCCGACTTCACCGCCAAGACCCTGCCGCTGCTGGCCTATCTCGGCATTGCCTGAGGTGCGCTGCGGCGGCCACTGTTCCGTAACCCGAGTAAGTTACCATGTACAAATCCCTCGTCCCCGTCTCCCCCGAACGCCATGGCGGCAAGGCCTGGCGCGGCTTTTCCGGCTACCTCTATGCCGCCGGCGAGGCAGTCCTGCCACTCTGCGCCGCCGAGCTGCCGCGCGCCGCGGCCGACATGCCGATCGGCTTCCTGCGCCAGAATGACGCGGTGTCGCCAGTCGCGATCTGCTCGCTGGTGCCGGGTCGGAATTTCTACATCGCGCCCGATGGGCGCTGGCTGGGCGGCTATGTGCCCGCCATCCTGCGCGCCTATCCTTTTGCCCTTGTGGCAGGCGATGGCGACCAGCGGGTGGTCTGTATCGATGAGGAGAGCGGCCTGCTGCTGGAAGCGCCGGATGCAGAAGGGGCGGAACCCTTTTTCGACGATCAGAACCAGCCCGCCGGCAAGTTCGCGCAGGTCGTGGATTTCCTGACGCATCTGGAGCGCGACCGCCAGGCGACGGCGCGGCTCTGCGCGCTGCTGGACAGCCATGGGCTGTTCGCCGACTGGCCGCTGAAGGTCGATGCCGGGCAGGGTGCGCAGGACGTGACCGGTATTCTGCGCATCGACGAGGCTGCGCTGAACCAGCTTGCCGACACAGCCTTCCTGGAGTTGCGCAAAGCCGGCGCGCTGCCCTTCATCTACACGCATTTGCTCTCGACCCAGCGCTTGCCGGTGCTCTCGCGTCTGGCGCAGCTGCAAAACCAGCTCCAACAGCGCCAGCCCAGCCTGGCGGATGCCTTCGAGATGCCGATCGACGACGATCTCGAGTTCAATTTCGATTAGGGGTCTGTGGGTGCGTCAATCTGTCGCATGACGCACCCGCCGGAAAAATACCTCCAAAGGTGGAAATTCGGGCCGCCCTTTCCTTACAATTAATCGCAGCGAAAATAAGGGGGTAAGGAGGGAGTCGTGGCGAAGATCGTGATCGAGTGTCTGCCGGTGAGCGAAGCGCCGGTCGCCTTGCCGCCGGGGGCGGACCCGCAGCATCTCTACCTCGTGTTCATCGACGACGACGGCAATGAGCAGGTGATCCGCGGCGACGGCCCGACCGGCATCATCGAGACCCAGGCCGGTATCCCGCTCTCCGAGAGCAAGGACGCGCGCGGCACCGCCACGCCGGAGGAGCGCAACCAGGCGGATGTTGAGCTGATGGGGCGCGACCCGGGCGAGGTCTGGGCCACCATGGTGGAGCACGCCAAGGCCATCGCCGCGGCGGAGGTTCCCTATCGCTTCTACGAGAACGCGCAGAACAGCAATTCGGTCGTGTCCTCCTCGCTGAATTCGGTCGGCATCGACATCGATTTGAACATGCCGGCGGGAAAGAACAACGATCAGGGCCACTTCACCGGCATCGAGAACAAGATCGACGCGGTGACGCCGCCTGTTGCGAACTGGACGTTCCAGATGACCGACGATATCCGCCTGCTGCGGGCCGGGGCCGGCAACGACACCATCACCGGCACGGAGGGCAACGACTCGATCTATGGCGGCGAGGGCAGCGATTCGGTCTTTGCCGGACTGGGGCATGATCTGCTGGATCTGACAGGAACCACGGCAGCCAACATCCTGAACGGCGGCAACAATGCCGACACCATCCTGGGCGGCGCTGGCGGCGACGAGCTGCGCGGCGGCAAGGGGCTGGACAGCATCGTCGGCGGCGCCGGCGACGACACCATCTTCTCCGGCCTCGGCAAGGACACGCTGACCGGCGGCGACGGCGCCGACATCTTCGTGCTGCGCGGCTTCGATGCCCGTTATCCGGGGGCGGTCCTGGAACCGACCGTGACCGACTTCGAGACCGGCGTTGACCAGATCGCGATCCAGGGCGTCAGCGAAGCCGAGATCGCCGCAGCCCTGCTGGAGCAGGAGACCGTGGACGGGAACGTGCAGTTCACCATCGTTGGCGCGACGGTCACCGTGATGGGGGTTTCCAGCCTGACCACGGACAATGTCATCGTGGCGGATTTCGTATAGCGGGGGCCGTATTCCCCGCGTCTGCGACCTGACGCCGCGCATCGCTTTACGCCTACCGGCTGCTCGGTTATAAACTCACTGTACTTCCGTGGGGAAGCTGCGCTTGGCGCGGCGTGCGGCAACGTTAAACGAAGCGATCATTCATAATGCAGACAGCGAGATCCGAAGCAGGTGCGGCGATCCAGCAATGCCGCAGCATGCTCGCGGCCACGGCGGTATTCAGCTTTTTCGTGAACCTGCTGCAGCTCGTCGCGCCGTTGTTCATGCTCCAGGTCTATGACCGTGTGTTGCAGAGCCGCAGTGGCGAGACGCTGGTGGCGCTTGTCGTCATCGCGGTGGTCCTGCTGATTGTCATGGGCCTGCTGGAGGCGATCCGCAGCCGGGTGCTGGTGCGCATGGGCGCGCGCATCGATCAATTGATGGGCGGCCGGCTGTTGCAGGCGTTGCTGGAGATCACCAACCGCAGCGGCCGCGGCCAGGAAAGCCAGGTGCTGCGCGACCTCGACACGCTGCGCAATTTCATGACGACCAGCGGTATCTTCGCGCTGTTCGACGCGCCCTGGGTGCCGGTCTTCATCTTCGTCATGTTCCTGTTCCACCCGATGATCGGCGCGGTCGGCGTGGCTGGCGCGGTCATCCTGTTCGCGCTGGCGCTGGCGACGGAGCTGCGCACCCGCGACCCGCTGCGCCTGGCCAGCATGTATGCCTCGCGCGCGAATGATTTCGCCGAAACCAGCCGGCGCAATGCCGAAGTGGTGCAGTCGCTGGGCATGATCGGCGGCGTGCGGCGCAAATGGCAGGGCATGCACGATGCGGCGCTGTCGTTGCAGTCGATCGCCAGCGACCGGGCCGGCTCCATCACGGGCGCCAGCCGAGCCTTCCGTTTCACGCTGCAGGTCGCCATCCTGGCGGTCGGTGCCTATTACGTTCTGCAGCACGAGATTACGCCAGGCGTGATGATCGCCGGCTCGATCATCATGGGCCGGGCATTGGCTCCGGTCGAGCAGGCGATCGGCGTGTGGCGCCAGTTCATCCAGTCGCGTTCCGCCTATGACAGGATCAAGACGCTGCTTGCCAAGGCGCCGCCGAAGCAGCCCTCGATGCCACTGCCGGCCCCCAAGGGCAAGCTGCTGGTGGACAAGGTTGTGTTCGGTCATCCCGGTGGCAAACCGGTGCTGAAGGGCGTGTCCTTCTCGCTGGAGCCGGGCGAGAGTGTCGGCATTATCGGACCGTCCGCTGCCGGCAAATCGACGCTGGCGCGCATCCTGGCCGGGGCCTGGCTGCCGGCTGCCGGCAGCGTGCGGCTCGACGGTGTCGATCTCGCCACCTGGGACCGCGAGGATGCCGGCCAGTATGTCGGCTACCTGCCGCAGGATGTGGAGCTGTTCGGCGGCACGGTGAAGGAGAATATCGCCCGCTTCCAGGACGCCGAGCCGGAGCAGATCATCGAGGCCGCGCGCAAGGCCGATGTGCACGAGATGGTGCTTCAGCTTCCCAAGGGCTATGAGACGGAGATCGGCGAAAGCGGCTCCTCGCTCTCGGGCGGCCAGCGCCAGCGCCTGGGTCTCGCCCGCGCGCTGTTCGGCAACCCGCGCTTTCTGGTGCTGGACGAGCCCAACTCCAATCTCGACAGCGATGGCGAGGAGGCGCTGCGTCAGACCATCCTGCAGCTGAAGGCGGAAGGTGTGACGGTCGTGGTCATCGCCCATCGCCCCAGCATCCTGTCGGTGGTCGATAAGGTGCTGTTCCTGCGTGACGGCCTGCCGGAAATGTTCGGTCCGCGTGCCGATGTGCTGGCGCGCCTGACCCGCCCGGTGGCCGGTGGCGGGCAACCCGCCATGTCCACGGCAGGCGGGCGTCCGTCCGCACGGCCGCGCATCGCGTCCACCGACAAGAAGGGCGACGATGTCGCCCCGTCCGACGACGCGGCAAAGCCCGCCAGCGGCGACGGCAACTAGCGCAACCGGAAAGTTCTGAACATGTCTTTGCCCCAAATCGCTTCCGGTAAGGCTCTCAACGCAAAGAGCAAGACAGCCGCGCAGCCCTTCCCCGAGCTACAGACCCATGCGCGCGGCCCGATCATGGCCGGCATGATCATCATCGCCGTGATGTTCGGTGGCTTTGGTATCTGGTCCGGGGTTGCCCAGCTTGACAGCGCCGTGGTCGCTGGCGGCGTGGTGTCCGTCGACGGGCAGCGCAAGGCGATCCAGCATCTTGAAGGCGGCATTGTCGCCGATATTCTGGTGGCCGATGGCGACAAGGTGGAGAAGGATCAGGTGCTGGTGCGCCTCGATCCGGTCAGGCCGCGCGCCAATTTGCAGATCGTGCGCGGCCAGCTTGACGCGGCCATGGCGCTGGAAGCGCGGCTGACGGCGGAGCGGACGGGCGCCGAGGGGATCGATTTCCCGCCAATGCTGCTCGACCGTTTGACCGAATCCGAGGTGGCGGACGCGGTGCAGGGGCAGATCATCCTGTTCGAGGCCCGCCGGGAAGCCCTGAAAGGGCAGACCGAAGTTCTGGAAAGCCGGATTCTCCAGCTTCAGGAGGAAATCAGAGGGCTGACCGCGGAACGCGCGGCGAACGGCCGTCAGATGGCGATCCTGAAGGACGAAATCTCAGGCATCCAGGATCTGGTGGGGCGCGGTCTCGTCGCGCGCCCGCGTCTGCTTGCCCTGCAGCGTGCGGTCGCCGATCTGGAGGGCGAGAATGCCCGCCTGAGCGGCAATATCGCCCGCCAGCAGCAGGCGATTGGCGAGTCCCGGCTGCAGATCATCTCGATTCAGAATCAGTTCCGCGAGGATGTGGCGAACCGGCACCGTGAGGTCCAGTCGCAGATTTTCGACCTGCGCGAACGCTACACGGCAGCCCGTGACATTGTGGACCGGATCGAGCTGCGTGCCCCGCACGCCGGGTATGTCGTTAGTCTGAAGGTGCACACCATCGGCGGTATCGTCCGGCCGGGTGAGACCATGATGGAAATCGTTCCGAGCGGCGAGGAACTGGTGCTGGAAGCCCAGGTGCGGCCGGAGGATATCGACAATGTCACGGTCGGCCAGGAAGCCGATGTCATGCTGACCGCCTTCAAGATGCGCAACACGCCGAATGTTCCGGGCGAGGTGGTAACGGTGTCTGCCGACCGGCTGGTGGATGAACGCTCGGGCGCGCCCTATTATCTGGCGAAAGTCCGCATCAACAAGGCGGAGCTGGACAAGCTGGAGCATGTCGAACTGCAGCCCGGCATGCCGGCCGAGATTTTCATCAAGACCGGACTGCGCAGCCCGCTCAACTACATGCTGGAACCGCTGATCGAAAGCGTTAACCGGGCCTTCCGGGAGCCGTAAGCCCTGCTCAGGACGTCGTGAGCGCCGGAGACTTTCCGGCCGCCAGATCGAGGTCCGGTTTCCTGCCGGCGATCAGCGTCTCGATCAGGCCAAGCTGTGCCGGCAGGCAGATGCTGTGCAGGTCGTAGCGATCGATGATGCTCTGGCGCGCGGCCCGGCGCAGATCGGCCATCCTGTCGGGATGGTCCAGCACCCGGTCCACCGCGTCGGCGATGCCGGTGGCCGAGAAGAAATCCACCAGCAGCCCGTTCCGGCCATCCTCAATCGCTTCCATCACCGGACGGGTGGAGGAGCCGATCACCAGGCAACCGGCCGACATCGCCTCCAGCATCGACCAGGACAGCACGAACGGGTAGGTCAGATAGACATGCGCCGAGGATAGCTGCAGCACCTTCACGAAGCTGGAATAGGGGATGCGCCCCAGGAAATGGACCCGGTCCGGGTCGATCTTCACTTCCTTCAGCAGTTCCTCGCGATAGGTCTTGCCGTCGGGCAGCCGGCGCCCGTAGGACACGTCATCGCCGCCGACCATGAGGAAATGCGCCTTGGGCCGGCGCCGGCACATTTCCTCCAGCGCCTTCATATAGACGTGGAAGCCGCGATAGGGCTCCAGATTGCGCGACACATAGGTGATCACCTCGTCATCGCGGCCGAGCGTCACGCCATTGGGCAGGGTGACCCGGATATCAGGCTTCGGCGTCAGCAGCGCGGTGTCCACGCCGTCATGGGTGACGGATATCTTCGGCTGATAGACGGCCGGATGCACCTCGCGCTGCCAGAATGTCGGGCTCATGCCCCAGTCGCAGGAGTCCAGGCTAAGCAGGTTGACGGTGTTCTTCATCCGCAGCCGGAAATAATCGTCCATCGTGTTGGGGTACATCGGATCGAAGCCGCAATCCGCCCCTTCGGCATGATAGAAGAACTCGAAGAAGGCCAGCAGCGGCACATCGGGAAACACATCCTTCACGAACAGCGCCTCGCCCCAGCCCGGATGGGCGCAGATGATGTCCGGCTTCCAGCCCTTCTCCTTCAGCGCGATCAGCGCCCGTGCCACGGCCTGGCCGTGCAGCACGCCGCTCTCGGTGCCGGTCAGGTAATGATGGATATGCGGATTTGGCTCCCGGTGCAGCTTGTAGTCGATGCGGCGGATGCCGCTGACGGTATTGCCGTTCGGCTTGGAGATGAAGACGATGTCGTTTTTCGGATCCGCCTTCAGATGCGTCACCAGATGCTTGTACTGACCTGGGCAATTCTGGTGGATGAACAGGATGCGCACCGCTATCTCTCCTCTTGTGCCGGCCCATCATGCAGGCTGGCGGAACTGGCGTGCGCCCTTTGTAGGGTGCCTGTGCCGGTCTGCCAATATGTCTGCGGTTGCCGGTGTAGTGATTTTCTGATAATCGATAGTCTGATTTGTCGTTACTTGAGAGCGTGTGCCATGTTAGCGCCGAACCATGCCGGGGGCTCGACCGATTCCAAACTGCTGCGGCAGGAGGCGGGCCAGTGGCTGAAACAACTTCGCGAATCCCGTAAATTGACCCAGCGTGAGCTGGCCGAGCGGGTCAATATCAACTATTACACCTTCATTTCCCAGATCGAGGCCGGCAAGGGCCGGGTTCCGCCGGAAAGCTACCAGCTCTGGGCGGATGCGCTGGGCGTGGACCGGGTGGAATTCGTAAAATGCCTGCTGGGCTATTACGATCCCTATACCTATCGCGCCCTGTTTGGCGATCTCTCGGCTGCGGAAGGCGACATCGTCCCGACGGGCGATTCCGATACCGCGGCGGACGCTGCCCGAGAGGCGTAAAGCACAACGCGACCAGCATGTTCGCGCTGGACGTGACGCGCATATCAGGGTAAGCGTTGGAACCAAGAACGGTGGCCAAGCGTTTGTCCTGATGGGGTTTTGTAAGGCGCTTGACCGGAAACGGGATTGAAATCGGCAATCGACCCATGACCGCACAGATCATACCTTTTTCGGCGATCACCCGCCCGGCCCTGGGATGGACCGAGCAGGAAAAGGCCGATCTGTATCGCTGCATGGAAATGCTGGCGAAAGCCGGCGTGCCGTATGAGGCGACCCTCGGCGTGAGCGACGAGGGCGACCCCTGGCTGGTTTTCGAAAATCCGGAGACTGACGAGGTTGCCGTCCATATCGCGCGCATCGGCAATGATTTCATCGCCTACAGCGAGCCCACCGACGAATTGCTCCGGGGCAGCGATTTCCGCGACCTGCTGAACCAGATGGTGGCGGTGCGGCGCCAGGAAGCCGCGATGTCCACCAGCAATGTCTATCACCTGGTGGCCAACGCGGTCACCGGTTTCGCGATCTTCGTGGCCACCGCGCTTATGGCCACGGATGAGGCGCGCGCCGATCAGATCGCGATGCTGATCGTGAACATACTTGGCAGCGGCGCAGCGCCTTCCGAGGAGGATAATGACGATGCCCGCCCGGCGGGTGACCCCTCGGCGCTGATTGGCAGCCACGGCAAAGAGGATATGGCTGCGTCTGATGCCGCAGGCCCCGATGACGCGGACTCCGACCAGGACGCGGCGGCACGCCAGAAGCCGCCCAGCGTCGAGAATGACGACGCCGATGGCCCGACCATCGCTGACGGGGCAAATGATCCGGAATCGGCCGATCTGGGCGCGGCGGCACTGGCCCTGCTCAATGCTGCGACGACCGGCGAGGAGACGGTGACCGGGATCATCGTTTCCGGAACGGCGGGCGACGATACGCTGCGGGGCGGGGACGGCGACGATCTGCTGACCGGCGGTGCCGGCAAGGATGTGCTGTATGGCGGTGCCGGTAATGACACGATCTTTGGCGGCAGCGGTAATGACACCCTGTTCGGCGAGGACGGGGATGACCGGCTGTATGGTGGCGATGGCGACGACTGGCTCGATGGCGGCACCGGGAATGACACGCTCGCCGGCGGGGCCGGTAACGACACGCTGTCGGGCGGGGATGGTGACGATCTGTTGCAGGGCGGCGCTGGCAATGATCTGCTGATCGGCGGTGCCGGGAACGATACGCTGGAAGGCGGTGCCGGCAATGACACGCTGACCGGCGGGTCGGGGAACAATATCCTCAACGGTGGCGGTGGCGACGATGTGCTGATCCATATCGGCTATGGCGATCTTGCCGGCAATGACACGCTGATCGGCGGCAGCGGCTCCAACCAGTTCGTGCTGCTGGGCGCGCATAACGTGGTTATCGTCGATTACGAGATGGGCGTCGATGCGCTGGTGATCAGCGGCTACACGATCGAAAGCGCCCAGAATCTCGGAGAGGGACTGAAAAATCTGTTCGCCAGCGAGGAGATCGCCGAACTCGTGCTGGCCGGGCTTCCGCCGGAAGTGGTGGAAGGCCTGTTCTGACCGACCGCTGCCGCCACGCGGCTGACGTCCTTGCGTTTACAGACGGCCCGGAGAAATCCGGGCCTTTTCTTTTCTGGCGATCACTTGCCGCCTGCAATTTTTTCGAAATTGATATGGGTCAATTCGGTTGATTTCCAAATCGCCTAACTGTAACCCAGTTGGTGAGGCCTCACTAATTAAACTCTGTTTTCGTAGATAAAGTGAAAAATGTCTGCAAAAATCACTCCAACGGGCCGGGCTGTAAGCTTCGACGAGAACGAGTTTATAGTCTCCAAGACCGATATGCGTGGACGGATTACTTACTGTAACGATGTATTCGTCAGGGTATCCGGCTATTCCGAAGCAGAGCTGCTGGATGCCCCCCACAGTCTGATCCGTCATCCCGACATGCCGCGCTGCGTTTTCAAATTCCTGTGGGATCGCATTTCGGCCGGCCATGAAGTGTTCGCCTATGTGGTGAACCTGGCCAAGACCGGCGACCATTACTGGGTACTGGCGCATGTGACGCCGACCCGGGACGCCACCGGCAAGATCGTTGCCTACCATTCCAATCGCCGGGTGCCGGATGCGGCGGCTGTCGCGGCCATCGAACCGATCTATCGCGAATTGCGGCAGGTCGAGGAACAGGCTGCCGATCGCAAGCAGGGCATGAACCAGGCTTATGAAGCGCTGACGGAAAAGTTGCGGAGCATCGGTAAGAGCTATGACGAATTCGTTCTCTCCCTCTAGCGCGTCGCTGATCGCGCTTCTGGCTGTTCCGCTTGCGGGCGCTGCCGCCATTATGGCCGGCCTCGCTGGTGCATGGCCGCAGGCCGCCCTGTCGGCTGTCGCCGCCCTGCTGGCCCTGTTGTCGGCTGTTGCCATTCGCCTGTCGACCCGTCGGCTGGGCGAGATGATCGAGGTCTGCCGGCGGGTACGTGACGGCGATTTCGAGGCGCGCCTGCTGCATGTGCCGGCGCGCGGCGAGATCGGCCGGCTGATGCATGCGATCAACAATCTGATCGATGTGACCGATGCCTTTGTGCGCGAGGCTGGCGCGTCGATGGAGCATGTCCGCGACAATAAATATTACCGCAAGATCGCGGTGCGCGGCCTGAAGGGCCAGTTTCGGCAGCAGGCGGAGACCATCAACGCGGCGACCGAATCGATCCGCACGCGGATCGGCGCCTTTACCAAGGTGGCCGCCGCTTTCGAGAGCAAGCTGCGCAGCGTGGTCGATACGGTGGCCGATACGGCGACGGGGCTCAGCGGCACCTCGGCTCAGCTTGCCTCGGCGGCAGGTGACACCAGCGAGCGCGCGACCGCGGTTGCCGCAGCGGCCGAGGAAGCCAGCGTGAACGTGCAGACCATCGCTTCGGCGGCGGAAGAGCTGGCCTCCTCCAGCGCGGAGATTGGCCGCAGTGCCAGGGAGACTGCGGAGATTTCCGGTCGCGCGGCCGGCGAGGCGGAGCGTGCCGGCAGCACGGTTTCCAGCCTGGCCAGGGCCGCCGAGGAGGTGGGGGAGGTTTCCGCGCTGATCGGCGACATCGCGGCGCAGACCAACCTGCTGGCGCTGAATGCGACCATTGAGGCGGCGCGCGCCGGTGAGGTGGGCAAGGGCTTTGCCGTTGTCGCGTCGGAGGTGAAGAACCTGGCGACCCAGACCGCCAAGGCAACCGAGGACATCGCGCGCCGGATCGAGGAAATCCAGTCCACCAGCGGCCAGGCGGTGACCGGCATGCAGGCGGTCGCTACGATCATCGAGGAGCTGAGCCAGATGGCCGGCGTGGTGTTGAGTGCGGTCGAGCAGCAGGATCAGGCGACAGCGGAAATCGCCCGCAGCGTGCAGGAGGCATCCAGCGGCACGCACGAGGTTTCGGAGAATGTGGTGATGGTCAGCGCCGCCGCGAGCGAGGCTGGCGATGTGGCCCGGCACAGCCGCGATTCCGCGACCCTGCTGAGCGAGCAGTCCGCCGGGCTGAAGCGCGAGATCGACGGGTTCTTCGACGAACTGCGGCGCGTCGTGTAAGGCTCCTCCGCCGGCTGTCGATTGCGCTTGCTGTGCAGCGTGGCAGTGTTGAGAATGGCTTGCATTTAGCCGTTCCGAAGACCTGCCATGCCCGCACCATCGAGTCCCGTCATCGCCCTCGCGCTCTGTACTGACTGGCCGGATCCGACAATCAGCGAAATCCGCTATGTCGAGGCCCTGCGCGATCAGGGCGCGACCGTGCGATGGGCGCCCTGGACGGCGGATGACCAGTCGGTTTTCCGCACCGCCGATCTGGTGGTGCTGCGCGGCACCTGGGATTACCACCGGCGGCTTGATGCCTATTGCGGCTGGCTGCGCGATCTGGCGGTGGCGGGTGTGCGGGTCGCGAATCCGGTCGGGCTGGTCGAATGGAATCTCGACAAGGCCTATCTGGACGAGTTGGCCACCGGCGGTATCCGCACGCCGGGCCAGGCGGTGCTGCCGCTCGACCGGCTGGCGCTGGTGGCACTGATGGACGAACGCGGCTGGCAGGAAGCGGTGGTGAAGCCGACAGCGGGTGCCAGCGGCCATGGCGTCAGGCTGGTCGCGCGCGGCGATATTGATGCGCTGTGGCCGGAAATCGCCGAAAGCGTGTCGCCGCACCGGCTGCTGGTGCAGGAATTCATTGGTGCGGTGCGTACCAGCGGCCAGATCTCCTTTATCTTCTTCGACGGTATCTTTTCGCACGCTGCACAGCTTATCCCGCGCGCGGGGGAGTTCCGCATCAACTCCGCCTTCCAGCCGGAAAAGCGCGCCTATATACCGGCGCCCGGCGAACTGGCGCAGGCATCAAGCGTGCTGGAAAAGCTGCCGGAGCGCCCGCTTTATGCGCGGATCGACGGAATCTTCGACGGGCCGGATTTCGTGCTGCTGGAAGCCGAGGTGAACGAGCCCGGACTGTTCCTCGATCTCGATCCGCAGGCGGCGATGCGCTTCGCGGCGGCGAGCCTTGCGTGGCTTGCACGGTAAGTGGTCTATAATATTCCTTGCATTTTATTTATTTTAACGGACTATTTTACGCAAAGTGATATCGCTTCAGCCCAAGAATTGGACAAGCCCCGTCATGTCGGTAAGTGAGCATAGAAGCATGCAGCGAGGAAATGCTGGCAGGTCGCCGCTTCTCAACGTCATTCTGAGCGGCGATTCCAGTCTTGCCCTCAATATCCCGAAGATGATGCTGCGCGGCGAGCCGCCAGTCTTTAAGAACCGCTTTCTGAACAATTGCGTAATCTTCAAATATCCGAATTTCGAGGTGCCGACGAACGAAACCGGTCTCGAGGGCATGTACGATTCGGACACGGAAGAGGCGGAATTCTACAAGCCGGTGGAAACCGCGATCTACATCCCGAACGACCATCGTGACCTGGCCGCCGGCGGGTCCGCGATCTATTTGCGGCAGCGCGATTTCGATGCGCTGATGAACGAGATTTTCGGCATCAAGGTCGATGCCGATCTCGACGAGCTGTACAACGACATCCAAATGCTGCGCATCATCGATGAGGTGCCGTCCCTCGATCCCTATCTGCTGCGGACCGAATTGTCGGACTCCGGCTACAAGATGCCGGAAACGGCGTTCCAGACCACGGAACAGGAAGACCGCAAGATCCGCCGGCGCATCGAATCGAAGATCGAGCCCATTCTGAACCGGGCGATTCAGGATGCCGGCGGTGACGCCAATATCAGCCTCGCGCAGAAGCAGCGCTTCCTGAAGGTGCTGTGGAACCCCGATCTGCCGGAAGCGGAAATCTTCATCAAATCCTTCGGCATCGAACGGTCGCAGACCGGTGCCATCTTTACGGCCTGGAAGGGAATCACCTTCTACCAGATCCAGTTCGAGGGCATTGCCGGCTCCCTGCGCAAGGTCTTCAACTATCTGAAGGGCCGCAATCTGGTGCCGCTGGATCAGCGGCTGTACAGCGGCACCGATATCGAACTGCTGAACGCGAAGGTGGCGAAACTCTACTCGCGGCTGCGTGACGCGGTCGATAAGTGCCGCAATATTTTCGCTGCCTATGACGAGGCCTATACATGCTTTGTCGAAAAGAACGATGCACGGCAGTTCAAGCACTTCCTGATGAGCGCTCATCAGAATTACTGGGTGCTCGGCTTCTCGATCATCGCCTGCAAGAACGCCTTCGAGCGGATCCGGAAATACACCCCCCTCGACAAGCCGCTGTCGCTGCGTTTCGACACGATCCTGAAAATGCTGGACGAGGTCAGCATCATCTTCGGCCGCGGCGACGGCAAGCAGGGCATCGATAATCATCTGGAATGGACCTAGCCCAGGGAGCTAGCCCAGGGATCTAACCCAGCAGGCCACGCATTGCAGCGGCGGTTTCCGCGTCGGCGAGGATCACAAGGCGACGGATATCCTCGCCGGATAGCCGGTTACTCCACCGTCACGGATTTGGCGAGGTTGCGCGGCTGGTCCACGTCGGTGCCCTTGATGACGGCGACATGGTAGGCCAGCAGCTGCACCGGGATGGCATAGAGGATCGGCGCCACGAAGGGGTGGACATGCGGCAGTTCGATGGTGGCGAAGGCCTCCTTGCCGATATGGGCGCAGCCCTTGGCGTCGCTCATGAAGATCACCTTGCCGCCGCGCGCCATCACCTCCTGCATGTTGGAGAAGGTCTTCTCGAACAGCGCGTCGCTGGGGGCGATGACGATGACCGGCACCGTATCGTCGATCAGCGCGATGGGGCCGTGCTTCAGCTCGCCCGCCGCATAGCCCTCGGCATGGATGTAGGAGATTTCCTTCAGCTTCAGCGCCCCTTCCAGCGCGATGGGGTAGCCGGTGTTGCGGCCGATATAGAGCACGTCGCGCGCTTCCGCGACTTCGGCCGCCAGCGCCTGGATCGCCTCGTCGCCGTTCAGTACCTCGGCGGCACGCGAGGGCACCTCGGCGATGGCGTTGGACAGCCGCGCTTCCTCCGCCCCGGAGATCGCGCCGCGTGCCCGCGCCGTGGCGATCACCAGGCAGGCCAGCAGCACCAGCTGGCAGGTGAAGGCCTTGGTCGAGGCGACGCCGATCTCCGGCCCGGCCAGCGTCGGCAGCACGGCGTCCGCCTCGCGCGCCATGGTGCTTTCCGGCACGTTCACGATGGCGATGGTCTTCTGCCCCGCCGCCTTGGCGTGGCGCAAGGCGGCCAGCGTGTCGATGGTCTCGCCCGATTGCGAGATGAAGATGGCCAGGCCGCCTTCCTCCAGCGGTGTGTCGCGGTAGCGGAATTCCGAGGCGATATCGATGTCGGCGGCGATGCGCGCCACCTTCTCGAACCAGTATTTCGCGACCATGGCCCCCAGATAGGAGGTGCCGCAGGCAACCAGCGTGATGCGGCTGATGGCGGCAAGGTCGATATCGAGCGGCGGCAGGTCGATGGCGCCGCTGGCCGGGTTCCACATGCTGCGCAGCGTGTCGCCGATGACGCCCGGTTGCTCGTAGATCTCCTTCAGCATGAAGTGCGGGTAGTTGCCCTTGCCGATCATCGCGCCGGACTGTGCGGTCGGTTTGGCCGGACGATCCACCACGCGGTCCTGCTCGTCATGGAAAATGGCGCCGGCGCGTGACAGCTCGACCCAGTCGCCCTCCTCCAGATAGGAGATGCGGCGCGCGAAGGGGGAAAGCGCCAGCGCGTCGGAGCCGAGGAACATCTCGCCCTCGCCCCAGCCGACGGCCAGCGGGCTGCCCTTGCGGGCGCCGACGATCAGGTCATGCTCGCCCCTGAACAAGATCGCCAGCGCATAGGCGCCGTCCATGCGCTTGATCGCCGTGGATACCGCCTGCTGCGGCGTCATGCCCTCGTTCAGATAGCGGGTGATGAGGTGGGCGGCGATTTCCGAATCGGTTTCGCTGGCGAAGACATGGCCCAGCGCCGACAGCTCCGCCGCCAGCTCGCGGTAATTCTCGATGATGCCATTATGCACCAGCGCCACCTTGTCGGTGGCGTGCGGGTGGGCGTTGCGCTCGTTCGGCACGCCATGCGTGGCCCAGCGCGTGTGGCCGATACCGATATCGCCATGGATGCCGTTCCCGGCGACGCGCTCCTCCAGCCGGGCGATCTTGCCCTCGCTACGGCGGCGCTCGATGCTGTCATTCACCAGCGTGGCGATACCGGCGGAATCATAGCCGCGATATTCCAGCCGCTTCAGCCCCTCGATCAGAGAGGGGACCACATCGGTCTTGCCGACCACGCCGATGATTCCGCACATGCCTGAAACCGCTCCTGGAAACTATGAAAACAGGCCGCCGGGTGAGGGGGCGGCGTCAGGCTAGGACCATGCACGAGAACGCAGCGGGAGACGAATCACAAATTGTATCAAGCTGTTGCAGGCTGCCTGTTGGCTAAAAACATGATTAATAAAAAATGAATTGCCTATAAAATACATTTTATCTAAAGTTACATTAGAGCGTGCGAGAAAACCGCACGATATAGGATATGGAGAAAGCCATGTCTCAGATCGGCTTCGTTTATCAATCTATGGCAACGGTGGCGCAGGCCAGCGTTACTAGCATGTACGCCAATCTCGATAATATCAATCAGCTGCGCCAGCAGCTCAGCGAGACTGTGTCCCCCCAGGCTGCAGAGGCGCCGGCGCCTGTCGCGGCGTCGTCTGGCACGGAAGGCCGTGTGGATATCACTGTCTGATTACGGCCCCCCGGATACAGCGCCCGTAATTCTCCGTTCTTCTGGCCCTCTCCTTCGAACGCAATAACGCCGCAGGGTTTTTCAACCGCTGCGGCGCTTTTTTGTGCGAAACGGCCAGCCTGAAATGGCCGGATCAGGATGGCAGGACCGTCGCAACGATGGAGGCGTCCAGCGCTTCGTACTTGGCAAGGTCGATGGTGTCGTACAGTTCGGCGCGGGTCTGCATCTCGCCGGCCATCGCCTCGGTCGAGCCGTTCTGCTTCAGCGTGGCGTACAGCTTTTCCTGCGCCTTGTTGGCGACGCGCAGGCTGCTGACCGGCCAGATCACCATGCGGTAGCCCATCTCCTCGAATTCCTGCGCGGTGAAGAAGGGCGTGCGGCCGAACTCCGTCATGTTGGCCAGCAGCGGCACGCCGGGCATGCGCTGGGCGAATTCGCGGAACATCTCGGCACTGTTCAGCGCCTCCGGGAAGATCGCGTCGGCGCCGGCTTCCATGTAGAGCTTGGCGCGGGCGACCGCCCCGTCCATGCCCTCGCTGGCCGCCGCATCGGTGCGGGCGATGATGTAGAGGTTGCGCCGGGCCTTCGCGGCGGCGGCGACCTTGGCCGCCATGTCGTGGGCATTGGCCAGCTTCTTGTCGTTCAGATGGCCGCATTTCTTCGGCAGCAGCTGGTCCTCGATATGCACGGCACCGGCGCCGGCATCCTCGAAGCTGCGCACCATATGCATGACGTTCAGCGCCTCGCCATAGCCGGTGTCGCCGTCCACCAGCACCGGCCGGCCGCTGGCGCGGGCGACCTGGCGGATGAAGAAGCACACCTCGTCCACGGTGATGATGCCGAGATCGGGGATGCCCATCGAGGCGGTCATCGCCGCCCCCGACAGGTACAGCGCCTCGAAACCGGCCTTGCTGGCCTGCAGCGCCGCCATGCCGTTATGGGTGCCGGGAATGCCGAGGATGCCAGGGCTCTCGACCAGCTTGCGAAAGCGCTGGCCGGCCGGTTCGGCCGGCAGATCGTCGGCGATCAGATAGGGCATACTGTTCTCCTCAGGCTTTCTTTCCGGCGGCCTTCTTCGCGGCCTTCTTGCCGCGCTGGCCGATCGGCACGAAGGTCAGATTCTCCGGCCCGACATAATTGGCCGACGGGCGGATGATCTTGTTGTCGGTGCGCTGCTCGATGATGTGCGCCGCCCAGCCGGAGGTGCGGGAGATCACGAACAGCGGCGTGAACATCGCTGTCGGCACACCCATCAGGTGATAGGAGACGGCGCTGAACCAGTCGAGGTTCGGGAACATCTTCTTCACATCCGCCATCACCGTCTCGATGCGCGCGGCGATGTCGAACATCTGCATCGACCCGGCTTCCTTCGACAGCTTGTGGGCGACGCGCTTGATCACCTCGTTACGCGGGTCCGACACGGTATAGACCGGATGGCCGAAGCCGATGATGACCTCCTTCGCCGCGACACGGGCCCGGATGTCGGCCTCCGCCTCGTCGGCATCGGCATAGCGCTGCTGAATCTCGAAGGCGGCCTCGTTGGCGCCGCCATGCTTCGGCCCGCGCAAGGCGCCGATGGCACCGGCGACGGCTGAATACATGTCCGACCCGGTGCCGGCGATGGAGCGTGCGGTGAAGGTCGAGGCGTTGAACTCGTGCTCGGCATAGAGGATCAGCGAGGTCTGCATCGCCCGGATATGCGAGGCCGAGGCCGGCTTGCCGTGCAGCAGGTGCAGGAAGTGCGCGGCGATGCTGTCATCGTCGGTCTCCAGATCGATGATCTGGCCGCGATGGGCGTAGTGGTACCAGTAGAGCAGCATGGACCCCAGCGAGGCCATCAGCCGGTCGGCGATGTCGCGCGCCGCCGGATGGTTGTGGTCATGCGCTTCCGGCAGGACGCAGCCCAGCGCGGAGACGCCGGTACGCATCACGTCCATCGGATGCGCCGAGGCGGGGATCGCCTCCAGCACGTCCTTCACCGCCGCCGGCAGGGCGCGCATGGCCTTCAGCTTGGTCTTGTAGGCATCGAGCTGGGCCTGCGTCGGCAGGCTGCCATGCACCAGCAGATGGGCGATTTCCTCGAACTCGCAGCTCTCCGCGATGTCCAGGATGTCGTAGCCGCGATAATGCAGGTCGTTGCCGGTGCGGCCCACGGTGCACAGCGCGGTGTTGCCGGCGGTGACGCCGGACAGCGCCACCGATTTCTTCGGCTTGAAGGTCGGATTTTCCGCCATGGTTGTGTCTCCCTTTTCCGTTATTTCCAGTCGAAGATGCCGGTCGGCCGGGGCGCGCCCAGCTTGCCGGCTTCGACGGTCACGTTGAGGGCGCTGAGGTCGCTGAGGGTGGCGAGCTTCTCGACCGCCTCCAGGAAGCGGTCCTGCTCGGCCGGGGCGACAATACCTTCCGCCAGCGTGCGGAACTTGGCGATATATTGCGGCCGGGCGAAGGGCCGGGCGCCCAGCGGATGGGCGTCGGCCACGGCCAGCTCGTCGGTGATGGTGGAGCCGTCCTCCATGGTCACCACGACGCGCCCGCCGAACGCCTTCTCCTTGGGATCGCGGGAATGGTAGCGCCGGGTCCATTCCGGGTCTTCCAGGGTGCTGATCTTGTGCCACAGCGCCACCGTGTCCGGGCGCTGCGCGCGCTCCGGAGCGTAGGAGCGCTCATGGTGCCAGCCGCCGTCCTGCAGCGCGACCGCGAAGATGTACATGATCGAATGGTCCAGCGTCTCGCGGCTGGCCTTCGGGTCCATCTTCTGCGGGTCGTTGGCGCCGGTGCCGATCACGTAATGGGTGTGATGGCTGGTGTGGATGACGATGCTCTTCACCTTGGCGAAGTCGCCGACCTTCGGGCCCATGCGGCGGGCCAGGTCGATCAGCGCCTGGCTCTGGTACTCCGCCGAATGCTCCTTGGTGTAGGTATCCATGATGGCGCGCTTCGGCTCGCCCTTCTCCGGCAGCGGCACCTGGTATTCCGCCTTCGGGCCGCTCAGCAGCCAGGCGATGAAGCCGTCCTCGCCCTCATAGGCCGGCGACGGGGCGCCCTCGCCACGCATCACCCGGTCCACCGCCTCGATCGCCATCTTGCCGGCGAAGGCCGGGGCATAGGCCTTCCAGCTGGAAATCTCGCCCTTGCGCGACTGCCGCGTGGTGGTGGTGACGTGCAGCGCCTGCTGGATCGCCTGATAGATGGTCTCGGCGGGCAGGTTCAGCAGCGCGCCAATGCCGCCGGCGGCGGACGGCCCGAGATGGGCGATATGGTCGATCTTGTGCTCGTGCAGGCAGATGCCCTTCACCAGATCGACCTGGATCTCGTAGGACGCCGCCAGCGCGCGGATCAGATCCTGGCCGTTGCGGCCGACATGCTGGGCGACGGCCAGCACCGGCGGGATATTGTCGCCGGGATGCGAATAATCGGCGGCGAGGAAGGTGTCGTGATAATCCAGCTCGCGCACTGCAACGCCGTTCGCCCAGGCTGCCCATTCCGGCGAGAAACGCTTGTCGGACGGCAGGCCGAACACGGTGGCGCCGGGGCTGTAGGGGTGCGCCATGGTCTGGGCGCGGGCACTTGCCACCGGACGGCGCGCCACCGAGGCAACGGCGACCGAGGCATTGTCGATGATGCGGTTGCCGATCATCTCGGCGACATCGGCCTCTACCGGTACGGTCTCGGCGGCCATGGCGGCCATCTTCCAGGCCAGCTGGTCCTCGCGCGCGAGCTTCTCGGCGGATTTGTAGGTGCGAACGCTATGCGTCTTCACGGGGCAGTTCCTCGATCTTTTCTGGGGTTGTCGTGTCTGGTTTGTTGGTCGGTATGGCGGTGGGGCGGCCTTCCTTGTCGACCGCGACCATCTCGAAGGTGCCGCTCATGGTCATCGTCCGTTCGCCGGTGGCCAGAGTCTCGGCATGGACCTCGACGGAGACCGTCATGGAGGTGCGGCCCCGGCGCGTCACGCGGGCGATCAGCTCGATCAGCTGGCCGACCCGGGCCGGGCGGTGGAAGGCGATCTTGTCGCTGGACGCCATGACGATGTCGCAGCGCGCCGCGCGGCTGGCGGCTATATAGGCGGCCTTGCCCATCAGGCTGAGCGCGTTGCCGCCATAGAGCGTGCCATAGTGATTGGCCAGCTCCGGGAAGACCATTTCCGCGAAGCGGGTTTCGTCTGGTGCCGACTGCATGGGCTTGTTTCCGCCTGCTTTAGCTAGTGCGCGTCACAATATCCGCATCGCGCGCATCGGGGAAACAGTAAAAAAGCCGATTGCCGGGCAGGGGGTTAGGACAATCCGGCTGGTATTACCGGTTGTGCGGCACGGCGGGGATGCATGCTCCCGGCCCTGCGCGGGGAGGCGCGTTCGCACATGCGAGTTTTCATTTGAATGTAACCTAACTGTCGCGAGGGGGTCATTCGCCGGGTATACTCCTGAAAAAAGATCGAACCGGGGGGAATTTCGTTCAAATGAACCTGTCGTCAAGGCAGTCGGACATCATTGCGCTGATCCGGCGCGAGGGCTTCCAGTCCATCGAGGCGCTGGCGAATCATTTCGCGGTCACGCCGCAGACCATCCGGCGCGATGTGAACAGCCTGTGCGATGCCAACATCCTGCGCCGCCGTCATGGCGGGGCGGAGCTGCTGGGCAGCACGCTGAATGCGCCCTACGAATCGCGCCGCGTGACCAATCTGGAGGCGAAGCGCCGCATCGGCGCCGCCGTTGCCGGGCTGATCCCCAGCCGCGCCTCGGTGCTGTTCGGCATCGGTACGACGCCGGAGCAGGTGGCGCTGGCCATGGCTGGGCATGAGGATCTTACCGTCGTCACCAACAATCTGAACGTCGCGGTAGCGCTGTCGGCGGCGCGGTCGAACCGCATTGTCCTGCCGGGCGGCGTGCTGCGCCTGCCGGATCGCGACTTTCTGGGGCATGAGGTGGAGACGATGTTCCGCAGTTACCGCGCCGATTACGGCGTCTATGGCGTCGGCGGCATCGACCGCGACGGCACGCTGCTGGATTTCGAGCGGGACGAGGTGTCGGCGCGCGAGGCGATCCGCGAGAGCTGCCGCACCGCCATCCTGGTCGCCGATATTTCCAAGATCGGCCGGCTGGCCGCCGCGCAGGGCGGCATGATCTGGGATGCCGACATCGTGGTCACGGATGCGGCCCCGCCGGAGGAGATCGCGGCGGCGATCCGCAAATCCAGCGCCCGGCTGATCGTCGCCGGGCAGGAGGTGACGGCATGAGCGCAGCTCCCTTCATCGCCCTCGAGTCGGTCGCGAAGAGCTGGGGCGAGAGCCGCGGCGTTGCCGGCGTCGATCTCGTCATCGACCATGGCGAGTTCGTCGTGCTGCTGGGACCGTCCGGCTGCGGCAAGTCCACCACGCTGCGGCTGATTGCCGGGCTGGAGGCGCCGACGGCGGGCCGCATCCTGATCGACGGCCAGGATGTGACGGCGCTGCCGCCGGCAAAGCGCGGCCTGTCCATGGTGTTCCAGTCTTATGCCCTGTTCCCGCATCTGAATGTTGCCGAGAACATCGTGTTCGGGCTGAAGGTCCGCCGGCTGCCACGCGCCGAACGGCAAGCGCGCCTCGACAAGGCGCTGCGGCTGACCGGTCTTGCCGGCTATGAGGATCGCCGGCCGGCGGCATTGTCCGGCGGCCAGCGGCAGCGCGTGGCGCTGGCCCGCGCCATCGTCGCCGGCCATCCGCTGTGCCTGATGGACGAGCCGCTGTCCAACCTGGACGCCAAGCTGCGCCATGAGGTGCGGCAGGAAATCCGCCAGTTGCAGCAGGATCTCGGCATGACGGTGGTCTATGTGACGCACGACCAGACCGAGGCGATGGGCATGGCCGACCGCATCGTGCTGATGAAGGAAGGGCGGATCGAGCAGCAGGGCATGCCGGAGCAGCTCTATGAGCGCCCGGTCAGCGCCTTCGCCGCCGGGTTTGTCGGCAGCCCGCCGATGGCGCTGCTGCCGGCGGAGCGCTTGCCGGTGGGCCTGCGCGAGGGCGTGGCCTCAGGCGGTGCCGGCGTGCTGGTCGGCGTGCGGCCGGAGGAGCTGCGCCTTGCCGCCGCGGACGAACCATCGCTGCCGGTGCAGGTGACGGGCATCGAATTCCTGGGCGGTGAAACGCTGGTCTATTGCACGGCCGAGGCCGGCGCGCTGATCGCCAAGCTGCCTGGCCGACCGGCGCTGGTGCGCGGCGGCAAAGCTGAAATTACCTGGAATGCGGCCAGCCGGCATCTGTTCGATGCCGTCGATGGCCGCCGACTTTCCGATCCGCTTGCCCCCGAATCACGGGTTTTGGGCGGGCGGGCGGAGCAAGAGGCCAGCGGAACGGGCAAGGTCCCGCTGGCCCATCGGTCCCTTGCGGGGGCCGATCACCCGTAGCCTGGATGATGAAAGGATTGTGACACATGACGATGCAGCGCGTAAGGGCGGCGGCATTTGCCGCCGCGCTCGCCGGGATGGCCTCACCCGCCATGGCCGATGTCGAGCTTTCCATGTACTACCCGATCGCGGTCGGCGGCCCGCTGACCCAGGTGGTCGATGGGATGGTGAGTGATTTCCGGAAAGAACATCCGGACATCAAGGTCAATGCCATCTATGCCGGCAATTATGACGATACCCGCGTGCGGGCCCTGTCGGCGCTGAAGAGCGGCGAACCGGCACAGCTTTCCGTGATGTTCTCCATCGACGTCTATGACCTGATGGAGCAGGACGTCATCGTGCCGTTCAGCGATGTCGTCTCGACGGCGGAGGAGAAGGCCTGGCTCGACAGCTTCTATCCGGGGCTGATGGCCAATGGCACCGTCGATGGCAAGGTCTGGGGCGTGCCGTTCCAGCGCTCGACCATCGTCATGTACTACAACAAGGACGCCTTCCGGGAAGTCGGTCTCGACCCGAACCAGCCGCCGAAGACCTGGGACGAGATGGCAGCCGCCGCCAAGAAGCTGACCAAGGACGGCCGCTGGGGCGTGATGATCCCCTCCACCGGCTATCCCTACTGGATGTATCAGGCGCTGGCGATCCAGAACGGCCTGGAGCTGATGTCGCCCGACGGCACCAAGACCTTCTTCGACGATCCCGCCGCCATTGAGGCGCTGCAGTACTGGCGCGACCTTGGCACCAAGCACAAGGTGATGCCGGAAGGCACTGTCGAGTGGGGCACGCTGCGCCAGGCCTTCGTGCAGGGCCAGACCGCGATGATGTGGCACAGCACCGGCAATCTGACGGCGGTGAAGAAGGAGGCCAAGTTCGATTTCGGCGTCGCCATGCTGCCGGCCAAGAAGCGGCCTGGCTCGCCGACCGGCGGCGGTAACTTCTACCTGTTCAAGAAGGCGACCGACGCCGAGCGCAAGGCCGCGCTGACCTTCATCCGCTGGATGACCGCGCCGGAGCGTGCGGCCGAATGGTCGAAGGCCACCGGCTATGTCGGCATCAGCCCGGCCTCCTACGAGACCGAGTCGCTGAAGAAGTATGCCGCCGAGTTCCCGCCGGCGCTGGTTGCCCGCGACCAGCTGCAGCATGCGGTCGCCGAGTTCTCGACCTACGAGACCGGCCGTGTCCGTGAAGGCCTGAACAATGCCATTCAGGCGGCCCTGACCGGTCGTCAGACGCCGGAAGCGGCGCTGAAGGACGCGCAGGCCAATGCCGAGCGGCTGCTGAAGCCGTTCCGGTAAGTATCGCTAACCGTCACCCCCGGCTCCAGCTTCACTGGGCGCCGGGGGTGATTCTTTCCGAAGGCTGCGACGATGACCGACGCCCCGCTTCTCGACCGCATCGAAAGCCGCAAGCTGGCGATCTATGGCTCGCTGCTGGTGCTGCCGTCGGTCTTCATGCTGTCGCTGTTTGCCTTCTGGCCGACGGTTGCGACGCTCTGGGCCAGCCTGTTCTCCAAGGGCACGGTGCGCCGCCCCTCGCAGTTCGTCGCACTCGACAATTACGATTTCCTGTTTTCCGACCCCAGCTTCTGGCAGGTGGTCGGTAATAATCTGATCTATGCCGGGGTTACCATTCCGGTTTCCATCGGGCTGGCGATGGGCATGGCGCTGTGGGCCAATGCGCGGATTCCGGCGCGGGCGCTGGTGCGCATCGCCTATTTCACCCCGACCATGCTGCCGATGGTGGCGGCGGCCAATCTGTGGCTGTTCTTCTATACGCCCGATATCGGCGTGCTGAGCCGGCTGTTCGGCCTGTTCGGAATCAGCGGCATCAACTGGCTGGGCCAGCCGGAAACCGCACTGGCCAGCATCATCATGGTGACGATCTGGAAGGAGGCCGGCTTCTTCATGATCTTCTACCTGGCGGCCCTGCAGACCATCCCGCCCGACCTGAAGGAGGCGGCGCTGATCGAGGGCGCCGGGCGCTGGACCTATTTCCGGCGCATCCTGCTGCCGCTGCTGATGCCGACGACCTTGTTCGTCATGGTGAATGCGCTGATCAATTCGGTGAAGCTGATCGACCATCTGTTCATCCTGACCAAGGGCGGGCCGGACAATGCCTCGAAGCTGATCCTGTACTGGATCTGGGAGATGGCCTTCAGCTATTTCGACCGGCCCTCGGCGGCGGCGATGACCGTGCTGGTGCTGATCGTCCTGGGCGTGCTGGCCGTGCTGCAGTTCGCCGTGCTGGAACGGCGCATCCATTACCGGTGAGGAAGAGCAGCCCATGACCGATATCGTCGCGGTACGTCCCGCTGGCCGCACGCCCGCCCGGCGTACTCCCATCTGGCGCACGCTCGGCACGCTGGATGCTGTGGGCGCCATCCTGCTGGCGCTGATCTGGATCGCCCCGCTGGTCTTCGCCGTCTGGGCCGCCTTCCACATGCCGCAGGGCGCGCTGTCCTTCGACCTGTCCGCCCCGGTGACGCTGGAGAATTTCCGCACCGCCTGGGCCGGCGCGCCCTGGCCGCGCTATTTCCTGAACACCACGCTGCTGGTGACGGTGATCCTGGCCGGGCAGCTGTTCTTCTGCACCCTGGCGGGCTACGCCTTCGCGCGCTTCCGCTTTCCCGGCAGCGACGCGCTGTTCATGCTGGTGCTGCTGCAGCTGTTCATCCTGCCGGAAGTGCTGATCGTGGAGAATTACGCCATGGTGTCGCGCCTCGGCCTGTTCGACACGATCCTCGGTATCGGCGCGCCCTACATGGCCAGCGCCTTCGGCATCTTCCTGCTGCGCCAGGCCTTCAAGGGCGTGCCGCGCGAGCTGGAGGAAGCCGCCCGCGTCGAAGGCTGCGGCTGGACCGGCGTGTTGTGGCGGGTCTATATCCCCGCCGCGAAGCCGGTCTATCTGGCCTATGCGCTGGTCTCCATCGCCACCCACTGGAACAATTTCCTGTGGCCGCTGGTGGTCACCAACTCCAACGATACACGTCCGCTGACCGTGGGGCTGTCGCTGTTCGCGGCACCGGAGAGCGGGGTGAACATCGCGGTCATCAGCGCCGCCACCCTGTTTACCATCGCGCCGCTGATGGTGGCCTTCCTGCTGTTCCAGCGCCAGTTCATCCAGGCCTTCCTGCGCGCCGGTATCCGCTAGGCCCGCTGCGCGGTGACCCATGCGCCGGGACCGGGGCGGCGTGGCGCCCTTGGCCGTTGACGCTTGTGGAACCCGGCCCCTAGGCTTGCCGCCAAATTGCACAGGCTTCAGGGAAGGAAACGGATATGGGCGCGGAAACCAAAATCGGCCTGGTCGGCATCGGCATGATGGGCTGGCCGATGGGGGCCTGCCTCGCGAAGGCTGGATTTACGGTCGTCGCCTATGATGCGCGGCCCGAACAGAGTGCCGCCTTCGCCAAGGAGGTCGGTGGCGAGACGGTTTCCTCCCTCGCCGAGCTGGGCCGGACCTGTTCCATCGTCGTCACCATGCTGCCGACCAGCAAGATCGTATCCGATGTGCTGCTGGGTGACGGAGACGCTGGGGGTGGCGGAATTGCCGAGGGCATGGCAAAGGGCGGCCTGGTCATCGACATGACCTCGGGCGTGCCGGATGTGACGATCTCGCTGGAGCCGGCGCTGAATGCGCGCGGCATCGCGATCATCGACGCGCCGGTTTCCGGCGGCGTGGCGCGGGCGCGCACCGGCGAGCTGGCGATCATGGCCGGCGGCGCCGAGGCGGATATCGAGCGCGCCCGCCCGGTGCTGGAGGCGATGGGCAAGGTGCAGCGCGCCGGATCGCTGGGCTGCGGCCAGGCGATGAAGGCGCTGAACAATCTGGTATCCGCCGGCGGCTTCCTGATCGGCGTCGAGGCCATGCTGGTCGGCAAGAAATTCGGCCTCGACCCCGAGGTGATGGTCGATATCCTGAACGCCTCCACCGGCATGAACAACAGCACCCAGAAGAAGTTCAAGCAGTTCGTGCTGTCCGGCGCCTTCAATTCCGGCTTCGCGCTGGACCTGATGGTGAAGGACCTCTCCATCGCCCTCGACGTCGCCAAGGCGCGCGGCGTGCCGACGCCCTTCGCCGCGCTGTGCCGGGAAATGTGGGCCTCGGCCGACGCCATGCTCGGCAAGGGGGCGGACCATACCGCGCTCGCCCTGCTGAGCGAGAGGCTGGCCAATCTGTCGCTGCGCGAGGATGAGGGAGTTAGGAATTAGCATAGTCTAAATTTTAGACAACTTAATTCCGGCTTGCTTAAAAATTGTGCGGCGCACCCTTGTTCGCGCCTGGGGCGAAACCCCGCAGTTGAGGAAAATACTTAACGCTTCCCGCCGTTAATGAAGATGGCGTCTCCGTGGCACGCGCCTTGCGTTCTTGCTGCAATGCGGCATGGAACCGCGAATAACTGGGAGACGAGAAATGGCTGGGAAAAAAGGGGCAAAGCTCCTGACGGGGCTGCTGGTCGGCGCGTCGATGCTGGTCAGCGCGATGACGGGCAAGGCCGAGGCGCAGGACACCATCAAGGTCGGCATCCTGCATTCGCTGTCGGGCACGATGGCGATCAGCGAGACGACCCTGAAGGACGTCATGCTGATGCTGATCGAGGAGCAGAACAAGAAGGGCGGCTTGCTCGGCAAGAAGCTGGAGGCGGTGGTCGTCGATCCGGCCTCCGACTGGCCGCTGTTCGCCGAGAAGGCGCGCGAGTTGCTGACCGTGAACAAGGTGGCCGCCGTGTTCGGCTGCTGGACCAGCGTGTCGCGTAAATCCGTGCTGCCGGTGTTCGAGGAGCTGAACGGCATCCTGTTCTATCCGGTGCAGTATGAGGGCGAGGAATCCTCGCGCAACGTGTTCTATACCGGCGCCGCGCCGAACCAGCAGGCGATCCCCGCAGTCGATTATCTGGCGAAGGAAGAAGGCGTGCAGCGCTGGGTGCTGGCCGGCACGGATTATGTCTATCCGCGCACCACGAACAAGATCCTGGAGACCTATCTCAAGGATAAGGGCGTTGCCGCCGGCGACATCATGATCAATTACACGCCGTTCGGCCATGCCGACTGGCAGTCGATCGTCGCCGAGATCAAGAAGTTCGGCTCGGCCGGCAAGAAGACCGCCGTGGTCTCGACCATCAATGGCGATGCCAATGTGCCGTTCTACAAGGAGCTGGCGAACCAGGGCATCAAGGCCGAGGACATCCCGGTCGTCGCCTTCTCGGTCGGCGAGGAGGAACTGGCGGGCATCGATACCGGCCCGCTGATCGGCCATCTGGCGGCCTGGAACTACTTCATGTCCATCGACACGCCGGAGAACAAGGACTTCATCAAGAAGTGGCAGACCTTCATCAAGAATCCGAAGCGCGTCACCAATGACCCGATGGAGGCGCACTACATCGGTTTCAATATGTGGGTGAAGGCGGTCGAGAAGGCCGGCACCATCGACGTCGATCCGGTGATCGATTCCCTGATCGGCGTGGCCGTGCCGAACCTGACCGGCGGCATGTCGGCGATGATGCCGAATCACCACATCACCAAGCCGGTGCTGATCGGCGAGGTGCAGGGCGACGGCCAGTTCGACACCGTCTGGTCCACGCCGGGCCTGGTGGTCGGCGACGAATGGTCCGACTTCCTGCCGGACAGCAAGGACCTGATCTCCGATTGGCGGGCGCCGCTGTCCTGCGGCAACTTCAACGCCAAGACCGGCAAGTGCGGCGGCGCGAGCTGACGCCCTGACGTAAGCATGGAGAGGCCGGCGGCACCGCCGCCGGCCGTCTCTCCCGCACAAGATCAAGAATAAGCCTTGGGAGGCGCTGGTGCTGCGTCACTTCCTACACGCGACGGCCGTGCTGTGCGCGCTTGTCGTGTCCCCCCTGCCTGTATCGGCACAAGGTGATCTGCCCGCCCTGATCCAGGCGCTGGGCGATGCCAAGGGTTACGGCGAACTCGAAAAAGCCGTCGATGCGCTGGCGGCAACGGGCGACAGCGCCGCCGTACCGGCCCTCACCGCGCTCGGCGACGGCAATCTCTATACTGCAAAGGCTGACGGCACGGTGGTGATCGCCGCGGAGAGCGGCGGCAATCTTGCCCTGACCGATCCGCTGACCGGCGAGAGCCTGGGCACCGAGCCCTCCGCCGCCTATGAGCGCATTCGCGTGAACAACCGTCTGCGCCGGGCGCTGCGCAGCGCCATCGGCGCCCTGACCCTGCTCAGCCCGAAGCCGGAAATCCGCCAGGCCGCCGCCGAGGCGGTCTATAAGGGCCGCGACGCCGGGGCGCTGGAGGTGCTGGAAGAAGCCCTCGCCAAGGAAAGTGTGCCGCGCGTGCGCGCCACGATGGAGCTGGCCCGCGCCGCGATCCAGCTGTCCGGCGCTGCCGACGATGCCACCAAGCTGGCCGCGCTGGACATCATCACCGAGCGCGGCGGCCGCGAATCTCTGGCGCTGCTGGGCCAGGTCTCGGCCAATGCCAGCCCGGCCGTGGCCGAGGCGGCGCAGGTCGCGGTGAAGAAAATCCAGGCCAATCTGCGCTGGTGGGGCGTGCTGCAGAACGCGATCTATGGCATCTCGCTGGGCTCCGTGCTGTTGCTGGCGGCCATCGGCCTTGCCATCACCTTCGGGGTCATGGGCGTCATCAACATGGCGCATGGCGAGATGGTGATGATCGGCGCCTACACGACCTATGTGGTGCAGGAGGTCATCCGCACCTCCTTCCCCTATCTGTTCGACGTCTCGGTGCTGATCGCCCTGCCGCTGGCCTGTCTGGTGGCGGGCGCTATCGGCGTCGCC
>Ga0114898_1000243_pt1 | contig 46853 bp, 43 predicted proteins | sample Malvired_Geostar_FD_83496 | JGI IMG/M metagenome (GOLD analysis project Ga0114898, IMG submission 83496) | Marine viral communities from the Global Malaspina Expedition - Malaspina viral metaG DeepMed_Geostar | ecosystem: Environmental > Aquatic > Marine > Oceanic | place: Mediterranean Sea...
ACACTCGGACCTGCGCGCCACGTGCGCTGCCGTTCCACCGACTTCCCCGGAGTGCGCCATGAGCCCCAGCCCCGACATCCACCCGGTCGATCCCGACGTCGCCGCCAACGCGCGGATCGACCGCGACGCGTACGAGCGCCTGTATGCCGAGTCGGTCGCCGACCCGGAACGTTTCTGGGGCCGCGTCGGCGAGCGGCTGGAGTGGATGCGCACGCCGACCCGAATCAAGGACGTCGACTTCGACGCGCGCGACCTGCACATTCGCTGGTATGCCGACGGCGAGCTCAATGCCAGCGTCAATTGCCTGGACCGCCACCTCGAAGCGCGCAGCGACAAGACCGCGCTCGTTTTCGAGCCCGACGATCCGGAGGACGAGGCGCAGCACATCAGCTATCGCGCATTGCACGAGCGCGTCTGCAAGCTGGCCAACGCATTGCGCTCGCTGGGAGTGCGCAAGGGCGACCGCGTCACCATCTACCTGCCGATGATCCCCGAGGCGGCGGTAGCGATGCTGGCGTGCGCCCGCGTCGGTGCCATCCACTCGGTCGTGTTCGGCGGATTCGCCGCCAACTCGATCGCCGACCGTATCGCCGACTGCGAGAGCAAGCTGATCATCACCGCGGACGAAGGCCGGCGCGGCGGCAGGACGGTACCGTTGAAAGCCAACGTCGACGCCGCGCTGAAGCTGCCGGGCACCAACTCGGTGGAAACCGTGCTGGTGGTGCGCCAAACCGGTGCGGCGGTGGACATGCAGATGCCACGCGACCGCTGGTACGACGCCGTGACAAAGGACCAGCCCGCGCAGTGCGAGCCGGAACGCATGAACGCCGAGGACCCGCTGTTCATCCTCTACACCTCCGGCAGCACCGGCAAGCCCAAGGGCGTGCTGCACACCACCGGCGGTTACCTCGTCTATGCCAGCTACACCCACGCGCTGGTGTTCGACCTGCGCGAGGACGACGTCTACTGGTGCACCGCCGATGTCGGCTGGGTCACCGGCCACAGCTATATCGTCTACGGGCCGCTGGCCAACGGCACCACCGCGCTGATGTTCGAAGGCGTGCCCAACTACCCGGACACCTCGCGCTTCTGGCAGGTGGTCGACAAGCACCAGGTGACGATCTTCTACACCGCCCCGACCGCCATCCGGGCGCTGATGCGCGATGGCGACGGACCGGTGAAGCGGACATCGCGCAGCTCGCTGCGCCTGCTGGGCAGCGTCGGCGAGCCGATCAACCCGGAAGCATGGCGCTGGTATTACGAAGTCGTCGGCGACTCGCGCTGCCCGGTCGTGGATACGTGGTGGCAGACCGAAACCGGCGGGATCATGATCAGCCCGCTGCCCGGCGCCACCGACCTCAAGCCGGGCTCGGCCACGCGTCCCTTCTTCGGCGTGCGCCCGGCGCTGGTCGATACCAACGGTGCCATCCTCGAGGGCGAGGCCGAGGGCAACCTGGTGATCCTGGACTCCTGGCCCGGCCAGATGCGCACCGTCTATGGCGACCACCAGCGCTTCATCGACACCTACTTCAGGACCTACCCCGGCACCTACTTCAGCGGCGACGGCTGCCGGCGCGATGCCGACGGCGACTACTGGATCACCGGCCGCGTGGACGACGTCATCAACGTCAGCGGGCACCGCATCGGTACGGCCGAGGTGGAAAGCGCACTGGTATCGCACCCCAAGGTCGCCGAGGCCGCCGTGGTCGGTTTCCCGCACGACATCAAGGGGCAAGGCATCTATGCGTACGTGACACTACTGGCCGGGGAGACGAGCAGCGAAGAGCTCCGGAAGGAGCTGGTGGCGCACGTGCGTAGCGAGATCGGCCCCATCGCCACGCCCGACCACTTGCAGTGGGCACCGGGCCTGCCCAAGACCCGGTCCGGCAAGATCATGCGGCGGATCCTGCGCAAGATCGCGGAGAACGCGCCCGACCAGCTCGGCGACACCAGTACACTGGCCGACCCGTCGGTGGTCCAGAGCCTGGTGGACGAACGACTGGGCCGCTGATCCCGCCGATCCGGCGATCCCACGGGCGCCCCCTCCCATGCCGACCCTGCTGATTGCCGACGACCATCCGCTGTTCCGCGAGGCCCTGCGCGGGGTGGTGGCGAAGGTGCTGCCGGGCGCCATCCTGCACGAGGCCGACAGCGTCGAAGCCCTGTATGCGCTGGTGGAGCGCGAGGCCGACGCCGACCTGTTGCTGCTCGACCTCAACATGCCGGGTGCCCAGGGATTCAGTGCGCTGGTGCACCTGCGTGCACTGGAACCGCAGTTGCCCATCGTGGTGGTGTCGGCGCGCGAGGAACCCGCGGTGATGCGACGTGCACTGGACCACGGCGCCTTCGGGTTCATTCCCAAGTCGGCCGACGCGGCGACGCTCGGCGAGGCGATCGGCACCGTACTTGCCGGCGACCGCTGGGCACCGGCCGCGGCCATCAGCGCGCCGGGCGCCGCCGCGGCCGAGTATGACGCTGCACAACGCCTGCGCGACCTGACCCCGCAGCAGTTCCGGGTCCTGCAGATGCTCGGCGAAGGGTTGTTGAACAAGCAGGTCGCCTATGAACTCGGCGTCTCGGAGGCCACCATCAAGGCACACGTGACCGCGATCCTGCGCAAGCTCGGCGCCAACAATCGCACCCAGGCCGTGCTGATCGCCGGCCGCCTGGCACTGGACCCCGGCACGCTCGCCGCCCATCCCGAGGACGCCGAGTAGGCTGTCGCCCATGTCTCCTCCGTTCCGGCTGCTCGCTCCGCGGCCCCGCTCGATCCAGCGCGATATCTTTGATCTGGTCCTGGCCGATGGGCGCCGCATCAGCGTCCTGCGCGTCCGCGATCCGCGGGCACGGCGCATCAAGTTGTCGGTGGACGAGCGTGGTGCACGGCTCACGCTGCCGTCGCGAGCCAGCCTCGCCACCGCGGAACGCTTCGCGCGGGAGCATCGCGAGTGGCTGGCCGGCCAGCTCGACCGGCTCGAACGCGACATGCCGGCGGGGCTGCAGCGCAACGAAACCGCGTCATTGCCGCTGCGCGGGTTGGAGGTGCCATTGCGATGGGCGCATGGCCGTTTCACCCGGCTCATACCCGGCGATGGCGAGCTGGTGCTGAGCTTGCCGGCGCAGGCGGGCCCTGCGGCCATCAGCCGCGCGCTGCACGACTTCTACGAAGCGCAGGCACGGGCTGATGTCGGCCGCTGGCTGCCCGGCTACCTGCCGGGGTTGCCGCGCGCGCCCCGGCGGATCCGCTTCAAGACGATGTCCTCGCAGTGGGGTTCGCTCGCGCCCGACGGCACCGTCGCGCTGGATCTGTCGCTGGTGCTCGCGCGCCCTTCGGCCTTCGAGTACGTGCTGGTCCACGAGCTCTGCCACCTGCTCCACCACGACCACTCCCCCGCGTTCTGGGAGGCGGTGGAGGATCGCTGCCCGGCGTGGCGTGCCGAGCGCGACTACTTCCGCGCCGAGGGCCGACGGCTGAAGGGCACGCTGCGGGCGCTGTTGCAGCCGCCTGGTGCTGCCTGAGGCCTCAGTCCCCGCGCAGGAAGGGCGCCACCACCGCCGCCACCTGCTCCGGCTGCTCCATGTGCAGGTGGTGGCCGCCGTCGAACACGGCCAGCCGGCCGTCGCGAAGGCAATCGAAGCGCGCCTGGCGGACGGGTTCCGGGAAATAGGTTTGCGCCGGGCGGGCGTACACCACCTGCACCGGGCACTCGATCGCGGCGATCTGGTCGCGGATCTGGCCCTCGCTCATGCGGATCGCGGTGGGGCGGGTCAGCCGCGGATCGCTGCGCCAGGTGAACCCGCCCTGGCGATCGCCACCGCGCGCCGGCGCGATGCCCCGCTCCACCAGGAGGCGAGCGGCCGCCTCACCGATCCCGCCGGCCGCCACCCGCGCCCGTGTCGCCTCGGCCGGATCGGCGAAGGTACGCAGGGGCCGGCGGCGACGCTCGCCCGCCGCGAAGGCCTCGCGCAGGTGTCGCGCGCTCTTTTGCTCGTCCTCGGCCAGTGCACCCAGCGATTCGACCAGGGCCAGGCGGACGATGCGCTGCGGCAACGCCGCCGCGACCACGCTGGCGACCGCGCCACCAAGTGAGTGGCCAAGCATGGAGAACCGGTCCCAGCCCAGCGCGTCGGCGGCCGCCACGATGGCGCGGGCCATGTTGACCACCGTGTATTCCGCCGCCAGCGGCAGGTGTGCGCTGGCACCGTGCCCCGGCATGTCCAGCGCCACCAGCTCGACACCCGGCAGGTGCGGCTGGATCGGCAGGAAGCTGGCCGCGTTGTCCAGCCAGCCATGAAGCGCCAGCACCCGCGGCGCATCGGCCGCATGGGCACGCGGGTGGATGCGCCAGCCGGCCAGGCGGCCGAATACCGTGTCGAGATGCAGCTCCTCCACGGTCAGCTCCAGGCGGTGAGCTCGCGGCGCGCGATCGCCGCCAGCGCTCGGGCATGTCCGGGGCTGTCGTTGAGGCAGGGGATGTAGCGCAGCGTGCCGCCGCGCTCATGGAACTGCTCGGCCAGCATGATCGCGACCTCTTCCAGCGTTTCCAGGCAGTCGGCGGCGAAGCCCGGCGCGACCACGTCCAGCGTGCGTACGCCGCGTTCGGCCAGTGCATCGAGGGTCGCGTCCGTGGCCGGCTCCAGCCAGCGCTCGCGCCCGAAGCGTGACTGGTAGGACAGGCTCCACTCTTCGGGGGAAAGCCCAAGCGCGGCGGCGATGGCGGCGGCACTGGCTTCGCACTGCCGCGGATATGGATCACCGGCATCGGCCACCCGCTGCGGCAGCCCGTGGAACGAGAACAACAGGTGTTCGCCGCTGCCGTGCCGTTCGCGATGGGTACGAATGGATGCGGCCACGGCTTCCACCCACCCGGCATCGGCGTGGTAGTCGTTCAACAGGCGCACCTGCAGGCCATCGGCCCGCGCCGCGACGTCGCCGACCGCGGCGGTGGTGGTGGTGGAGTACTGCGGATACAGCGGCAGCACCAGCGCGCGCCGCACCCCGTCTTCCCGCAACTGCGCGAGTACCGAGGCCAGCGAGGGATTGCCATAGCGCATCGCGTGCAGCACGCGGACGCCGTCGAATTCCTCCTGCATGCGCACCGCGAGTCCGCGGGTATGCACCGCCAGCGGCGAGCCGCCCTCCATCCAGACACTGGCGTACTTGGGCGCGACCTTGGGCGCGCGCAGCGGCAGGATCACCCCGCGCAACAGGGGCAACCAGAGCCAGCGCGGCAGCGACACCACCCGGCGGTCGGAGAGGAATTCGTCCAGGTAACGCCGCACGGCGGGCGCGGTGGGCGCATCGGGAGTGCCGAGGTTGACCAGCACGATGGCGGTGTCGGGTTTTTCGTTGATGTCCATCGGCATAGGATGACAGCTGCGGTGGTTCCCCTGCGATTCATCACGGCGTCACTAGCCTGAACTTCCGTCACGTCGCGCGGTCCATGCTGCTGCGTCGCGCTGCCCTCGTTTCCCGCCATCGCTACTCCCGGAGTCCACATGTCGATCCTGCCGCGCCTGGCCATCCTGTTTCTCGCGTTCGGCCTCGCCGCCCCGGCCGCTGCCGGCGTCGCCGAGGAGGAACGGGCACGCAATGCATTGCGCGTCCTCAACGAGATCCAGGCGATCCCCGAGTCCGGCATCCCCGATGCCCTCTTCGACGAGGCCCGCGCGATCGTGGTGGTGCCCGACACGCTGAAGATCGGTCTGGTGCTGGGCGGCCGCCGCGGCCATGGCGTGGTGTCGGTCAAGCGACCCGATGGCACATGGTCGAACCCGGCTTTCGTCAAGCTGACCGGTGGCAGCATCGGGTTCCAGGCCGGCGTGCAGTCGGCCGATGTCGTGCTGGCATTCACCAGCGCGCGCGGGCTGGAATCCATCGTCAACGGCAAGATCACCCTGGGCGCCGACGCCGGCGTGGCGGCCGGGCCGATCGGGCGCAACAGCGCCATGGCGACTGACGGCCGCCTGGAGGCCGAGATCTGGTCCTGGTCGCGCGCGCGTGGCCTCTTTGCCGGCGTCGCCCTGGACGGCGCGGTCCTGAGCATCGACGACAAGGCCAATGAGGCCGTCTACGGCCAGGGCACCACGCCGCGCATGATCTTCGAGGACCGCGCGCCGCAGCGCCCGGCCGATGCGGTGGTGGCCTTCCGCGACCAGCTCGAGGAAGCCACGGCGGCGGCCCACGCCGCCCGCTATGACGGCGCCCGTCGCACCGCGCCCTCGCCCGCTCCGGCCCCGACCGCCACCCCGACCCCGGCCGCTGACCCGGCATCGTCCGGCACCGCGCAGCCCCAGCCCCAGCCCCAGCCATTCGAGACGGTCGAGAACCCGACCGTCAACGGGCAGGACGGCATCCGCCGCGAGCCGCTGCCGCCCACCCGCTGAGTTCCAGCGCCGCCGCGGTGCTCACGGCCGTTGCGGTATCCTCACGCTCCTCTTCCACGGCGGACATTCCCATGGGTTTCGGCAGCATTTGGCATTGGGTCGTCGTGCTGGTGATCGTGGTGCTGGTCTTCGGCACCAAGCGGCTGAAGAACGTCGGCAAGGACCTCGGCGAGGCCGTGAAGGGCTTCAAGGACGGCGTCCGAGAGGACGACAAGCCGGCCGGGCGCCTGTCCGACCAGAACCGCGAGGACGACACCGCGGGCGACTCCACGCGCACGCCCGACGAGCGCACGCCTCGCGAAAGCTCCCACGACGAGCCGCGCCCGCCGCGCTGACGGCCGCCGACGGCTCCATCCACGGTCCCGGCCATGTTCGACATCGGCTTCTCCGAGCTCTTCCTCGTCGGCATCGTTGCCCTGCTGGTGCTGGGGCCCGAACGCCTGCCCAGGGCCGCACGCATGGCCGGCCTGTGGGTACGCCGGGCGCGGGCCCAGTGGTATTCGGTGAAGTCCGAGCTGGAGAACGAATTGGCCGATGAAGAACTGCGCCGCAGTCTGCAGGCGACCCGTGCCGAGCTGAGTGCCGCCCAATCGCAGTTGCGGGAAGGCGCCGCCGGCCTGCAGCGCAGCGTTGCCGATGCCCAACGCGCTCCCGGCGAGCCGGAGGATCCGCGCCCCGCCCCGCCCGAACGCCGCGAGCCGGGGCCCGATGAAGGCGTGCCGGACGCGCCCGGGCGACGCGAGCCCGGCCACGCTCCGCCGCCGCAGGGCGATCCGGACCCCGCCGGGCCGCAGCCGCGCGAGCCGGACCAGCCGCCGATCGACCGGAATTCGCACACGCATGGCGGCTGAGCATCCGGACGAGCCGCGGTTGCTCGACCACCTGATCGAACTGCGTGCCCGGCTGCTGCGAGCGGTGGCGGGCCTCGGGCTCGCCCTGCTGGCGCTGCTGCCCTTCGGCAACACCCTCTATGCCTGGTTGTCGGCGCCCCTGCTGGCCAAGCTGCCGGCTGGCGGGCAACTGATCGCCGTCGAGGTGGCCAGCCCGTTCTTCGCGCCCTTGAAGTTGGCCTTCTTCACCGCGCTGGTCATCAGCATGCCCTGGCTGCTGTACCAGGCCTGGGCTTTCGTCGCCCCGGGCCTGTACCAGCGCGAGAAGCGCCTGGCACTGCCACTGCTGGCCTCGGCGGTGGCGCTGTTCTATGCCGGCTGCGCCTTCGCGTTCTACCTCGTGCTGCCGGCGGTGTTCGGTTTCCTTGCCCGGGTCGCCCCCGAAGGTGTGGCGATCATGACCGACATCAACGCCTACCTCGACTTCGTGCTGGTGATCTTCCTGGCGTTCGGCGCCAGCTTCGAGTTGCCGGTGGCGATGGTGATCGCCGCCTTGCTGGGCTGGGTCACGCCGGCCCAGCTCCGGGAGGCACGCGGTTACGCGGTGGTCGGCATCTTCGTGCTCGCCGCGATCATCACCCCGCCCGACGTCATCTCCCAGTTGATGCTGGCGATCCCCATGTGCCTGCTCTACGAAGTCGGCATCCTTGCTGCGGCCTGGCTGGGCCGTCCCGCTGCTGACGGCTCCGCCAGCTGACATGTCGGAGGTGCAGGCGTGGGGGCCGGCCGGGCTATGGCAGCGCAGCGTGGCGTGGTCGCTGGACGCGGTACTGCTGGCCGTGCCGGCCCTCCTGCTGGCCGGCAGCAGGCGCGGGGACTGGACGCACGTCGTGGAGCGGACCGAAGCGGTGCTCGAGCACATGGCCAGCGCCATGGCACGGGCCATCATCGAAGGCGTTCCCCTGCCGGGGTTGGCAATCGAGCTGCTGGCCGATGGCGAACTGCGTTCTTTGGCAGGCGCGTTGCAGACGGCCGTCTGGCAGTGGGCGTGGCCACCGGTGCTGGTGTTCGTGCTGGCCGGCGCGGTCTACCACGTCGCCTTCGAGTGCTCGCCTGGGCAGGGTTCTCCCGGCAAGCGGTTGTTGGGCCTGGCGGTCTGCGACAGGCAAGGCCGGCGCCTGCGGCCGGCGCGCGCGCTGGGCCGCCATTTCGCCGGGGGGCTGTCGTGGCTCTCGCTCAACCTGGGACACGCCATGGCCGCGATCCCGCCCGAGCACCTCGCGCTGCACGACCAGCTCAGCTCGACACGGGTACTCGCACCTGCCGGTCGGCGCCTGCCGGCGTGGGGGTGGGCATGGCTGCTGCTGCTCGCCCTGATCGTTGTCGCCGCCACCGCCTCCGGCATGGACTGGGCGCTGGAGACCATGACCGCAGCACTCGAGCGGTCCCTGTACGGCTGACCCCCCGGAACGAAAAAGGGCGACCCCGCGGCCGCCCTTTTCCAACGTCCATGTAGCGTCCGGTCAGGCGACAACGGCCTCGGCCGGTGCGTCGGGTACCGAGCCCCCGCCGCAGACATCGCGCCACATGCCGTACATCACCCCGAACACCACCACGTACGTCACCAGAAGCACCACGATGTAGACCGGGATGCCGATCACCAGCAGCAGCCACGACCCCACCATCGTAGACAGCATGCCGACCAGCGCGAACAGCAGGCCCATCGCGAGAGCGAACAGGAGCACCGCCACCAGCCCGGCGAGCGACAGCACCAGCAGCGGCAGCAGGTTCTTGATGCCGCCTACGAAACCGTCACCCAATGAAGCAAGGACGCCCCGCCCGCCGATCGCGAGCTGGCCCATGCTGATCGCATACACCCCGGACAGGAACAGCCAGAGCACGAAGCCAAGCGCCAGGGCGGCACCCAGGCCACCGGGCATCTCGTCCAGCAGCGCCGGATCGGCCGCGCCGTCCTGCGCACTCAGCATCAGCTGTATGTACCAGCTGAAGAAATCCATACCGGCGACCGCGGCGATCGCGACCATCGCGAGCACGTAGGCCACCATCAACAGCAGGCCCAGGCCGACCAGCGGCACCCAACTGCCATTGCGGTAAGGTGCGAACACGTCCGTGGCGCGCGCAGCGTGACCGCTCTCGCTCGCGTGGATCAGCCCGAGGTAACCACCGACCAGCGGCAGCAACAGCATGCTGGCGATGATCGAGAAGGCGAAGATCAGCATCTGCCCGGTCATGCCCGGCTGCAGCGTGAGCTGGATCGGCATCGTGATCAGGGTCGGCAGCAACGCCGCCACCAGGATCAGCGCCGCACCCCCGAACACCGCCTTCGCATTGTGGCGGCCCATGTTGATGCCCTTCATCAGCCAGCGGAATCCCGCCAGCGGCCCCATTGCCTTGGTCGTCATGTCACACCCTCCCCTTTGAATTCCCGCAATCCAGGCGAGCGCACCCCAGTGCGCGCCTCCCCAGTCCTTGCTCAGGCTTCGAAACCGCCATTGGGCGCGACCGGCGGAGCCGCCGCATCCGGCGCACCCCCGACGATCTGCCGCCACGCGAAATACACCGCTCCACCCATCACCGGCAGCAGCACCGCCATCATCAGCAGTTGCACCGCGAACATCGAGGCCATCGGGCCGATGGCGAACGCGAGCAGCATGCCCAGCAGCTGCAGCGCCAGGCTGAGCGCGACCACCACGATCACCATCAGCAGCACCAGCACGATCAGCGCACCGATGTTGCGCAGGCAGGCGCGCAGGCTCATGGCCATCGCCGCGAATGCACCGCGGTCGGTGAACATCACTTCGGGAATGGCGACGAAGGTGAAGAAGCCGGCGACGATGCCGACCACCACCACCGCCAGCATCCAGCCCAGCAACCTGCCCGCCGGCAATGACTCCACCAGCGCCGGATCCGGGTTGGTCTGCAACTCGACCATCACCTGCGAGACGCGCTGCAGCTCCTCAGGGCCGATCATCGCCACCAGCAGGATGCCCATCACCACCAGCGCGGCGATCTGCGGCAGCAGCATCGCCAGCAGCCGCAGGGCCTTGCCGTCGCGAACGCCCTGGACCAGGTGCGCAGGCGAGGCATTGCGGCCGTGGTCGACTTCGCGCGCGGCATAGATGACGCCGCCGAACAGGATCGGACCGGCAATCGCCAGCAGGAAACTGAGCCAGACCTGGCCGCCCATCGATCCCAGCGCGGACAGGCCGCCCCAGATCAGGCCAAGCAGGCCGAGTGCCAGTGGCGCCTTGCGCCACAGGCCGAAGCCGCCCAGCAGCCATTCCGCCCCCGCGCCCGGCGATACCTTTCGAATTCCAGTCATGGCCGTCCCCGTTGAGTCGCGTTGATCCGCGCGTGTATGGAAGGGCCGATTATAGGGCCGCGCCGGATACGGCCGTTGCGCCACCGGCGAGTGCGCCGCCAGCACGCGCGTGGTGCACGAAGCGCTGCATCACCCGCCGCGCCTCGGGGGCGGCACTGACCGCCGCGAGCATGGCGGCCGTATCGAAGCCTTCCCGCTGCAACGGCACCTTGCGCGCGCGGATGTAGCCACGCATGTGGGTCGCGCTGAACTCGGGATGGAACTGCACGCCCCAGGCGCTCGTCCCCCAGCGGAAGACCTGGAACTCGTCCCCGGCGGAGCGCGCCAGCACCACTGCATCCTCCGGCAGGCGCAGCACGGTCTGCTGGTGGGTGAGCTGCGCGCCGAAGCGTGCCGGCAGCGGCTGCAGCAACAGGTCATCGCTGGCCGCGGGCAACAGTTCCACCTCCACGGTGCCCATCTCCCGGCCGCGCGGGTTGTCGCCGACCTCGCCGCCGAGCCCGTGGGCCAGCAGCTGGTGGCCGTAGCAGATGCCGAACACCGGCATGCCGGCGCGGGCGGCACTGCCGAGCCATTTCGCCGCCGCCTCGCTCCAGGGCTCGCGCTCGCTGACCATCGCGCCCGAGCCACTGACGATGACGCCGGCGAAAGCGTCGGTGGTCGGCAGCGGATCTCCCGCCTGCAGGTCCACCACCACTGCCTCGTCGCGATGCAGGCCTGCGGCCACGCGGATCCAGTGCGGGAAGTCGCCGTGGCGGCGCAGCTCGGGCACCGGCTTGCCGGCTTCGAGGATCAGGAAGGGAGCATTGGCCAAGTCGGTGTCTCTCGGGCAGGAGGAAAGCGGGCCGGAAAGCCGGCCCGCGTGGGGGCGGCCGTATACTAGCCCGCTTTGCACACGGCCCTGATGACCATGTCGACAGCCGACGCAGGCGTGCCTTCGCCGCCCACCTTCCAGCAGCTCATCCAGCGCCTGAACGCCTATTGGGCGGAGCAGGGCTGCGTGCTGATCCAGCCGCTCGACCTGGAGGTCGGTGCCGGCACCTTCCACCCGGCCACCTTCCTGCGCTCGCTCGGGCCGGAGCCGTGGAATGCGGCCTACGTGCAGCCCTGCCGCCGCCCGACCGACGGCCGCTACGGCGAGAACCCGAACCGGCTGCAGCGCTACTACCAGTTCCAGGTCGCGATGAAGCCCTCGCCCGACAACATCGTCGAGCTGTACTTCGATTCGCTGAAGGCACTGGGCGTGGACCCGCTGGTGCACGACCTGCGCCTGGTCGAGGACAACTGGGAGTCGCCGACGCTGGGCGCCTGGGGCCTGGGCTGGGAGGTCTGGCTCAATGGCATGGAGGTGACCCAGTTCACCTACTTCCAGCAGGCTGGCGGCATCGAGTGCAAGCCGGTGCTGGGCGAGATCACCTACGGCCTGGAGCGGCTGTGCATGTACCTGCAGAACGTCGACAACGTATTCGACCTGGTGTGGACGCACGGCCCGGACGGTGCGCCCGTCCACTACCGCGACGTCTACCATCAGAACGAGGTGGAGCAGTCGACCTACAACTTCGAGCACGCCAATGTCGAAGTGCTGTTCCGCCACTTCGACGAGGCCGAAGCCGAGGCCGCCAAGCTCACCGGGTTGGGCCTGCCACTGCCGGCCTACGAGCAGGTGATGAAGGCCAGCCACAGCTTCAACATGCTCGATGCGCGCCGCGCCATCAGCGTCACCGAGCGCCAGCGCTACATCCTGCGTGTGCGCCGCATCGCACAGGGCGTGGCCGAAGCGTATTTCGCCCAGCGGGAAAAACTGGGCTTCCCGGGAATGAAACGGGCCGCTGGCCAGGAGGCCGCGTGATGGCAGGCGACACCACCATGCAGCCGCTGCTGGTCGAGCTCGGTACCGAAGAGCTCCCGGTCAAGGCACTGCCGGCGCTTGGGCAGGCTTTCTTCGATGGCATCGTGGCCGGGCTCGAAAGCCGCGGCATTCACTTCGAACGTGGCGAGAGCAAGCCGCTCTATACGCCGCGCCGCCTCGCGGTGCTGTTGCCGGCAGTCGCCAGCGAGCAGCCCGAGCAGCGGTCGGAGGTGCTCGGCCCCTACCTCAACATCGCGCTGGATGCGGACGGCCAACCGACACGCGCACTGCAGGGTTTCGCCGCCAAGGCCGGGGTCGAGTGGACTGCGCTGGAGAAGACCACCGATGCCAAGGGCGAGCGCTTCGTCCATCGCTCGGTCAAGCCCGGGGTGCGCACCCGGGACCTGCTGGGCGGAATCATCGACGAGGCCATCGGCGGCATGCCGATCCCCAAGCCGATGCGCTGGGGCAACCATGCCCATGCGTTCGCGCGGCCGGTGCACTGGCTGGTGGCACTGCTGGGTACCGAGGTGGTGGACGCGGAAGTGATGGGCAAGCGCAGCGACCGCATGAGCCGCGGCCACCGCTTCATGCACGACAAGCCGGTGTGGTTCAGCGCGCCGGAGGACTACGTCGAATCGCTGCGCGCCGCCTGCGTGCTGGTCGACCCGGACGAGCGTCGCGCGCGCATCGTGTCGGAAGTCGAGTCGGCCGCGGCAACCGCGGGCGGCACCGCGCGCATCGACGCCGGCATCCTCGAAGAAGTCAACGGACTGGTCGAGTGGCCGGTGGCGGTGTCGTGCAGCTTCGAGCGCGATTTCCTTGCGGTCCCGGCCGAGGCCTTGATCGCGGCGATGGAGACGCACCAGAAGTTCTTCCCGGTACTCGATGAGCATGGCGCGCTCGGGGAACATTTCGTAGGCATCGCCAACATCGCTTCGCGCGACGAAGCGGAGGTGCGCAAGGGATACGAGCGCGTCATCCGTCCGCGTTTCGCCGATGCCAAGTTCTTCTTTGTCGAGGACATGAAACAAGGCCTGGCCTCGATGAACGAGGGGCTGGCCACGGTGACCTACCAGAAGCAGCTGGGCAGCGTGGCCGACAAGGTCGCGCGCGTCGTGCGGCTGGCCGAGGGCATCGCGGCCGCCGCCGGGGTGGATGCCGCCAGCGCGCGGCGCGCGGCGGAACTGTCCAAGGCGGACCTGCAATCCCGCCTCGTCGGCGAATTCCCCGAGCTGCAGGGCATCGCAGGGCGCTATTACGCCGCGGTCGGCAACGAACCGGTGCAGGTGGCGCATGCCATCGACGAGGCCTATATGCCGCGCTTCGCAGGTGACGACATCGCACCGTCACCGCTGGGCCGCGTGCTTGCGGTCGCCGAACGGCTGGACACGCTTGCCGGTGGCTTCGTCGCCGGCCTGAAGCCAACCGGCAACAAGGATCCGTTCGCGCTGCGGCGCAATGCATTGGGGCTGGGGCGCACGCTGATCGAGGGTGGGCTCGACCTGGCGCTTGACCCGATGCTCTTCGAGGCGGTGGCGGCCCAACCGGTTCCGCCCTCCGCTGATGCCAATACCGAGACGGTGGCTCTGGACCTGCGCGAGTTCATCTTTGGCAGGTTGCGTGGCTACTACGCCGACCAGGGCCTTACTCCGCAACAGTTCGATGCGGTGCTCCAAGCCTGGCCGGTAGTCGGGACGAGCGGTAATGGCATGCGCGACACGCAAGTCGGCTCCCTCCCCGACTTCGACCGGCGCCTGCGCGCCATCGCCGAGTTCGCCCTGTTGCCGGAAGCCGACGCACTCGCCGCCGCCAACAAGCGCAGCCGCAACATCCTGCGCAAGGCCGAGGGCGAAGTACCGGACACGCTTGACCCGGCACTGCTGGTGGAGCCGGCCGAACGCGAACTCGCCGAAGCCGTCGACGCCGCCATCGCCGATACCGATCCGCTGCTCGCGGGGCGCGACTATGTCGCGGTGCTGGGGCGGCTGGCACGGCTGCGGCCACAGGTCGACGCGTTCTTCGACGCTGTGATGGTGAATGCCGATGACCCGGCGATACGCGGCAACCGGCTGGCACTGCTGAAGCGGCTGAGCGACCGCCTCGGCAGCGTCGCCGCCATCGAGCACCTGTCGGGCTGACGCGGCGACGTTAATCGGTTCTTGACGCGCGCCGCGTATCCTCTCCGGATGCGCCTATCCCCCAGCGTTTCCATCGCGTGCGTGGCCGTGTCCCTGTCGATCGGCGGCGCCGTGCACGCCGCCGAGGTCGGGACGATCCAGATCCGCGGCCTCAACGAGGAAATGGCCGAAAACGTGCGTTCGGCGCTGTCGCTGGTGGAGGCGCAGGGGCTGGAAGTCTCCGGCCGGCGCATGGCCTATCTTGTACGCGAGGCCGACGACGAGACCCGCGAGGCGCTTGAGCCCTTCGGTTATTACTCGCCGACCATCGAAGTCGAGCGCAGCCGCGACGAAGGTCCGGTGGATGTCACCATCGATGTCGATCCCGGCGCGCCGGTGCGGGTACGCGGCTTCAACGTCGCCATCGAGGGAGAGGGAGGCCGCGACCGCTATCTCGCCAATGACCTCGAGGACTTCCTGCCACGTCCGGGGGACGTCTTCGATCACCGCCTGTACGAGGCCAGCAAGACCACCATCAGCCGCCGCCTGGCGGTGCGTGGTTACTTCGATGCCGACTTCGCCAGTCGCCGGGTCGAGGTGACGAGGGCCGACGAGGCAGCCGACATCGACCTGTCCTGGACCAGCGGGCAGCGCTACGACATGGGCCCGCTGGCATTCGACCAGACGCCGGCCCCGGTGGTGCGCGAGGAACTGCTGCAAAAGCTCGTCTACTGGGACACCGGCAGCTACTACCACAAGGGCAAGCTCGACCGCCTGCGCGAATCGCTGGCCCGGCTGGACTACTTCGCGGCGATCGACATCCAGCCGCACCCCGAAGAGGCACAGGGCAACGACGTGCCGATCACGGTGACGCTGACCCCCGCCAAGCGCGACGTCTACACCGCCGGCCTGAGCTACGGCACCGACAGCGGCGCCGGCGTGCGGCTGGCCTGGGACCGCCGCTATGTCAACGACCGCGGCCACAAGGCGCTGGCCCAGCTGGACTACGCGGAGCGTCGCAAGACACTGACACTGCAGTACCGCATCCCCGCCTTCGCCTGGCTCGACGGCTGGTACACCATCAGCGCGCAGGCGGCCGACGAGCAGACCGACTTCATGGACAGCCGGCGCATCGAGCTGGTCGGCAGCCGCAGCGGCGAGATCAACGACCACCTCACTGCGGTCGCTTCCATGCACGCGCTGCGCGAGCGATGGGCCTACGTGGCCGACAACGGCGACGACCCCGATGCGCTGCCGGACTACCGGTATGCCACCTTCACCTATCCGTCGTTGCGCGCGGAATACATCGACGCCGACGACCTGGTGTTCCCGCGCGATGGGCTGGCCGGAACGCTGATGCTGCGCGGCGGCGTCGAAGGCGTCGGCAGCGACGCCAGCTTCGCGCAGACCCGGGCGACGGCGCGCTGGTACCGCGGCCTCGGACAGCGCGATCGCCTGATCGTGCGTGGCGAGCTCGGCCATACGTTTTCCGGTGACGTCATCGACCTGCCACCCAGCCTGCGCTTCTTCGCCGGCGGCGACCGCAGCATCCGCGGCTACGGCTGGCGCGAGGTCGGACCGCGGGTGGAGGGCGCCGACGGCCGACTGTACGCGCTCGGTGCGAAGAACGTCGCGACTGCCAGCATCGAATACGAGCACTACTTCAACGACAGCTGGGGCGCGGCCCTGTTCGTCGACAGCGGCAGCGCCTTCAACGACAGCCCCGACTGGCGTACCGGCGTCGGCGTCGGCGCGCGCTGGCTGTCCCCGGTGGGCCCGGTGCGGGTGGACGTCGCCCACGGCCTGGACAATCCGGACTCGTCCTTCGAGCTGTACCTCAGCGTCGGGGCGGACCTGTAGCCGTGTCGCCCGTCTTCCGCCACCGCGACGACAAGGGCGTGACGCCGCAGGAGCGCGAGGAGCGCATCAAGGCGCTCCGCCAGAAACGCGACAAACGGCTCCGGTACCTGGCAGTGCGGGGTGCCATCGGTGCGGGCGCGCTGGTGCTGGCGTTGATCGTCTTCGGCTACTGGTTGCTCACCACGGTCGGCGGGCGCGACTTCCTGCTGGCCGAGATCGTCGCGCGCCTGCCAGCCGGATCGGAACTGGAATGGCAGCGGGTCGAGGGTCCGGCGTCGGGACCGCTAACCCTGTATGACGTGCGCTTCACCCATGGCGAAATCGTCTTCACCGCTCAGCGCGTCCACCTCGACCACGCCATCCGCCCCCTGCTGAGCAAGCGCCTGGAGCTCGACCTGCTCCAGGTGGACCAGGCGACGCTGGACCTGCCGATCAGTGACGAGCCCTTCGAACTGCCGCGCTGGCCAGAGTCCCTGCCGCAGGTCGAGCCGCCGCTGGGGCTGCAGGCGGATCGCATCGAAGTGAATGGCCTGCGCGTCACCCGCGAGGGCACGCCGGTGATCGACATCCACAGCGTGCGTGGCGGCATGCGTGCCGAGCGCGGCGAGCTGGCGCTGGACGAGGTGGTGGTGGATAGCGACCGTGGCCGCTTCTCCGCCGATGGCGAATACCTGCCGGGCGACAACTACCGCAGCGACCTGCTCGCGACCGCCGTCCTCCCCGCCGCCGCAGGCCGGACCCCGGCGCGGCTCGGGCTGGTGGCGCGGGGCGACCTGTCCTACATGGACGTCGCCGTTGCCGGCCGCGCCCCGGGTCCGGTGCGGGCGACGCTGGTGCTGCGCGGCGAGGATCCGGTGCCCAGCCGCATCGCCGGCACCGGCCCCGACCTGCCGGCACCCGTCGTCGCCAGCCCGGAGCGGCCGCAATGGCAACTCCAGCTGGACGCGGAGGCGCTCGACCCGGGCTTGTTGATCGATCCCACTGCCCCGCCGGCGGAACAGCCGATGTCGATATCGGCGACGGCCAGCGGCCTCGGTGGCGACATGCGCCTGAGAGGCGAATTCAGCCAGGGCGATTTCCAGGTTCGCGTGCCGACCTCGCGGCTGCGACTGGAAGAGCAACGGCTCTCGGTGCGACCGCTGCGGCTGGAGCTCCTGGGCGGCACGGTGGTAGCCAACGGCCACGCCGACCTGAGCGACCCCGGCGCCGGCGACTTCCGTTTTGCCGTCAACGCCCGCGATCTCGAGTGGGGTGGCGATGCGACCGCCGACGCCACGCCGATCGGAGCCGAGGCCGACCTCGGGCTCGCCGGGACCACCGATGCGTGGGCACTGATCGGCGACGCCACGCTCAGCCGCGCCGGCGAGCAGGCACAGGTGCGGCTGGACGGCCGGGGCGGGCGCGAGCGCATGCGGCTGGAGACGCTGCGGGTCGACATGCCGACCGGGACGCTGGGCGCCACCGGCTCGGTGGCCTGGGCACCGGCGTTGGGATGGGACATCGACGCGACGCTGGCGGGGTTCGACCCCGGCTATTTCGTGGCGGGTTGGGATGGCGCCGTGAATGGCCGCATCGCCTCCACCGGCAGCACCCGGGAAGACGGGGGGCTGGAAGTGGCCGTCGACATACCCGACATCGGCGGACGGCTGCGTGGCCGGCCGCTCGACGGCAGCGGCAGTTTCGCGATGCACGGCGCCGCGACGGCGGCCGGAACAACGGGTTACGAGGGCGACATTGCGCTTGCCCTGGGCGAGAGCCGGGTCGATGCGGAAGGCTCGCTGGGCGAGCGAATCGAGATCGACGCGCGTTTCAGCCCGCTGCAACTGTCCGACCTGCTACCCGACGCCGGCGGTGCACTGCGCGGCACCGTCCAGGTGACCGGCAGGCGCGACGCCCCCGGCATCGAGGCGGACCTGTCCGGCAGTCGCCTGCGCTATGGCACTTTCGAGGCCGGGAAGCTGGCGCTGGACGGACGCCTGCCGTGGGCGGGTGGGCAGGGCGCACTGCGCCTGACCGCCACCGACCTCGTGGCGGGCCTGGCACTGGACCGCCTGGAGGCCACGGCCACCGGCGCGGTCGAAGACATGCAGCTCCAGGCGGACGCTCGAGGCGACATGGGCGCCGTGGCGCTGGCCGGCTCAGTCGGTCGGCGGGGCAACGGCTGGCGCGGCACCCTGGCCCGGCTGCAGCTGCAGCCGCAGCGGGGCGCCAGCTGGCAGTTGCAGCAGCCGGCGGCATTCGCATGGTCGGCCGGCAGCACCCGCATCGACGACGCCTGCCTGGCCTCCAGTGCGGGCGGCTCCCTGTGCGCGGACGCCGACTGGCCCGGCAGCGGGATCTCGGTCACGGCAGACGACCTGCCGCTTTCGATGGTGGCCGGTTACCTGCCGGAGCGCGAACCCGGCCGCCCATGGATCCTGCGCGGCGATGTCGACATCGATGCGCAGGTGCGACCGGTCGGTGGGGCGTGGGCGGGCCAGGCCCGCGTCAGCTCCACCGGCGGCGGCATGAAGACCAGTGAGCGGGCGCGCACCGAACTGCTTCGCTACGAAGACCTGCTGCTGACCGCCGACTTCCGTCCGCAAGGGCTGGAAGCGGACCTGGCGGTGGTGGTCAACGAGGACGGCCATCTCGACGCCAGCCTCGCCACCGGCTGGGATGCGTACTCGCCCATCGACGGGCAGGCATCGTTCCGGATGGACGAGCTGACCTGGATGGAGCTGTTTTCGCCCGACATCGTCGAGCCGACGGGATTGTTGACCGGCCAGATCGCCTTTTCCGGCACGCGTGACCAGCCCCGCATCGATGGCCAGGCCCGGCTGTCGGAGTTCAGCACGGAGATCCCGGCGCTTGCGATCACCCTGCGCGAGGGCAACCTGCAGCTCGACGCGCGTGGCGATGGCACCGCCGGCATCAGCGGCAGCGTCCGCTCCGCCTCCGCGGCCGGCAACCCCGACACCGGGTTGTTGCGCATCGACGGCAGCCTCGACTGGCAGGGGCAGGACACGCCGCTGGTGTTGGCGATCCGCGGCACCGACGTGCTCGTGTCCGACACCCGCGACCTGCGCGCGGTGGCCAGCCCGGACCTGCTGGTGCGCTATGGGGCCGGTCAACCGCTGCGGCTGGAAGGCAGCGTGACCGTACCGGAGGCGCGCATCGACCTCGAGCAGCTCGACCAGGGCGTATCGGCCTCGCCCGACGTGGTGGTGCTGGATCCGGTGGACCCGGAAGCCGGCCCGGGCACGCCCCTGGACATGGACCTTCGCGTCGTGGTCGGAGAGGACGTCCTGCTCGACGGCTTCGGTCTGGAAGGTAGCCTCGAGGGCAGCTTGCGCGTGCGCTCCCGACCCGGCCGGGAGATGACGGCCACCGGCAGCCTGGAGGTCGACGGCGAGTACACCGCCTATGGCCAGGACCTGGAGATCTCCGGCGGGCGCATGGTGTGGTCCAACGATCCGATCTCCGATCCGATCCTGGACATCCGCGCCCAGCGTGAGGTCGGCGAGGTGACCGCGGGGATCTCCGTCACCGGGCGCGTCAGCGATCTCGACGTGGAGGTCTGGTCCGACCCCGCGAGCACCCAATCCGAGGCGCTGGCCTACCTCACCCTCGGGCGCCCGCTGTCGACCCTGAGCGGTGCCGAACGCAGCGACGTGGACCTCGCCAGTTCCGCGCTCACCGCCGGCGGCAGCTACCTGGCGTCGCAGATCGGTACGCGCATCGGCCTCGACGATGCCGGCGTCATGCAGAGCCGGGCGCTCGGCGGCAGTGTGTTCGGCGTCGGCAAGTTCCTCTCGCCGCGGCTGTACGTGGGCTTCGGTGTGTCATTGCTCGGCACCGGCCAGGTGCTGACGCTGCGCTACCTGCTTGATCACGGCTTCGACGTCGAGATCGAATCCAGCAGCGTCGAGAACCGCGGCTCGGTCAACTGGCGCAAGGAGCGCTAGGCGAGCTTCGCCGTCCGCGGGAGTATCGCTAGCCGCAGGTGGCCTGCGGCTCGTCGCGACGCAGCAAGCCACGCCAGCCGGCGGCCTTCTCCTTTTCGCGCTCGCATTCGGCCTTCGCCCGCGCACGGGCAGCGGCGGCCTTGGCGCGTGCGGCCGACGCAGCCGCGCGCTCGGAGCGCAGTTGCTGCAGGCCGGCCCGGATCGCCGGCATCGCCGCCAGCGCGGCCTGCTCCCCGGCGATGATGGCGTTGTTGCGCTGGTCGAAATCGCTTGGGCCGATCTCGTTGACCTGCGGCCGGATCACCACCTCGGCCCGGGCCAGCTCCTGCTGCCCCAGCTTCTGGCCCATGATGCTGATCGACTGGTTGACGATGCCGACCAGGTGCGCCGGCCGGGTCCCGCTCGCCTTGCTGGAGATGTCCACGGCGATGACGAAGTCGGCCCCGAGGTCGCGTGCCGCGTCGACCGGCACCGGGCTCACCACCCCGCCGTCGACGTAGTGCCACTGCCCGATGGCCACCGGCTCGAACACGCCCGGGACGCTGCTGGACGCGCGCACCGCCTGTCCGGTATTGCCGCGCACGAACACGGTGCGTTCGCCATCCTCCAGCCGCGTCGCCACCGCCGCGAAGCGCTTGGGCATGCGCTCGAGCGGCCGCTTGTCGACCAGCCGGTTGACGTAGTCCTGCAGGGCCTGGCCTTGGACCATGCCGCCGGAGAACAGGCGCACGTCGCGGATCTCCAATTCATCCATCCCCAGCGCCACCCGCTGCATCTCGAACGGCCCCATGCCGCTGGCGTACATCGCACCGACCACGCTGCCCGCGCTGGTACCGGCGACCACCTCGGCTTCGATGCCGTTGGCCTCGAGCATTTTGATCACCCCCACGTGGGCGAAGCCCTTGGCGGCGCCACCGCCCAAGGCCAGTCCGATCCGCACCTTGGCGGGGGGAGGCGTGGCCGGCGCTTCCACGACAGGTGGCGTCGGCCGGGCATTGCCACCGCAGGCGCCGAGCGCGAGCGTCAGGGCCGTGGCGATCAGGGGGCTGACGGAACTGGAGATGCGCGACATTGGTGCCGGGACGTGGGACTGGAGCGGCGCAGCATACCGCCGCGGGCCCCTGTGGCCGACACCACCTCCGCCCACGTTCACCGCGCAGTCGGGCGTTGCCTCCTGCCCACTCGCGGCCGAAGCTCCGTTCCCACCCGGCCAGTACTACTTATCCCGCCGACCTTCCTTCCCTCTTTTTCGATCCAGAATGGACAGGGTGGCGAACGCCGCCAGATAGACCGCGAGCGTCGCCGTATCCGGCCAATCGACCAGCCGGTCCACCATTCCGGCAGCCGTTATTCCAGCGCCCAGAATGATCGGGTGCGGCCAGTCCCGAACCTTCTTGTATCGTGCTCTGAACACGTACCCGGCAGACGTGAAAAGGGCAAAAACCCCAAGGGACGAAAGGAAGAAGTCCGGCCAGCTTTCCAAGATCGTGCGCCCGTTGCGTGGAGTTGAGTCCGAAAGTGGATGCTATTTCCCCGCGGGGACCAGGCTCTGCGCTGCACCATTGCTGGCACCGACCGGTCCGAGGCTGTCCGGGTCCACCCCTTCGATGCAGGCGACGTTGAAACCGTATTCGTCCGGGGCGCTGCGGCGCTGGTGGTGCGTATAGATGCCGCAGATGCTGCAGAAATAGTGCTTCGCAATGCGGGTGTTCCACTGGTAGAGCGACAGCTTGTCCGCGCCGCGTACCACCCGCAGCCGCTCCAGCGGCACACCGGCCATCATTGCGCCCTTCCGGCTGCACAGCGAGCAGTTGCAACGGCGGACATTCTCGAAGCCATTCTCCAGATCCACTTCGAATTCCACCGCCTTGCAGTGGCAGGTGCCTTTCATTGTTTCCATATGGTTCCTCCATGGTGACCATGCGGTGTTCAGACGCGCATGTGCCCGGGGGGCGGCCACCGCACTCGGACATCAGGAGCGATCACCTGCCGGCTTTCCAACCAGGGTTCCGATCAGCTTCCCGAGCGTTTGCGCGGAATAGCTCACTTTGCCCGGCGTATCGGGCAAGGGTGGTCGCGCGTCCGCTGCTCTCAGTGCTTCGGTCAAGCCGCTCCTGCTCCCGTAGATGGGGGCGACCACCGTGAGGTCCTTCTTCGCGGGCAGTGTGCCGAAGAGGGCCCGGTAGGTGACGACGGCATTGAGCAACGCCAGGTCCTGCCCCGGGTGCATGCCATCCGGCGCGAACCAGGCGAGCTGCGGAGCTTCAAGCAGGAGTTTCTGCAGCCGGCTGGAGACATCGAGGTAGGGCAAGCCAGCGGCCGCGGCCGCCGCCGATTCCTCCCGCACCCGTTCCCGCGATGCATCGGGATGCGCCTGATAGGAGCCCAGCAGGAAGACCTGCACGCCACGGCTGGTGGCGAGGGCCGCAAGATCAGCGATGGCTCGGCGAGAACGTGCGCAGGATTCGGATCCAAAGGAACAGGTGAGGTCTCCACCACGCTCCTGCAGGATGAGTGCCGTATAACGTCTTTCGTCCAGCGCCCGCTCGACCGACCGATCCGATACACGCTCGCTGAGGGTCGCCCCGCCCCGGACGATCATGTCACTCGAGACCGTCCGACCATTGGCCTCGGCTAATGCCTCGAACACCGCGGGCAGGTTGCCCACGTAGGTAAGGCTGTTTCCGACGAACAGCAACCGCTCTTTCCCGTCGAGCGCGCCCCGGTCCGCGCCCGATGCACATCCCAGCAGGAATATCAGGACCAGAATGATGAGGGTCCGCGCCAGTCCCTTGGCGGCCCCACGCGTCTTGGCCTTCCTGATCATTTGGCGTGTAGCCCGCGCAGCCGCTCACGGAGACCCAGGTACAGCGGCAGTGCGCAAGCGATGCCAAGTCCGAAACACAACGCGATGTACGGCCAGGGCATCGGCGATGCCGGGGCGCGTCGCTCAACGATGACCCAGACCGAGAAGACAAGCGCGGTCCAGTAAACGTCGATGGTGATCGCGGTCGTGAGCGGGTTGGCCAGTGCGGCCGAGAAGAACGGTCCGGGGGCGACGCTGCCGCCAGCTGAGAAATACTGGAGGTTGAAATACCAGGTGGCGAAGAGTCCCACCAGCGCGAACACGTAGTACAGGAGTTCGAGGCGTGACCGCATCAGCAAGAATCCGTTCCTGGAGGAGGCGCGAGATTAGCACCCGAAGCTGCAAGCCGGCCTGCGTCGGGAGTGCATGGCCGTGCGAAAGATGCTGCGCGCAAAAAAGAAAAAGCCCCGGGCGACCGGGGCTCTTTCTCGTGTTGCACAAGCGCGAATCAGCGCTGCTGGTCGCGCCCGCTTCCCTGGCGCTGGCTGCCCGGCTCCTGGCCGCTCTTTCCCTGCTGCTGGTTCTTGCCCTGGCCTTGCGCCTCCTGCCCTTGCCGGTTGTTGCCAGGCGCCTGCTGCCGATGGTTGCTCTGGGTGTTGTCCTGGTTTTCACGGTTCTTGGTCATGGTCGTTCTCCTGGGGGAAGTGCCGGCGCTTGCCGACGATTGAAGAAGACGCCCGGCGGGGTTAGCCACTGGTGATAAATCGATTAATCCCGCCGGTCCTTTCCGAACCGTTCAACATCCAGGTCGGCAAGCGCCGCTGGCGCCCAGTCAGCCGCGGGGTCCGCCCATCACCGGCAGGATGGCGCCATTGATGTAGCCACTGCAGGAAGGCGCAGCCAGGAATACATAGGCCGGCGACAGCTCCTCCGGCTGGGCAGGACGCTTCATGTCGGAGCCCTGCCCGAAGCTGGCCACCTTGTCGGCGGTGCGGTCGGCCGGGTTGAGTGGCGTCCACACGGGGCCCGGCGCGACGGCGTTGACCCGGATTCCGCGGTCTAGCAACTGCGAAGCCAGCGACTTGGTGAACACGTGGATGGCACCCTTGCTCGAGGAGTAGTCGAGCAGTTGCTTGTTGCCGAATATCGCCACTTCCGAGCCGGTGTTGATGATGCTCGCACCCTCTTCCATGTGCGGAACCGCCGCGCGCGCCATCCTGAAGTAGCCTCCGATGTTGGTCTGCAGGGTCTCGTCCCACTGCTTGTCGGTGATGTCTTCGATCGACTCTGCGCTCTGCTGGAAGGCGGCATTGTTGACCAGCACATCGAGCCGCCCGAAAGCCTTCAGGGTCTGCTTGACCGCCTTCTGGCAGAACCTGCTGTCCCGGACATCCCCGGCGATGACGATGCAGCGGGCACCCTCTTCCTCCACGGCGGCGCGCGTGCGCTCGGCATCCTCGTCCTCGGAGAGGTGGAGCACGGCGACGTCGCAGCCTTCGCGCGCGAACAGCACCGCGACCGCACGCCCGATCCCGGAGTCGGCACCGGTGACGATCGCGGCCATGCCCTCCAGCTTGCCGCTGCCCTTGTAGTCCGGCGCCAGGAACCGCGGCTCCAGGTCCAGGTCATGCTCGTTGCCGGGCTTGCTCAGGTGCTGCGGCGGCATCGGGTTGGCGGGCTGCCTGCGGGCGCCGGCCTGCACCGGCTTCTTCTTGGTTGTCTTCCTGGCAGCTTTCTTCGCCGCCTTGCGCGGCGGGCTTTCCTGCTTCTGCTTGGACTCGGCATCGTCCTGGATGGCGCGCTGGCGCTTCGCCGTGGCGTCACCCCGGGAGGAGCTGCTGGGGGAAGCGGTGGTGCGGGTGCCTGATTTGCGGGAGGGGCTCTTCCTGGTCGCCATGTAGCTCTCCAACTGGGGTGCGGGTGGAAATAGGAATGGACAAATGAACACGCCCGGGTCCGACAGGCGCCCGGGCGTGCTTGGCTTTTGCGCTTTCGCCGGCTCAGCGGCTGGTGATAGCCAGGCGCGCGGTGTTGACGTCGCGCACGCCGTCAATATCCCGGACCGTGGCCACAGCCTCGCGGGCCTCGCCATGGTCGTCGACCTCGCCCGACAGATGGACGACGCCGTCGACGGTATCGACGTCGATCTCAAGCGCGTCCACATCCTCGTCGGCCATCAGGGCCGTCTTGGCCTTGGTGGTGATCCAGGTGTCGTCGAGCGGCTGGTTCGAATCGAGTTCGTCCGGATCGACGGCCATATCGTCACCCGAGGCAACGTAATCGCGATCGGTGTCCAACGCGTCCACCTGATCGGCCGCGTGCACCGTTTCATCATCATGCAACTGGGGATCGTTGGGCTTCGCCATTGCCGGAGCGGCCGCGAAGGTGGTGGCGATCACGGCGGCGAGCAGCGAACGGGGAATGTTCAAAGAGTCGTTCATGCTTCCTCCTGCTTGGATGAGTACACAGGAGAATTTTCGGTGCGCGGCGCTTAGGCAGGCGTGAAAAACACGCGACCCCGGTGTTACCCCGCAACGCCGGTTAAGCGCTCGCCCAAGGTGATGATTGACCCGTCAAGGACCGGCGGTCACCACGGCTCCCCTGAGCTGCGCAGTCCCCCCGCTCACCTCCATCCAGACGATGTGCACATCGCCCCCGGCAAGCACCATCTGCGGGAACCCCGTGGCACGACCGCGCCCTTGCTGCGTCGCCACACGTACCCTGGCCAGCGGCCGCGACAGGTCCGTGCTCGACCTGGCCAACCACAGTGCCTGGCCTTCGGCGCCTTCGGTGACCCACAGCGCCCACGCCGCCCCGGCATCGAGTGCCACGTCGACGCGCCCCTGCACCGACGCTCCCGAATCCAGCAGCAGTGGTACGCGGAAGCTGTCGCCGGCGTCGGGACTGTGCGTGAGCTTGACCTGTGGATCGCCACCGGCTGCGGTGTACCAGCCGACCACCACGTCCTCCCCGGAAGCCGCCACTGCGGGTCCATTCACCGGGCAGGCCGGCATCATCCAGTCGTCGGCGTGCACCCGGCGGCCCTTGTTCCAGCGCCCGCCTTCGCGGCGGGTAGCGACGATGTCGCGGATTTCCGCTTCGGTGCGATCGCGATACACCAGCAACGGCCCTCGGGCGGTCAGGGCGGCGTCGGTCTGGCAGCAGTCGCAGGCCGAACGGTCGAGTACCGCCTCGTCGGAGCGCGACAATCCTGCGTCGAACACCGCACTGCGAACGGTCATTGCACCGCCGCCGCCATGCCCGCCGTCGCTCCCATCGCCATGCCCGGCGGTTCCCGTCTCCCGCCCGTCCAGCCAGGCGATGCCGATGCGATCGCTGGCCGCCGGCCACATCGATACGAATCCGTGTTCGGTCGGCGTGCCGTCGTCGTTGACCAGCACCGGATCGCTCCAGTTGCGGCCACCGTCGGAGGACCGTACCAGCGCCACGTCGTAGGCATAGGTGGCCGCGGCCGACTTCTGCAGCCAGTGCGCCCACAACGCACCATCCGCGGTGGCCGAGACGTGCGGCGTGTCCGCCCAGTTCACGAACCAGTCGTCGCCCCGGGCAATGGTGGTGGCCGCTGCCCACTCGCCAGCACTGTGGCGTGCGAGCTCCAGCACATGTCCGTCCTCCTCCGGCCGGATCCAGGACAGCAGCAGGTCGCCATCCGTGGTCACCACCAGATCGGGCTGGGCGGCACCGGGAGGCGCCGGCAGCGACCACGGCCGGATCCGAAGGGACACCTCCTGCCGCGGATTCGCGTCCTCCGCCTGCGCAGTGGCGCCGGCAGGCGCCGTACCCTCGCAGCCAGCCAGGAGGAGGCCCGTCAGCGGGGCCAGGAACAGCCAGGGAACCAGGTTCGATCGCATGCCGGCAGACTAGCCGATCGTCCGCGCCGGCGGCAGGGAAGCTTCCCGGTCAGGCCACCTTGCCCCGGCGCTGCCTGACCAGGTGCACCAGCAACAGCGAGATGGCGGCCGGTGTCATGCCGGGGATGCGCTGCGCCTGCCCGATGGTCTGCGGCCGGACCCGCTCGAGCTTGCCGGCGACCTCCGCCGAGAGGCCACGCACGCCGGCGTAGTCGAAATGGTCCGGGATCGCCGTGGTCTCGTTGCGCCTGGATCGCTCGATCTCTTCGCGCTGGCGGTCCAGGTAGCCGGAATACTTCACGGCGATCTCGACCTGCTCGGCCACCGTCGGATCCTGCACCGGCGGACCCAGCGAGGGCACCGAAACCAGCTTCGCGTAGTCCAGTTCAGGGCGCTTGAGCAGGTCGCGGGCGCTGGTTTCGCGGCTGATCTCCAGCCCCAGCGCATCCACGAGCTCGCGGCCGAGCGCGTTGCCCGGCGCGGCCCAGATCGCCCCGAGCCGGCCGTTCTCCGCCTCGATTGCCTCGCGCTTGGTCTCGAAGGCGGCGAAGCGCCGGTCATCGACCAGCCCCAGCGCGCGACCCAGCGGGGTCAGGCGAAGGTCGGCGTTGTCTTCGCGAAGCTGCAGGCGGTATTCGGCGCGGCTGGTGAACATCCGGTACGGCTCCGAGGTGCCGTGGGTGACCAGGTCGTCGACCAGCACGCCGATGTAGGCCTCGTCGCGGCGCGGGCTCCAGCCCTGCCGGCCCTGCACCAGGCACGCCGCGTTGACACCCGCCAGCAGGCCCTGGGCGGCCGCCTCCTCGTAGCCGGTGGTGCCATTGATCTGCCCGGCGAAGAACAGGCCCTGCACCGCCTTGGTCTCCAGCGTGTCCTTCAGGCCGCGCGGATCGAAGTAGTCGTATTCGATCGCGTAGCCGGGGCGGGTGACGTGGGCATTGCCGAAACCGCGGATGCTGCGCACCAGCTCGAGCTGCACGTCGAACGGCAGCGAGGTCGAGATGCCGTTGGGGTAGATCTCGGCGACATCCAGGCCTTCGGGCTCGACGAATATCTGGTGCGATGCCTTCTCGGCAAAGCGCACCACCTTGTCCTCGATCGAAGGGCAGTACCGCGGCCCCACGCCCTCGATCTGCCCGGTGTACAGCGGCGAGCGGTCCAGCGCCGCGCGGATGATCTCGTGGGTGCGTTCGGTGGTGTGGGTGATCCAGCACGACACCTGGCGCGGGTGGTCGGCGTGGCTGCCCATGAAGGACATCACCGGGCGCGGGTCGTCGCCGGGCTGCTCCTCCATCTGCGAGTAGTCCAGGCTGCGGCCGTCGATGCGTGGCGGGGTGCCGGTCTTGAGGCGGTCCACCACGAAGGGGCCCTCGCGAAGCCGCTCCGCCAGTGTCGTGGCCGGTGCCTCGCCGGCGCGCCCGCCAGGTGAGGTGGCCTGGCCCACGTGCACCTTGCCCGCGAGGAAGGTCCCGGCGGTCAGCACCACCGCCGGTGCACGGAAATGCAGCCCGGACTGGGTCAGCACCCCGCGCACCATTCCACCCTCGAAGTCGATGTCGTCGACCGCGGCCTGGAACAGGGTGAGGTTGCGCTGGTTCTCGACGGCACGACGCACGAACGCCCGGTAGAGGTTGCGGTCGGCCTGGCAGCGGGTGGCGCGTACCGCGGGGCCCTTGCTGGCGTTGAGCCGGCGCCACTGGATGCCGGCAGCATCGGCGGCGTGGCCCATGACGCCACCGAGCGCGTCGATCTCCTTCACCAGATGGCCCTTGCCGATGCCCCCAATCGCCGGATTGCAGCTCATCGCACCGATGGTTTCGATGGCATGGGTCAGCAGCAGGGTGCGGGCACCGGCGCGTGCAGCCGCCAGCGCGGCTTCGGTGCCGGCATGGCCGCCGCCGACCACGATCACGTCGTACTGGTGGAAGTCGTTGTTCATGGGATGTCCTGTGCGGCCATTCTAACGGCCATGGTCGGGGCGACCGCCGCCAATGGTGAAGATCATGTCAACGTTGGCACGCTTTCTGCGTTATCACTCATGCACCCAGCGGGGCAGGCGCCAGGCGCCGGTCGGAATGGAACAGGGCCGACCACGTGCCCGCCGGGGAAGCGCAGGGGCCGAATGTCGGGGGACGTTCGGCCCCTTTTTTTGCGTGCGATTCCGGTCATCGATGGAGGCGTGATCCGCGTCACACAGTGCGCGCGGTGCGCGCGGGCGATCCCGTCACGACCGGCCCTGCCAATGGTTTCGCGATAGGCCTGCGGCACATTCCTGCCCGCTCCCCGGACAAGCGAAAGCCCCGCCTGGGCGGGGCTTTCGAAGAGGTGCCGGCGTCGAACGAGGGCGGAACAGGGGGGATCCGTGGATCCTCGTCAGACGCCGACATGGAAGCGGCAACCCAATTACGTCGTATTGCGACACATTCTGTCAATAGCTTTGAACCATCGTCAGCCGAACGGCACCCTCGATCAGGGCTCTACTTCCCGACTGATCCGGCTGGCACGGGCACGCTGGTAGACCCGTTCCGAGCGCGAACCGCTGTTGCTGGTCGGCCGTGCCGGCGTCGGCGCCGGCGTGGCGGTCGGGCGCGGCTGGCGCACCACTACCGGCGCCCGGGAGACCGGGGCATCCTGCGTGGCGGGGCGCGCCTGGATCGAGACCGGGCGCCGCTGCACCATCGGCGCACGCTCCACCCGCTCGCGCTGCAGGCGGTCGAGGTCGCGCCACGGTGCCTTGCCGTCGTTGTCCTGGCGGGGCGGACGATGGCCGTCATCGGGCCTCGGCCGGACCACCAGCGGCGGACGGTAATAGCCGGGGTGGCCGTAGTAGTCGTAGTAGTACGGATAACGCCCGTAGTAGCCCGGATAGTAGGAGCGCCCGTAGGAGTAGGAAGCGCCACCGTAGTAGCCGTAGGGGCTGCCGTGGTAGCGGTACTCGGTCGACGGGTGGCCGTAGTAGTAATCGCCGCGGTCCTGCCGGTAGTTGTAGCCGCTGGTCATGCAGCCGGCCAGCAGGGGCAGGACGAGGGCGGGAAGAATCAGTTTGCGGATCATGTTGGATCCCCCGGTGATGTGCAGCCATCGTCGGCCTGCGGGCTTGAATTGGCGCTTAATTTCGCGCTATGGCGCCGGATCGGACCTGAGCGGTTAAGGCGGCCCGGCCCAGGAGGTCTCGGGCAGGGTAACCGCTCACCGGGAGTATGGTTGACCCGCTGATGCCGACGCAGGCGCCTCGCCTCAGCGAGGCCGGTCGCTGGCCTGCCCGCCCACGCCCGCGGCCACGTGGTCCAGGCCTTCGCCCAACAGCAGCCGCGTGACCGCCGCCCGCTCCTGCAGGGGCCGCGTCCGGACCTCGTCCAGCAACCATCCGATCGAGCGGCACCGGGCATCGTGGTCGGCGCCGTTCAGGCCGGCAACGAAGCCGTCATTGACCAGCGCCGCGCGCACCCCGGCCGCCTTGAGGGCCTTCCGCGCAGTCGATGGATCGTAGGGTTGCGGAGGCGACTGCATCGCGGCGACGAACAGTTGGGCGATGGCGGTGGCGAACTGCTCCTGCTGTGCAGGCTCGAACCGGCCGGCGATCTCGTTGAGCCCCGCCAGGCTGCGATCGGCAGCCGGATCGAACAGCGCGCACAACGCCTGCGATTGCGCCCGTGTGCGAGTGCTCGCATGCACCGCCTGGAACAACCGGTCGATCGCGCCGTCGGGCGCACGCACCAGCAGTTCCCGGCTGTCGGCGACCAGGATCGACGGGTCGAAGCCCCACTGCTCCAGCGCGGGCGGCTGGTTGACAGCCCCGGAAGGCGGTGCCGCGCGGGTCGGCAACAGTGCCGATCCGAGCAACAGCGCGGCGGACGTGGCCAGGGCGATCGTGGTGGGGCTGAGCATGGTCGACTCGCGGCAGGTTCCATCCGGAATCTAGTCCCATCGAGCTGAACACCGCGTGCGCACCGCCCAGCGTTCAGGGCCCGCGCTCGCTCCGCAGGTCCTGTGTCGCCCGCAGGTCGCCCGCCGCCCCGCGCCCGGCGATCCAGCTGAAGCCGACGATCCCGAACGTCACCACGATGGCGCCCCAAAGGACGATGCCGCTCGGCCACGCCTCGCCCAGCCACATCACGCCGATCGCGGTGGCGAACAGGATCTCCGCCGCCTGCATGGCCTCGGCCGCGGCCAGGCCGGTCGGGTTGTCGCGCACCATGCCGGTGGCCTGGAAGAACAGCACTGTGGCGATGATGCCGGCACCCACGGCCACGCCGGCGGCCATGCCGACCTGGCCGACGGACGGCATGCCCGCGTCCCATCCGGCATACAGCGCGAGCGCGACCCACGCCGGCTGGCTGGCCAGGGTCAGGCCGAATACGCGCTGGGTCGCATTGAGCCGGGGCACCCCGTCGGGCTGGTGCCGCTCCAGGTGCAGCAGCAGCCCGCGATTGCCGAGCGGATAGGCGAAGGCGGCGCCGGCGACACAGGCCAAGGCGATCCACCCGGCGCGGTCGAGCCCACCGCCCGCATGCCCGAGCTGCATCATCAGCACCCCGGCCACCACCACCAGTCCGGCCGCGAGCGCCAAGGGTGGGATGCGCCGGCGCTCGTCGTCGTAGAGGAACGGCGAGCACAGCATGCCGGCGACCACGGTCAGCTGGAAGGTACCGGCCACCAGCCACGACGGCCCGCTGGACGCGGCATAGCTCAAGCCGATGTAGAACAGCACGAAACCGACGGTGCTCCAGCCCAGCCACGGCAGGGGGTGGGCGCGGATGGCCCGCCAGACCGGTCCAATGCCGCCGAACCAGTGCACCAGCGGCAACATCAATGGCAGCGTGATCAGGTAGCGCAGCGATGCACTCCACGCCCAGTGCCCGCCCTCGACCGCCGCCGCGCGGTTGAGCACGTAGGCACAGGTGAAGAACAGGGCGGAGGCGAGCGCGACGCCAACCGCCAGCAGGACGTGCCGCCGGTGCGCGCTGGTCATGCCGGCGGCTGGCCGCGCCTGCGCACCTTGATGCTGTCCAGCGGCACCTGGACCTCGTCCACCCCACCGACCCGGATCGGGGCGCCCGGCGGCGGGCCCCATGCCTGGGCGTAGATGACTTCCCACGTCGCGGGCAGCTGCCCGTCTCCGCCGCGCATCGCCTCGTAGGCCTCGGCGGCACGCGCGAACCGCGCGCGCCCGGTGAGGCTGCGGCGCCGGCCGGCCATCGCGTTGGTCGCGCCGATCGTGCGCAGCTCGCGCATCAGGTGCCCGAGGTCGGGGTGGCCGAGCCGGAACTCGTCGCGGTCCAGCACCGGGTCCTTGAAGCCGGCCTCGATCAGCGCATCGCCGAACTGGCCGATTGCCGGGAACAGGCTGACGTGCGGCGCCTCGTCGGCCGCGGCGAAGGCCTCGCGCAGCTCCGACAGGGTACCCGGACCGAAAGTGGACAGCAGCAGGAGGCCCTCGGGCTTGAGCACGCGCCTGAAACCGGCGAATACCGCCGGCAGGTCCTCCACCCACTGCAGGCACAGATTGGAGAACAGCACGTCGACGCTGCGGTCGCGCAGCGGCAAGGCGCGCGCATCGGCGCAGACAAGTCCCGGTTTGCGCGCGAACGGGTTGAAACGTGGCCCGGCGGTGTTGCGGCGGGCCTCGGCCAGCATGCCGGGGGCCAGGTCGACGGCCAGCACCTGCGCCTTGGGCCAACGCTTCTGCAGTGCCGCCGTGCCATGTCCGGGACCTGCACCCAGGTCCACCACCACCTCCGGCGGCGCTCGGCCAAGGCCGGGATCGTCCAGATAATCCAAAGACTCCATCAGCCGCGATGACACCTCCCGCTGAAGGGCGGCGGCGGAGGCATAACCACCCGCTGCGCGCGAGAAGGCGCGGCTGACCTGGCGGTGGTCGAACAACGGCTTCACGACGCGTTCCCCGGGAGCGAACGCATGAAGCCGTCGATCTCGGCAGCGACTTCGTCGGCAGCGCCGAGGAACGGCGCATGCCCTGCATTGGCAATGGCGACACTGCGCGCACCATGTGCCATGGCGGCCGCCGCCGGCATCGCGCCCGCCGGCACCAGGCGGTCGCGCTTGCCGGACAGCCACAGGCTGGGCACGGCCAGGCTGGGCAGCTCGTCGCGCAGGTCGAGTGCGTCAAGCAACGACAGGCCTTCGTGCAGCGCCCGTGGCGCCGGCTCACCGCGCTCGAAGGCCTGCTCCCTGAGCTTGCGCAGTTCATGCTGGGCGCTCGACGAGCCCAGGGCCTCCAGCGCCAGGAAGCCCTCCAGCGTGCCGCGGAAATCGCGCCTGAGCGCATCGCCGAAGTCGCCGAACAGGGTGTTGCTCACGCCGTGCGGCCAGTCATCGCCGCGCACGAACCTCGGCGAGGCCGCGACCATCACCAGACCACGCACCGCATCGGGGTGGTCGAGCGCGGCCCGCAGCGCCACCTGGCCGCCCAGCGACCAGCCCAGCCACACCGCGCCCGGCACCCGCCGCACCAGTTCCGCGGCGAGTGCCCGCGGCTCCAGCGGCGTTTCGCTCCCACGCGCATGTCCGTGCCCGGGCAGGTCCACCACGTGCAGGGTGTAGCGCTCCGCCAGCCGATCGACCAGCGGGGTGAACAGGCCGCCGTGCATCGCCCAGCCGTGGATGAGACCCAGCGCCGGACCCTGTCCGCGCGTTTCGATATGCATGTGCTGCCGAACCGTTGTTGCCGTGGGGGAAGTCCGCTCAGCGCGGGGTGTACTGGTCGATCGCCGCCACCCTGGCCTCGGCTTCGGCGCGATCGCGCGCCTTCACCAGCGCCGCGACGAGGCCGTCGACATCGGCCTCGGCATGCAGCGCCGAGAGCGTAACGCGCAGGCGTGCGCGACCTTCGGGCACCGTCGGCGGGCGGATCGCGGTGACCCAGTATCCGGCCTTCTCCAGCGACGCCGCCATCGACAGCGCGCGCGCGTCGTCCCCGACCAGCACCGGCTGGATCGGCGTCTCCGATGGCAGCAGCACCAGGCCGGCGGCCAGCGCGCGGTCACGGAAGCGGGTGGTGAGGTCGACCAGTTTCTCGCGACGCCAGTGCTCGCTGCGGGCGATCAGCACCGCGGCCAGCGTCGCCGCTGCCTGTGCCGGCGGCATGGCGGTGGTGTAGATATAGGGCCGGGCGGTCTCGGCGAGATGAGCAATCAGCTGTTCATCGCCCACCACCGCCGCGCCATGGCTGCCCAGGGCCTTGCCGAAGGTGGCCAGGCGCAGCGGCACCTGCTCGATGGTGAGCCGGGCGGCGGCGACGCTGCCGCGCCCGTCCGGCCCGAGTACGCCGATACCGTGTGCATCGTCGACGTACATCAATGCCTGTTGCACCCGCGCGACCAGCGCCAGTTCGCGCAGGGGCGCGACGTCGCCGTCCATGCTGAAAACGCCATCGGTGGCGAGCATGGCCGCGCCGTCGGGCACGCCGCGCAACTGGCGGATGGCGCCCTCGGGATCGGCGTGCGGGTAGCGCCTCAGGTGGCACCCGGCCAGACGGGCGGCGTCGATCAGGCTGGCGTGGTTGAGGCGGTCCTGGACACAGACATCGTCATCGCCGAGCAGGGCCTGCACCACCGCCAGGTTGGCCAGGAACCCACTGCCGAACAGCAGCGCGCGCGGCACCTCCAGCCAGTCGGCGAGCTCCTTCTCGAGCGTCTCGTGCAGGGCATGGTGGCCGCAGACCAGGTGTGAACCGATGCCGCCGGCGCCTTCGCGTGAGGCGGCATCCTGCAGGGCGTTGACCACGGCGAAGTGCTGCGAAAGCCCGAGGTAGTCGTTGCCGCAGAAGTTCAGCAGGCTGCGGCCGTCCACCGTGCAGCGGGCGCCATCACGGTGGCTGGCGACGCGGCGGACGCGTTGGCGGGACGCCGCCTCCCGCGCCTGCCGGGCCACCTCGACCCGCTCACGCCACCCCGGCCGGGCCACGGCTCAGGCCACGCAGGCGGGGCGGTCGGCGTCCGTGCCGGTGGTGTCGGTCTCGATGATGTCGGCGTGCACGGTGCCCCCTTCCTGTCCGGCGTGTTCGACGACCTGCATCGGGCGCAGGCCGAGTCGCTCGAACAATGCCAGATCACGCTCGGTGTCGGGGTTGCCCGTCGTCAACAATTTCTCACCGTAGAAGATCGAATTGGCGCCGGCCAGGAAGCACAGCGCCTGCAGCTCGTCGCTCATCTGCTCGCGGCCGGCCGACAGCCGCACCATCGAGCGCGGCATCAGCAGGCGGGCAACGGCAATCGTGCGCACGAACTCGAAGGGGTCCAGCTCGGCCAGTTCCTCGTTGTCGGCCAGCGGCGTGCCGGCAACCTTGACCAGCCGGTTGATCGGCACCGAATCCGGGTGCGCGGGCAGGTTGGCCAGCGCCTGCAGCAGGCCGGCGCGCTGCTGGCGCGACTCGCCCATGCCCACGATGCCGCCGCAGCAGGTCTTCATGCCGGCATCGCGCACGTGCTCCAGCGTATCCAGCCGATCCTGGTAGTCGCGGGTGTGGATGATCTCGTTGTAGAAATCCGGCGCGGTGTCGAGGTTGTGGTTGTAGTAGTCGAGCCCGGCGTCCTTGAGCGAACGCGCCTGGGTGTCGGACAGCATGCCCAGGGTCGCACAGGTCTCCAGCCCCAGGGCCTTCACCTCGCGGATCATCGCCGCGACCTTGGGGATGTCGCGGTCCTTCGGCGAGCGCCACGCCGCGCCCATGCAGAACCGCGAGGCGCCGGCGGCCTTGGCCTGCCGGGCCTTGTCCAGCACCGCCTCTGTGCTCATCAGCTTCTGCGCGTCGACCCCGGTCTGGTAGCGCTGGGCCTGTGGGCAGTAGGCGCAATCCTCGGGGCAGCCGCCGGTCTTCACCGACAGCAGCGTGCTGACCTGCACCTCGCTGGGGTCGAAGTGCCCGCGGTGCACGCTCGCGGCGCGGTGCAGCAGCTCGGGGAACGGCAGGTCGAACAGCGCGCGGACCTCGCCGCGGGACCAATCGTGGCGAACGGGGGTTTCACTGACGGCAGGCATGGCGATGGTCCGACGGAGTCAACGGGTCGAGCACGGCAGTCTGGAAAGCATGCCATCCACTGTCAACCACGCCGACCTGCGGCAGGTTTACGGGGCCGGTCGCCTTGCCCGGCTGCTATGGGCCGCGCGCTGCCTGGTGTGCAGCGAGCCCGGCGAGGACGGCTGGGAGCTGTGCCATCGCTGCAGGATCTCGCTGCCGGACAACGTGGCGCCCTGCCGGCGGTGCGCGATCCCGCTGGCGGTGCCGACGCTGGACACGGCCGGAGCCGATCCGGGATTCCTGCCGGACGGTTGCGATGCATGCACGACCGACCCGCCTCCCATCGACCTGGCGCATGCGCCGTTCCTGTATGCCCCTCCGCTCGACCGGTTGCTGCCGCGCTTCAAGTTCCACCAGGACCTCGCCGCCGGGCGGTTGTTGAGCGGGCTGATGGCGACCCGCCTGCCGCCCACGCGACGGGCCGGCTGGCAATCGGCAGTGCTGGTTCCCGTGCCCCTGCATCGGCGACGCCTGCGGAGCCGAGGCTACGACCAGGGCCTGGAACTAGCCCGGCCGCTGGCCCGCGGGTTGGGCATTCCCTTGTCGGCCCGGTTGCTGCAGCGCACGCGCCACACCAGCGCACAGTCCAGCCTCGACGCCGACGAACGCCGCGACAACCTGCGCGACGCATTTTCCGTCACCGCTGCGCCACCGCCACACGTCGTACTGGTGGATGACGTGATGACCACCGGGACGACCCTGCATGCCGCCGCCGAGGCCTTGCTGGCTGCGGGCACCCGCCGCGTTGACGCGTGGGTCTGCGCCAGGGTGCCTTGACGCCGCTCAGCCCGTCGGGGCCCCGCCCGTCGCCAGGTAATGGCCGGCGATGCCCAGGAACACCGCCATCCCCACCCAATGGTTGTGCAGGAACGCACGAAACAACGGCCCGCGCTCCCGATGGCGGGAGATGTGGAACTGCCAGCCCACCAGCACCACCGCCACGCTCCAGCCCCCCCAGTACCAGGGGCCCAGTTCCGCCTGCCGGCCCACCAGCACCAGCGCAGTAAAAAACAGCGCGTAGAGCAAGCCCTGGATGACCAGGTCCAGGTCGCCGAACAGGATCGCGGTGGACTTGCTGCCCATGCGGATGTCGTCGTCGCGGTCCACCATCGCGTACCAGGTGTCGTAGGCGGTCGACCAGAGGATGTTGGCGCAGTAGAGCAGCCACGCCAGCGGCGGCACTACTCCCTGCACGGCCGCGAACGCCATCGGGATGCCCCAGCCAAACGCCATGCCCAGGTACACCTGCGGCAGGTAGGTGTGGCGCTTGAGGTAGGGATAGCTCGCCGCGAGGAACACCCCGACCGCGCTGAGCAAGATGGTCAGGCGGTTCATGGTCAGCACCAGCGCGAACGCCACCAGCATCAGGCCCGCGAACAGCGCCAGCGCCTCGCGGCCCCGTACCGCGCCGGTGGCCAGCGGCCGGTCGCGCGTGCGCTCGACATGGGGGTCCAGCCAGCGGTCGGCGTAGTCGTTGATCACGCAGCCGGCCGCACGGGTCAACCAGACCCCCGCGGTGAACACGAACAGCGTCCACAGCGGCGGGATGCCGCCGGCGGCGAGCCACAGCGCCCACCAGGTGGGCCACAACAGCAACAGCCATCCGATCGGCCGATCGGCACGCATCAGCTTCCAGTACAGCGACAGCCGCTGCCGCCAGCCCGGTAACGGACCGGTATCGAAACGCTCGTAGCTCATTGGCCGCGATTATGCGCGACGTCGCGGCCGGTCGCGCCGGCCACGTCGCAAGCCCCCTGCACGCGGAGCCGGTTTTGCCGCTAGAATGCCAGCCCCGCGAGGCCCCGCAGCACCAGGGCACCGCGTGATCGCCAGGCGCCTGTAGCTCAGCCGGATAGAGTAGTGGCTTCCGAAGCCATTGGTCGGGGGTTCGAATCCCTCCAGGCGCGCCATCCCCATGTGCCAACGCACCATGGGCGGCGATATACTGGCGCGCGGCCGCTTGGTGCGGCCTTCCGTCGAATCGATACGCGTGGCCCGCCCGGCGCGCGCAATAGGGTGGATCGTGCGCAATTACGACCTCGAGTTCCTGAAGAAATTCTCCATGGTGATCGGGTTCCTGATCCTGATCACTTTCGGCCTGATCATCGGGTCGTACCTGGTGCACCGTGCGCAGCCGCAGGAGGTCCCCGATGGCGTGGCCCGCCGCACCGAGGCGCGCATCGCGCCGGTCGGAGCGGTCTACGCCGGCAGCACCGGCGCCGCAGCACAGGCTGCCGCCAGCGCCGCCGCCGCCGCCGCCGCGACCGCCAACGTCGCCTATGGTGGCACCATGGATGGCTCGGTCATCTTCAACAACCTGTGCACCGGCTGCCACACCTCGGGTGCGGGCGGTGCGCCGACGATGGCCGCGGCCGACTGGGCCAGCCGCATCCCGCAGGGCAACGACGTGCTGTACCAGCATGCGATCGAAGGCTATGTCGGCTCCGCCGGCGTGATGCCGCCCAAGGGCGGTAACCCCGCCCTCACCGACGAGCAGGTGGTGGCGACGGTGGACTGGATGCTGGCCAACCTGCAGTAGCCCCCTCCCGGCCCGCATCGACGACGCCGCCCAATGGGCGGCGTTTTGATATCCGCTTCCCGTCTTGACCGTCCCTGAATGCGGGCGCCGTATCATGGCGCGCATGACTGAACCGACTTTTCCAAAGGATGGTGATTTCCTCGAAGGCAAACCGGTACCGGTGACGCTCAGCGGCCCGGCCGGCACCATCGAGGCGATCGTGGAAGGACCCGAACCCGGCACACCACCGCGGCCCCTGGTCGTGGTGGTATGCCACCCGCTGCCCACCGAGGGCGGCACGATGCACAACAAGGTCGTCACCATGACCGCCCGCGCGATGCACCAGAGCGGCGCGGCGACGGTGCGCTTCAACTTCCGCGGTGTCGGATCCTCCGAGGGCAGCTTCGAGGACGGCGCCGGCGAAGCCGACGACCTGCGCGCGGTGGTGGCCTGGGTCCGCGAGCAAAGGCCCGAAGCCGAGGTCTGGCTGGCCGGCTTCAGCTTCGGCTCGTACGTCGCCTACTCGGTGGCCGAGGAGCTTTCCCCCGGCATGCTGGTCCTGATCGCGCCACCGGTTTCGCGCGGCTACGGATTCGACCAGGTCACGCCGTTCAGTGGTCACTGGCTGGTCATCCAGGGTGACGCCGACGAAGTGGTGGACCCGGAGGCCGTGTACGCGTGGGTCGAAGGCCTCGCGCATCCTCCGGAGCTGGTGCGCATTCCCGATACCAGCCACTTCTTCCACCGCAAGCTGATGGACCTGAGGGGCGCGGTGAAGAATGGCATCCGCCCGCACCTGCCCGCCGCGACCACCACGCCCGATGACTGAACCCACCTCCGCGCCGCCACCCGGCGAGCGCTACGCTGCCGCGGTCTCGCGCGGCGACATCACCCGGGACCCGGCCCAGCAGGAGACCCTGCAGGCACTCGACCGGTTGCACCAGGCCCTGCTCCACCCCCCGCGCCAGGGCCTGCTCGACAGGCTGCGCGGGCGGGTGCCCGAGCCGCCCCAGGGCCTGTACGTGTGGGGCGGCGTCGGCCGCGGCAAGACCTACCTGATCGACCTGTTCTTCAACGGCCTGCCGTTCGAGGAGAAGCGCCGCACCCATTTCCACCGGTTCATGCGCGAGGTGCATGCGCAGTTGCGGCTGCACGCCGGCGAAAGCGATCCATTGGCCAGCATCGCCCGGCAATGGCGCAGGAACCTGCGGGTGCTGGTGCTGGACGAGTTCTTCGTCAACGACATCGGCGATGCGATGCTGCTGGGTCGCCTGCTGGAGCGCATGTTCGCCGAAGGCGTCGCCCTGGTGACCAGCTCGAACATCCCGCCGAAGGAGCTGTTCAAGGACGGGTTGCAGCGCGAACGTTTCCTTCCGGCGATCGCCCTGATCGAGCAGCACTGCCAGGTGCTGCACCTCGACAGCGACCACGATTACCGGCTGCGGGCGCTGACCCGTTCGCCGGTCTACCGCGCCCCGCTGGATGCCGGCTCCGACGACTGGCTGCGCCAGCGCTGGAACGAGTTGACCACCGGAGCACCGCGCGAGGCCGGGCCGCTGGTGATCGACGGCCGCGAGATCCCCGCCCGCTGCCTGGCCGAGGGGCACGCGTGGTTCGACTTCGCCGCCCTGTGCGAAGGCCCGCGCGCGACCAGCGACTACATCGAGATCGCCACCGAATACCACACGGTGCTGGTGGGTGGCATTCCACTTTTCGACGGGCAGGACAATGACCCCGCGCGGCGCTTCGTGCATCTGGTCGACGAGTTGTACGACCGCCACGTCAACCTGGTCTGCAGCGCCGCGGCAGCACCGCAGGAGCTCTACGCCGGCGGCAGGCTCGCCGGTGCGTTCGAGCGCACCACCTCGCGCCTGATCGAGATGCAGTCGGCCGAGTACCTGGCGCTGGAGCACCGCGGCTGAGCCCCGTCGCCGCATGGCGGCGGCACGGAAATTTCCCAAGCGCTAGGATCGGGGCTCCACCACCGGGGATACCGACCATGCGCCAGTTGCTCCTGCCCGCCCTGCTCGCCAGCCTGCTCGCCCCCGTCGCCTCGGCCCAGGACGTGGAGCAACGGCCTGAGGTGCAGGCCGCCGCGGAAAGATTGCGCGACGAGGTCATCCAGCTGCGCCGCCACTTCCACCAGCACCCGGAGCTGTCCAACCGCGAGGAGCAGACGGCCGCAAGGGTCGCCGAACACCTGCGTGGGTTGGGGCTGGAGCCGCGTACCGGCATCGCCCACCACGGCGTGGTCGCGATCATCGAAGGCGGCCTGCCGGGCCCGGACATCGCCCTGCGCGCGGACATGGACGCGTTGCCGGTCACCGAACAGACCGGACTGCCGTTCGCTTCGGAAGTCACCACCACCTTCAACGGCCAACAGACCGGTGTGATGCACGCCTGCGGCCATGACGCCCATACCGGCATCCTGCTCGGCGTCGCCGATGCGCTGGTCGAGATGAAGGACACGCTGCCGGGGCGGGTGATGCTGGTGTTCCAGCCTGCCGAGGAGGGTGCGCCCGAGGGCGAGGAAGGCGGCGCTTCGTACATGCTCGAAGAAGGCCTGTTCGACGACTTCAAGCCCGAGGCGATGTTCGGGCTGCACGTGTTCTCGTCGCTGCCGGTCGGCACCATCGCGGTCCGCCAAGGGCCGCTGATGGCGGCGTCCGACAAATTCAGCATCACCGTGACCGGCGTGCAGACACACGGCTCGCGTCCCTGGGGCGGCGTCGACCCGATCGTCGCGGCCGCCGACCTGGTCGGCAGCGCGCAGACCGTGGTCAGCCGCCGCAGCGATATCGCCAACCAGCCGGCGGTGGTCAGCTTCGGCTCGATCCAGGGCGGCATCCGCTACAACATCATCCCCGACAAGGTGGAGCTGGTGGGCACCATCCGCACCTTCGACGAAGGCATGCGCGAGAAGATCCACGCCGACCTGCGCAACGTGGCCGAACACGTCGCCGCCGCCCACGGTGCGACCGCCGATGCGCGGGTGCCCGACAGCACCGGAAACCCGGTCACGGTGAACGACCCGGCACTGACCGAGCGCATGATGCCGAGCCTGCGGGCGGCCGCCGGCGCCGACAAGGTCATCGAGCCACCGCTGCAGATGGGGGCGGAAGATTTCGCCTATTACGCGCGGGAGGTCCCATCAATGTTCTTCTTCGTGGGCGCCACCGCCCCGGGCATCGACCCGGCCACCGCTCCCGGCAACCACTCGCCCAAGTTCACGCTGGACGAGGCGTCACTGGACCTCGGGCTGCGCGCGATGCTGCAGGTGACGCTGGATTACCTGCACGACGCAGGTTAGCCAGGCAGTGGCGGCGACAGCCACCACTGCCCGAACCGGTCGCGACTGACGTCGCTCCTACAGGTGCATCGCGTGGCCAAGCCAGGACGACGCACGTCCGCTTCACCACCAGGGTTCTGTAGGAGCGGCTTCAGCCACGATCATGGAATCGGCGCGGGCGAACCATTGCCGGATCGCGGCTGAAGCCGCTCCTACAGTGGGCTACGCCCATTGCGTTACCCGATGCAGCGCCCGAAGCGGGTTGTAGGAGCGACGTCAGTCGCGACCGACTCCCACGTTGCCACTCACCCGCCGACACCCGACCGACGCCAACCACCCGCCACCACCCATGCGGTGCCACGCGCGATAATGCGTCGATGACCACCAACGACCTTCCGCTCGGCCGCCACGTCGAGTACCCGCGCGAGTACGACCCGTCACTGCTGTTCCCCATCGAGCGCGCGCTCGGCCGCGGGGAACTGGGCATCGACGGTGGCGCCCTGCCGTTCATCGGACACGACCGCTGGCACGCCTACGAGCTGGGTTGGCTGGACACGCGAGGCAAGCCACGGGTGGCGACTGCGACCCTGACGGTACCGGCGGACTCGCCGCGCCTGGTCGAATCCAAGTCGCTCAAGCTCTACCTCAACTCCTTCAACGCTTCCCGCTTCAACGACGATGCACAGGTGCTCGAACGCATGGCGGCGGACCTGTCCGCCGTGGCGGGCGCGCCGGTGCAGGTGGCGTTCGGCCTGCCGGACTTCGATCCCGGCGAGGCGGCGTGCATCGACGGGACGGAGGTCTCCATCGATCATTACGGACCGCCGCATGCCGATTTCCTCGCGGCCGACACGGATGACGTGGTCGAGGAGGTGCTGTCCAGCGCGTTGCTGAAGTCCAATTGCCCGGTCACGGGGCAGCCGGACTGGGCGCGCCTGGTGATCGACTACCGGGGACCGCGCCTGGACCAGGCTGCGCTGCTGCGCTACCTGGTCTCGTTCCGCGACCACTGCGAGTTCCATGAGCAATGCGTGGAGCGGGTATTCACCGACCTGATGGCCCGCGCACGGCCGGCCCGGCTGTCGGTGGAAGCACGCTATACCCGCCGCGGCGGACTGGACATCAACCCGTGGCGCGCGACGCCGGGAACGGTCGCTCCAAGGGCAGGCCGGGACCTGCGCCAGTAGCCCGCCAAACGGGGGTGGGGGCCAGCGGGGACCTCGACTTCACGCTGCGCGTGCAAAAGTGCCGGCGGGCTGAAGCACCTCCGGTGACCGGGGTGCACCCGGTGTCCGCGGCACCGGGGATCGGTCCGGTACGGACCGTCCCGGAGGAGTCATGCGCCTGCTCGTCGCCACGGCACTGCTGTTGGTCCTGTTCCCCGGCGTTGCGTTGCGGGCACAGGCGCAGGACGCCGGCAGCGGGATCGACGTCGGTGGCGCCATCCGCTTCAACTACGGATGGAAGGACTACGACAACGACGACAAGTTCGATCTCGAACTGGTGCGCGCGGACCTGTCGTGCGAGCGGGGACGCTTCATCTGCTCGGCGCAATACCGCTGGTACGAAGGCTTCTCCGCCGTCCATCACGCGTGGGTGGGGATCCAGGCGACCGAGCAGCAGCAGGTGCGCGCCGGGATCGTCCAGGTCCCGTTCGGACTGCTGCCGTACGCCTCGCACAGCTTCTGGTTCGGCTCGGGCTACTACCTCGGGATCGAGGACGACTACGACCTGGGCGCGACCTGGACGCTGGACAACGGCGAGTGGCGGGCGGACGCCGCCCTGTTCGCCGGCGACGAATACGGCACCGGCCGCGAGGACGGTCGCTATTCCTTCGATGTCGCCACCACCGCCGACCACCCTTTCCGTGAGCGCACGCGCGGCGTGCTCCGGCTGGAGCGGCTTGTCGAGCACGGCGATTGGACGACTCGCCTGGGCGGCTCATTGTCCGCGGGCAGGATCGAGCGACGGCCCGACGGCGCCGATTTCGACCGCCAGGCCTTCGCGCTGCACGCCGAGTCGACGCGGGGGCCGCTCGAGCTGGAAGCGCAATGGGCGCGCTACGACTATGACGTGCCCGGTGACCGCATCGCCCTGACCGCCTTCCTGTTTCCGTTCGAGGTCGCCTCCACTGCCGATGTCGCGACGGTCAACGTCGCCTGGACCTTCGAGCGCAGCGGCTGGTTCGACTCCATCACCTGCTACAACGACTACAGCACCACCCGCGCCGACGGCCCCGGACTGGCCGACTCGGTCCAGAACGTCACCGGCTGCAGCTTCGCCAAGGGGCCGATGTTCACCTACGTCGACTGGATCGCCGGCCGCAACATGTGGTTCGCCGGTGGCCCGGGCATCGGCATCGAAGCCGGGGACAGCGACCGCTGGCATTCCCGGCTGAACGTCAACGTCGGGTTCTATTTCTAGGAGGACGCATGGAGACACCAGCACCTGGCCACCCCCCGCGCTACCGCATCAATCCGCCGGTGTTCTTCACTTCGGTGGTACTGGTGGTGGCGTTCGTGCTCCTCGCCGTGCTGCTCCCGGAAGCCTCGGAGCGCTGGTTCACCGCGGTGCAGGACTGGGTGATCAACCAGGCGGGCTGGTTCTACGTGCTGGTGGTGGCGGGCTTCCTGGTGTTCGTGGTGGCGCTGGCGGCATCGCAGTACGGGCGCATCAAACTGGGCCCCGACCACAGCACGCCCGACTACAGCTACGTGTCGTGGTTCGCGATGCTGTTCTCGGCGGGCATGGGCATCGGCCTGATGTACTTCGGCGTGGCCGAACCGATCATGCACTTCTCCGATCCGCCGGTCGGCGATCCGTCGACGGTGGCCGCGGCGCGGCAGGCCATGCGCATCACGATGTTCCACTGGGGCCTGCATGCGTGGGCGATCTACGCGGTGGTGGGGCTGGCGCTGGCCTATTTCTCGTTCCGCCAGGGCCTGCCGCTGACGATCCGCTCGTCGCTGTATCCCCTGATCGGCGAGCGCATCTACGGCCCGATCGGGCACGCGGTCGACACCTTCGCCGTGCTCGGCACCCTGTTCGGCGTGGCCACTTCCCTGGGCTTCGGCGTGATCCAGGTGAATTCCGGGCTGGCCTACCTGTTCGACCTGCCGGTCGGGGTCGGCGTACAGATCGGGTTGATCGCGGTGATCACTGCCATGGCGACGGTGTCGGTGGCGTTCGGGCTGGACGGCGGCATCCGCCGGGTGTCGGAGCTCAACATGGTGCTGGCCGTGGTGTTGCTGGTGTTCGTGCTGGTCGCCGGGCCCACGGTGTTCCTGCTGCAGACGCTGGTGCAGAACACCGGCATGTACCTGTCGAACCTGTTCTCGATGACGTTCAACCTGTATGCCTACGAGCCCACCGGCTGGATCGGCGGCTGGACGCTGTTCTACTGGGGCTGGTGGATCGCGTGGTCGCCCTTCGTCGGCATGTTCATCGCGCGGGTGTCGCGGGGCCGGACCATCCGCGAGTTCGTGGTCGGCGTGCTGCTGGTACCGCTGGGCTTCACCTTCCTGTGGATGACCTTCTTCGGCGACACCGCCATCCACATGGTCCTGATTCAGGGCGTGCAGGAGCTGGCGGACGCCGTGGCAGCGGATTCCTCGGTGGCCCTGTTCCGGTTCTTCGAAGAGTTGCCCTTCAGCAGCATCACCTCGTTGCTGGCGACGCTGCTGGTGATCACCTTCTTCGTCACGTCTTCGGACTCCGGTTCGCTGGTCATCGACATGCTGACCTCCGGCGGCGCGGAGGATTCGCCGACTTGGCAGCGCGTGTTCTGGTCGGTGCTGGAAGGCGTGATCGCCGCCGCCCTGCTGGTGGCGGGCGGCTTGAGCGCCCTGCAGACCGCTTCGATCGCCAGCGCGCTGCCGTTCTCGATCGTGATGGTGGTGATCTGCTGGGGCCTGCTGAAGGCACTGCGGCTTGAAGGCGCCAAACGCTCCAGCCTGCGCGGCGCCCGGGTGGACCCGTCGGGGCCGCGGAGCGGGAACTGGCAGCAGCGGCTGGCCGGCATGCTCCACAACCCGGGGCGCAAGGAGGTACTCGAGCACCTTCGGGACACGGTGGCCCCGGCGCTGGCGGCGGTGGCTGCGGAACTGCAACGGCAGGGGCTGGAGGCGCGCGTGCAGGATTCGGAGGATGGGCGTGTCTGGGTGGAGGTCGGCCACGGCGAGGAGATCGACTTCTACTACTCGGTCCGGCCCCGGCCCTACGAACCACCCGCCTTCGCGATGAGCGACACCCGCGCCTCGCGCGCCGAGGCGCTGAAGTATTACCGCGCCGAGGTCCACCTGCGCGAAGGTGGGCAGGACTACGACATCATGGGCTGGACCCGGGAGGCGGTGATCAACGACGTGATCGACCACTACCAGCGCCACCTGCACTTCCTCGCGGCGGTCCGTTGACCATGTCGCTTCACGCCGAAGCGATCCAGCCTTAACAGTTCACGTGCAATCGTCCAGCTGCCCATGCAGGCAGGAGACCGGACGATGAACCATCCCGACAAACCCGCGGATTTCTCACGTGTAGGATCCCGTGCCGACAGCACCGCCGAAACCGCCGATTTCTCCGGGGTCAGCGGCCGTGTCGATACCACCGCGGAGCGTGTCGACACGCCGCAGACCTATACGGTCGAGCGCGGCGACACGCTGTCGCACATCGCCAAGCGCTTCTACGGCAAGGCCGGCGAGTGGAATGCCATCTTCGAAGCCAACCGCGACCAGCTGTCTGATCCCGACCGCATCCAGCCGGGCCAGGTACTCGTCATCCCCACGCGCGAACGCCAGGACTGACGCAGGCCCGCACCCTTCCAAGGAGAACCCGATGTCTAACGCACTCAACCTCCCGCTTGCCACTGCCCTGGTGGCCGCGGTAATGCTCGCCGGCTGCAACCGCGACGCCGACGACACCGCCACAATGACCGATCCGGTGGGCCCGCCGGTCGCCACCGATGCGACTACCGAACCTGTCGGCACCATGCCCACC
>Ga0114898_1000246_pt1 | contig 46222 bp, 49 predicted proteins | sample Malvired_Geostar_FD_83496 | JGI IMG/M metagenome (GOLD analysis project Ga0114898, IMG submission 83496) | Marine viral communities from the Global Malaspina Expedition - Malaspina viral metaG DeepMed_Geostar | ecosystem: Environmental > Aquatic > Marine > Oceanic | place: Mediterranean Sea...
CGATGGGGAGGAGACTCAAGTCGGAGATCACCCATGCGTCTGTTCCTCACCGCCTCCGCCGCCGTCCTCGCGCTGGCCGCCGCGTCCTCGGCCTCGGCCGAGGAGGGCATGTGGACCTACGACAACTTTCCGATCCAGCGGGCCAATATGGCGCTGGGGACCGACATCGATCAGGCCTGGCTGGATCATGCGCGCCTGTCTTCGGTGCGGCTGACCACCGGCTGTTCGGCGGGGATCGTCTCGGGCGAGGGGCTGGTGATGACCAACAATCACTGCGTCTCGTCCTGCGTCCAGAACATCTCGACGCCCGAGGTGCAGTACGCCGAGACCGGCTTCACGCCCGCCAGTCGTGAGGAGGAGCGCCGCTGTCCCGGCATGCAGGCCGAGGTTCTGATCGACATCACCGACGTGACGGACCGCATGCAGGCGGCGGGGCAGGGACTGGACGGCTCGGCCTTCACCCGCGCCCGCGACGCTGAATCCGCCGCCATCGAAAGCGAGGCCTGCGAGGGCCGCGACGACCTGCGTTGTCAGGTGGTCAGCCTGTATCGGGGCGGCCAGTTCAAGCTCTACACCTTCCGCAAATACCCTGACGTTCGGCTGGCCTTCGCACCGGAAGAGCGCGCCTCTTCCTTCGGGGGCGACCTGGACAATTTCAGCTTCCCGCGCTTCGCCCTGGATGCGGCCTTCCTGCGTCTCTACGAGAACGACCGGCCGGTCGTGACCGAGACCCACTTCACCTGGAACGCGGACGCGCCGACGGCGGGCGAGGCTGTGTTCGTCTCGGGCACGCCGGGATCGACCCAGCGCCTGCTGACCCAGGACCAGCTGGCCACTGTGCGGGACGTGATCCTGCCCATGGATCAGCTGATCGCGTCCGAACTGCGCGGACGGCTGATCCGCTTCTCGCAGGAAAGCGACGAGAACCGCTTCATCGCCTCTTCCGCCCTGTCGGGGGTGGAGAACACCTACAAGCGCGGCATGGGCCGCATGCGCGCCCTGATCGACGGCGACTTCATGGGGCGGCGTGAGGCGGCGGAAGAGGAATTCCGCGCCCGGGTCGCCGCCGATCCGACGCTGGCGGCGCAGGCGGGGGACCCGTGGTCGACGCTGGCGGAGATTCAGCCGGTGCAGGCGCGGCTTTACCCGGCTTACAGCCTGCTGGAGGCCCGCGCCGGCGGCGGGTCGCGCCTGTTCGCCTTCGCTGAAACCCTGGTCCGTGCGGCGCAGGAGCGCGGCAAGCCGTCGGGTCAGCGCCTGCCCGAGTTCGCCGACAGCCGGCTGCCGCTGGTGCGGCAACGGCTGTTCGCCGACCTGCCGACGTATCCCGAGCTGGACGAGCTTCAGCTCAGCTGGTGGCTGTCCAAGACGCGCGAGATCCTGACGGTGGACGACCCGCGGGTGCGCACCCTGCTGGGCGAGGAATCCCCGGAAGGCATGGCCGAGCGGCTGGCGGCCGGTTCGACCCTCGGCGACCCGGCCGTGCGCCGGGCCCTGTGGGAGGGCGGGCTCGAAGCCATCGAGGCCAGCGACGATCCGCTGATCCGCTTCGCCCTGGCCATGCAGCCCGTCAACCGCCCTGTGCGGGACCAGTGGGAGGCCGAGGTGGAGGCCCCGACCGCCCGCGCCAGCGAGGCGCTGGCCGCCGCCCGCTTCGCGGTCTACGGCGACGCCATTTATCCGGACGCCACGGGGACCCTGCGCCTCAGCTACGGCAAGGTGGAGGGCTGGACCTATGACGGCCGCACGGTGGAGCCCCTGACCACCTTCGCAGGCCTGTTCGACCGGGCCACCGGCGCCGATCCCTTCGTCATCACCCCGCGCATCGCCGCCGCGCGGGATCGCATCGACATGGACGCGGTGATGAACATGTCGGTCTCCACCGACACCATCGGCGGTTCGTCAGGCTCGCCCGCCATCAATGCGCGAGGCGAGATCATCGGGGCGAATTTCGACTCCACCGTCCTGACCCAGCGCAACGCCTACGGCTATGACATCAACGTCAACCGCAGCGTCATTGTCACGACCCAGGCCGTGACCGAGGCCCTGCGCAACATTTACGGCATGGACCATCTGGTGGAGGAGCTGGGGGTCGAATAGACCCTCAGTTCATCTGCTTGCCGGCCTCGCGGAAATACTGCCAGCCGGTCCAGACGGTGACTGCGGCCGCGAGCCACAGCATCACATCGGCGGCGATCTGGAAGGTGTGCAGGGCGTCGTAGTCCCAGCCGAAATCGTTCCAGTTCAGGGTCAGCAGCTGCATGCCCAGCGCCACCAGCTGCAGCGTCGTCTTCCATTTGGCCAGGGTGGTGACGGGCAGTTTGACCTCGCCGGCCAGGGTCTCGCGCAGGGCCGAGACGGCGAATTCGCGGAAGAGGATGAGGCCGCAGGGGATGGCGATCTGGGTCAGGGATCCCGAGGTCAGCAGCCCCAGGATGGCGCCGGTCACGAGGATCTTGTCGGCGATGGGATCCAGGATCGCGCCCCAGCGGCTCTCGACCTTCCAGCGCCGGGCCAGAAAGCCGTCCACCCAGTCGGTGGAGGCGGCGACCACGAAGATGAAGAACGCCGCGCGATACAGGGCGAACTGGTCGTCGGGGCTCAGGTAGGCGGACAGGATCGGCGTCGCCGTGGCCCCTGCCAGGATCAGGAACATGACCACACCCGCCGCCAGCCGGGCGCCGGTCAGGATGTTGGGGATGTTGCGCAGCGGCGAGGTCATGGGGGTTCTCTGGAGCATGGTCAGGGTTCCTGAACGCGGGGGACGACGTCCGGGTCTTGATCTTCGGAAGGCCGGCTCTTGATCGCCTCGGCCTCCCAGGTCTTGGCCTCGGTGAGGAAGGAGTAGATGGCCGCCTGCATGGCGAAGATGACTCCGGCCCAGCCCGCGCGATACAGCTTGCGCCCATACATGACCCGAAGGAAATAGATCGGCGGGTTCAGCAACATGCGCCAGGGTGTGAACCGCTTCTTGCCGGCCGCGCGCATGCCGGCCTTGAGGTTGGCGTAACCCTCTTCCTTGATCACCACCTCGCCCACGGTGAGCGGGCGATAGTGCAGCAGGGCGCCTTGCCCGGCCACGCGGACCGTCCCGTCCGGGATCAGGCCCTCGTGCACGGTCTTCCGGATGTCGAACACCGCCTTGCCCTTGCGGAACAGCCGCAGATTGGCCCCGTCGCCCACGCCCCTGGGCGTGTAGCCGTAACCGATCAGCCAGGGGCGTCGCCGCAGGCGCCAGCCGACGACGTCATCCTGCGTCGCCAGAAGACGGGGCAGGGCGGCGCGCAGGTCCTGATCCAGCCGTTCGTCCGCGTCGATGCTGAGCAGCCAGGGCTGTGTCGCCTGCTCAAGGGCGAACTGCTTCTGACGGGCGAAGCCCAGCCAGTCCTGATGCATGAAGCGGATGGGAAAGCCCTCCGCGGTCAGGCGGGCGACCACCTCGGGCGTGGCGTCCGTGGAGCCGGAGTCCACGATGACGATCTCGGCGCACTGGTCCAGAGACCGGATGCACGCCTCGATGGTCCCGGCCTCATTGAGGCAGATGACGAAGGCCGAAAGGGGGAGGCGGTCGCTCACTCCTAAGGCTCCATGGCGTCGAACACGCCATCGGCCTGCATCCGCCACAGGACGCCGTTTGCGATGCCGAAGTGCAGGCCGACCAGTTCCAGGTCCCCCGCCGCCTCGCGCTCGGCGATCCACGGGAACGTCCGCAGGTTATCGATGGAGAGGCGCACCACGGCGTGTTCGCCGGCGGTCTGCTTCCTGTCGTCCTCCAGCCCTTCCGTGGCCCGACGAACCACCGGTTCGGCCTGGGCGACCCAGGGGCGCACGAAGTCGTTGCAGGTGTCCGGGGCGCCGTTGATCATGGCGTTCACGCCGCCGCACAGGGCGTGGCCCATGACCACGATGCGTTCCACGCCCAGCACGCGCACGCCGAACTCCAGGGCTGCCGACACCCCGTGCAGGCCGCCGTCCGGCTGATAGGGCGGGACAATGTTGGCCACGTTCCGGACCACGAACAGCTGGCCGGGCGCGGCGTCGAAGATGAGGGCCGGATCCGCCCGGCTGTCGGAACAGGCCACCACCAGGGTGTGCGGCTTTTGCCCCTCCGCGGCGAGGGCCTCGTATTCGGCGCGCGCCTGGGTCCAGCCGTCCTGGCGGAAACGGGCGTAGCCGGAGAGAAGCGGATCGGATTCGTCAGTCATGGCGACCGTTCTAGGCCCTTCGGAAGTTGGCGTGAATACGCTCCGCGAGAGCCCGGCTGATGCCGTCCACCTTTTCCAGATCGGTCACCGACGCCCGCGAGACGCCGCGCGCCGAGCCGAAGGCGTGCAGCAGCGCCTTCTTTCGCCCCGGCCCCACGCCCTCGATCTCGTCCAGGGGATTGCGCTTGATGTCCATGGACCGGCGCTTGGCATGGGCGCCGTTGGCGAAGCGGTGGGCCTCGTCACGCAGCCGCTGCAGATAGTAGAGGGCCGGGGACTTCAGCGGCAGCATGAAGGGCGCCTTGCCGGGCATGAAGAACTTCTCCATGCCCGCGTCCCGGTCAGGCCCCTTGGCCACGCCGACCACGGGGATGTCGTCGACGCCCAGATCGGCCAGCACGGCCATGACCTCGGCCAGTTGCCCGGCGCCGCCGTCGATCAGCAGCAGGTCGGGCCGCTCCACCGGCTCGCCGGCCTCCTCTTCCTTGACCAGACGACCGAAGCGGCGGCGCATCACCTCGCGCATCATGCCGTAGTCGTCGCCGGGGCTGAGATCCTCGTCGCGGATGTTGAACTTGCGGTACTGGTTTTTCCGGAAACCGTCGGGCCCGGCCACGATCATGCCGCCGACGGGGTTGGAGCCCTGAATGTGGGCGTTGTCGTAGACCTCGATCCGCTCGGGCCGCGTATCCAGACCGAACGCCTCGCACACCTCGTCCAGGATCTTCGTCTGGGCGGAGTTCTCCGCCAGCTTGCGGCCCAGCGCCTCGCGGGCGTTGGTCAGGGCGTGGCTGACCAGATCGGCCTTCTCGCCCCGGCGCGGGATGGCGATCTCGACCCGGCGCTCCGCCTTCATGGAGAAGGCCTCGGCCAGCAGCTCGATCTCGTGGGGCGAGACATTGGTCAGGATCAGGCGCGGGACCGGCTTGTCCTCGTAGAACTGGCCCAGGAAGGCGCCGAGGATTTCCGGGTCGCTGTCGCTGCGGTCGATGCGCGGGAAATAGGCGCGGCCGCCCCAGTTCTGGCCCGCCCGGAAGAAGAACGCCTGGATGCACGCCTGGCCGCCGTCAGAAAACAGGGCGAAGACGTCGGCCTCCTCCACGGTTTCGGCGTTGATGGATTGCTCCATGGTGATGGCCGACAGGGCCCGGATGCGGTCCCGCACCCGCGCGGCGCGCTCGAAGTCCAGATCATCGGAGGCCGCCTGCATCTCGCTAGAGAGCCGGCCGATCACCGCTCGCGACTTGCCGCGCAGGAACTGTTCGGCCGAGGCGACCAGCTCGCCATAGTCCTCCAGACTGATCAGGCCGGTGCAGGGCGCCGAGCAGCGCTTGATCTGGTGCAGCATGCAGGGGCGGGTGCGGCTTTCGTAGACGCTGTCCGAACACGAGCGCAGCAGGAACGCCTTCTGCAGGGTGTTCAGCGTGCGGTTCACCGCCCAGGTGGAGGCGAACGGCCCGAAATAGTCCCCGGGCACGGTGTGGGCGCCCCGGTGCTTGCGGACCTGCGGCGCGCGGTGGTCGCGGCGGATCATAAGCTCGGCGAAGGACTTGTCGTCGCGCAGCACCACGTTGAAGCGCGGCTTCAGCTTCTTGATGAAGTTGGATTCCAGCAGCAGGGCCTCGGTTTCCGAGGCCGTGACGACCATCTCCATGGACCGGGTCAGGGACACCATCAGGGCGATGCGCTGGGTGTGGAACCGCCCCTGCGCATACTGCATGACGCGCTTCTTCAGCGACCGCGCCTTGCCCACGTAAAGGCACGTCCCGTCCTCGCCATACATGCGATAGACGCCCGGCTTGTCCGGCGCGCGCCGCGCCTCGTCCCGGATCAACTCGGCGGCGGCCAGCGACGTTTCCGGGGGCGTGTCGGTGGGAGGGGATTCGGTCACGGGGCCAATATAGGCGCCCCGCGCGTCGGGGCGAAGCGGCTCAGGCCTTGCGAACCAGAAGAACGCCGCCGATCAGCATGGCTACGCCCGCCAGGCGGGTCAGGGTGACGGGCTGCTTCGGCACGCCCATGAAACCGAAATGGTCCAGGATGAGGCTCAGCATCATCTGGCCCGCCACCATCAGGACGATGGTGGTCGCTACGCCCAGCTTCGGAACCGCATAGGCCGCCGCCACCACGAACACCGCGCCGTACAGGCCGCCCAGCCAGGCGGCCGGGGGCAGGGCGCGGGTGGCGGCCATGTCCGGCTTGGTCTGCAGCACCGCCGCCAGAATCATCAGGGCGACCGTGCCCACGGCGAACGAGATCAGGGCCGCGTTGACGGGCGAGGCGACCGCCCCGGCCAGGCGGGCGTTGGTCGGTCCTTGCAGGGCGGTCAGGGCGCCGCCGAGGATGACGGCCAGGATGGCGAAGAGAGTCGGGTTCATGGCCGGGCTCCTACCACAACGGATCGGGCGGAGCGCCCGTGAAGATTTCAGCCAGCCGCCGCTGCGTGGCCGCCGTCACGCCTTCGGGCAGGGCGTCGGGTGCGAACCATTCGGCGTCCGAGATTTCCCCATGGGACGTTCGCTCGCCGACCTCGAAGGCGTCCACCGCGAACACCAGAACATGGTCGTTGGGAAAGAAACGGTGGTTGGAGTGCACCGACAGCAGGCGCGCAGGCTCCGAGGCGACCAGCCCGGTCTCCTCGCGCAGTTCGCGCACCGCCGCGTCCTGAACCGTCTCGCCCCGATCCACCCCGCCGCCGGGCAGCCACCAGCCGTCCAGATAGGTGTGTTTCAATAGTAGAACACGCCCATCGGCATCCGTCGCCACAACCCTGACACCGAGGGTCATGCTCCGGGTGAGCCGAGAGTAGAGGCGAAAGAAAGGGCGGGTGAACGGTTCGACGCGGATTCGCCAGTTGGCTTGGCGCGGTTCTCGCATGGTTAAAGCCGTTCATTCCGAAATGGGACACGATGGTAAAGGCATTCTCGTATGTCAGATTTTCCTCGGGCCGTCAGGCCGAGGGCGACTCCGAACGGCGCCAGATTGCGCTGGCCGAAAGGTATGCGGAGCAGCACGGGCTGGAACTGGACACGTCCTTTCGCGACCTTGGCGTGTCTGGCTTTCGAGGATCGAACCGGACCAAAGGCGCGCTTGCTCGCTTCATCGAGGCAGTTGGAACCCCGCTGGTTCCGGTTGGCAGCTACTTCCTGATTGAGGATTTCGACCGCTTCTCACGGGAGCCGGTGGCTACTGCGCTCTCGACATTCATGAAGCTTATCGAGTCGGGCATCACCCTCGTGACCTTGATGGATGGCAAGGTCTATTCGTCCGACACGCTGGACGATTGGACGATCCTGATTACCACGCTCAACAGCATGTCCACGGCCCACAAGGAGTCGGACAAGAAGCACAAGCGTATCCTCCAAGTTTGGGATCAGCGACGGCTCAAGGGCAAGCGTGTGGATGGCTTGAAGCCAGCTTGGATCGACATCGAAAACGGGGCCTACGTCGTCAACGATAAGCGTCGGGACATCCTCATTCGCATCTTCACAGAGACAGCGAACGGCATCGGGACGGACAAGATTGCCCGGCGCCTGAACGTGGACAACATCGACAGTTGGGGCGCGCAGCGTCGGGACGGCTCGCGACCGAAGTGGGGGTCAAGCTACATCCAGAACCTTCTGAAAGGGCGAGCCGTGCTTGGCGAACACCAGCACCACAAGCGTGAAGGCAACCGGCGCGTCCCTGTCGGCGATCCTATTCCCGACTACTATCCGCCCGCGATCACGCCCGAACTCTATCACGCTGCACGAGCATCCTTCGCTGCACGGACATGGGACAACGGGCGAGGTCGAAAAGGGGAGTTCGTCACCAATCTGTTTCGAGGGTTGATCCGTTGCTCAACGTGCGGCGGGGCGATGCGCGTGAAGGCTAATGGCCGCAGCAAGTATCAATACCTGCTCTGCGCCAATGCCGTTCGTGGCCTCTGCACGACGGTGAAGCATCACCGCTATCCCGAGTTCGAAGCGAACTTTTTGGAGTTCGTTTTGGAAGTGGACCTTGGGGGAGGGAAGCCGGACGACACCTCCCTTCAAGCCCGGATCAGGGAGGCGAACCACCAATTGGCCATTCAGCGGGACCGCTGCGAAAAGATCACCGAAATGATGATCGTGACAGGGAACGCGGCGTTCAACCAAAAACTTGTCGAAGCCCAAGCCGAGAAAGCCTCTCTCACCGCGACGCTTCAAGCTATGGAAAAGGAACTGACGAAAGTTCAAGGTGCCATTGCGCCCAACGCCCATCAGGAAGCGTTGGCCCAGCTTCGCCAGAGGATGGCTGATCCCACTGCCGATCTGTTTTCGATCCGGTCGAAGCTGGCTCTCTCGATCATGGCTGTCATCGAGAACATCGTGGTCCACCATGAACGCGCCGAGGCTACGGTGACGCTACGCGACGGTGTGGTTTACTCGCTCGATATGTTCCGGCCGCGCTTCTCGCTCGTGAAGGGTTCCACCTTCATGGAAGGCGGGGTCATCACAAGCGAAGACGAGGCTCGTGATTTCAAGGCGAAGCTGGCTGCTTAACGCGGCCACGGCTCGTGATCGGGCCGCTTAATGAACCCTCGGGTGTCAAGCTGATCCCAGCCCCCACCAAACCCTTGCCGCCAAAGGTCGGGGTTGCCGGTCCAATCTATGCCGCACGTCCTGATCCCCTCATGCGCGCGCTCAAGCGAACGATATTCAGGGGTAGCCGGGTTCAGCCGCGTCATTAAGTCGATGATGATGTCGTTGGCCTCTTTCAGGCGGGCGAGATCGAGGTCGTTCGGACGTTTTCGGCGCGTATGTCTTCCCATTCGCTCAAAGAGAACGAAGAGAGAACAGTTGGCAAGGATCGGCTGAGGCTATCCACTCTTCGGGGGGCGGTCGCTTTCGCTACCGGCACATGCTCCGACCCTCGTCGTGTGGGGATTGCCGACCGGTCTTCTCACAGGTCAGCAGCATTAAGAAGAAGGCTACCCAACTTCGTCCAGCGGAACCACGAACATCCGGCTGTAGCCCGTGCCGCCATCGCTCGTGGGAAATACGATGAAATCCTCACCCGCGTGTTCAGTAGCCTCGCGGACGAGATCGCTGAACTCGTCGAAGTGGCCTGACTTGCCGATCAGCACAAAGCCGTCCTCATCCCGCTTGATGTCGTAGGCGGGGTGGGTCGTCAGCAGCTTGTCGAGCAGCCTTCCCATGCCATCAGGAAAACACCGGTATTTATGACGGTCAACCGCATATGCGGCGCAGATATCGATCTCTCGTCTATGGACGGCCTTGAGGAGCGCGTCGAAGCCCGGTCGCTTGTCCCGGCCCTTTGCGCCCGAGATGCCTTGATCTTCGAACACGCAGACGACGGTCCTGCCGGATCGCTGGGTGACCTCGGTCAGGATGCGGAGTTTGGTTCTCGGTCGTCTGCTGATCGGTAGAGACCCGGAGGTAGATGCGAGCGCGCTTCATCGACCAGAAGGTCACGGATCGGCGGCCCGTCAATCAGAACGGCTGTTCGTTGACCGTGGCTGCGGCTTCATGGCATCTCTCCATCATGTTTACGCAAGAGCTTGTCTGACGCAGCTACCGCTCGCCTTCGCGCGCGGTTCACAGCCTGAACATCGCCGCCGCTGCGGCGTGATCGGGCTTGGCTGAACACCAGACAGGTATCCCACCATGAACATCTCGAAGGACGAGCAGCGCGTGCTGCATGTCTTGGCCCAAGGCGGATGCGTGCGCGTCCACCGGGAGGACGGCTCGCGCATCTCGCGGGTTGAATGCATCACCCGAGACGGGGTGAGACTCGCCCAGTGCGATCTCCATCTCTTCGCCAAGCTGAAGCGTAAGCGGTTGATCGAGTCTCGATCCTCCAGCCCCTACCGCATCTCCTATCGGGGCCGCCTCGCCGTGCGCCCTCAACTCGATAACCGAGGCTGACTATGAACATCAGACCAGAGCGACATGACGACCGAGCCGCGATCTCTCGCTTGATCAACGATGCCTTCAAGAGCGCGAAGCATTCCAGCGGGCAGGAGGCCGACATCGTGGATAAGCTGCGCGCCAACGGCGACCTCACGATCTCTCTGGTGGCGGAAGGCGCGGATCAGATCGTCGGTCACGTCGCCTTCTCGCCTGTCAGCATCAGCGACGGCGCCTCTGGCTGGTTCGGCCTTGGTCCGGTCGCCGTGCTTCCGTCCAACCAAGGGCGGGGGGTCGGCAGGGCTTTGATCGAGCAGGGATTGAGCGACCTACGCCGGGCGAACGCGAAGGGCTGCGTCGTGCTGGGCGACCCGGCCTACTATGGTCGTTTCGGCTTCACGAGCGACCATGATCTCGTGTTGCCCGGCGTTCCCGCCATCTACTTCCAGTCGCTCAAGCTCGATGACCGCGACGCGGCTCGTGGTTCGGTCGCCTATCACCGCGCGTTCGACCCATAGGATCATCCCGCTCCGGTGTGGTTTCATAGGTGTCTTTCAGCACGGCTGGAGCGGGTCTGGAATGCCCGGATTTACGGGGGTCTGGAGAACGGAATTCGGAGGGGTTTTTGTCACGATCACCTCGATGAGGGCGAACGCTATCTGGACCACGCGCGGGCACGCCTATCTGAACTCGATCTCGTTCAGAGGGCCGGAGTTCGATCCCGTCGCCTATCTGGGCTGAATGGGCAGTCAGCTTTCGGCGCGGACTCTAAGCCGGTTTGTCCTTCAGGGACACGGAGATGCTGACATCGCTGATTGTGAGCGGCCGGTGCTTGGGCATCCCCGTGAAGTCAAAGTTCCGCCATCGGGTCTCAGCCTCCAGAACTTCGCCCCATGCCCTCTCGAACATGGTCGTGAGCACGAAGAATGATGGATGGGTTGGTGAGATCGACAGCCCTCGCGACGAGGCGAGAGCAAGGAGGTGGCTTTCGACCGCGTTTGTCTGGTCGTCGAGGCTCTCGAAGATCGCTTTCCGTTCGGCCGCCGCGTTCTTGGCATCGGCGATAGCCGCGAAAGCCGAGACCCGTCCACCCTTCTGGGCCGCTCCGAACAACCGGCACTCTTCCTCATACTTGGCCCGCCCAACCATGGGGGAAGGATTGTCGAGAATCGCCTCGGCGCGCCGGTAGAGTTCGCTATCCCGCCATTCCTCGATCATGGAGACGGCGGCGTGGACAGGAAGTCGCGGAGCGTCGTCTTGAAGCGAAGTCCAGTCCTGCTGACCGCTTGGCCTGTCGTAGCTCCAGATGATTTTTGAGCGACGATGGCGCCCGAAAGCTATGGCTTCCGACTTTGGATACCATGTGGTGCCGCCAGTTGGGCTGGTGGTGGACCGATAGTAGGGCGGACCACCACCTTTGCCATCAGGGTCGGCCATCGCGAGGTTGGCCAGATAGCCCTGTTTCACGCCAATCTCTTTGGCGGCCTCTGCTCGGGTGAGCAGGTCTTGTTCGGAGATGCCAAGGAGCGCCGCCAGCGCCTTTTTTGTGATTGAGCGATAGGCGACGGTGATATCGGACATGCTCCCAACGTGCCAATCCAAGCCTACGATTCCCTTACCGGGCTTCGTGACATGATAACTCGGACGCGTATGTGAGAAGTTTGAGGTTAAACTGAGAAGCGGTTTGATCCACTTCACTTTCGTTTGCTGGCCCGCCTCCTACGGTTCGATCACAACGTCCTCATCGCCCACCGATGAGGACATCACAACGCATGGTCACCCGCCGCCACAAGGTCTTAGAAGTTGGGAACACTCCCGCTTCAAACGACAACCTGCCGCCCGATACGCCGCCGCCCGCCACGCCGTCCGCGCGTCGTGGTGAGGCTGATGGCCATACCTTTCGGCAAGGGATTACCACCGCATCATCAGCCTTCGCGCAGAACTGCCGTGTTCTGGAAGGCGACAACCTCCCCCTTCTAAGAACGCTGGCGGACAACTCAGTCGATAGCGTGGTCACCGACCCGCCCTATGGGCTGACCTTCATGGGGAAGAAGTGGGACCACGATGTCCCGACCGTCGAATTCTGGCGGGAAGTCTATCGCGTCCTCAAGCCCGGCGGCTACGTCCTCTCGTTCGGCGGAACGCGCACCTATCACCGCATGGTGGTGGCCATTGAGGACGCTGGCTTCGACATCGTGGATCAGATTTCGTGGCTCTACGGTCAGGGTTTCCCGAAGTCTCGAAACCTGTCCAAGGACATCGACCGCATCCTTGGCGCTGAGCGCGAGGTTGTGGGCCGGGTCAGAATGCCCGGATATCAGGCGGCCGCCGCTAAACACGGTGTCCAGACGGTCAATGTCACTGAATACGACGTTCTCTCTGACGACCCGATCACCAAAGAGGCCAAGCTTTTCCAAGGCTACGGAACGGCCCTCAAGCCCGCCCAAGAGCCGATCTGCGTCGCTCGCAAGCCGCACAAAGGCAGCATCGCGAAGAACGTGCTGGAGCATGGTGTCGGCGGGCTGAACATCGACGCTTGCCGTGTCGGAACCCAAGGCGGGACGACCCGCAGCCACCAAGGCGACTACGGCGCGGCCGGGCGTGGCAAGTCGTGGCGTTCCGGCCATGGCGTGGTGGAACTCGGCGCCGGTCGCTGGCCTGCCAATGCCATCCACGACGGATCAAGCGACGCTTTCCCCGGCCACTTCTTCTACTGCGCCAAGCCCTCCAAGGCCGAGAAGGGCGACACCAGCCACATCACGGTCAAGCCGGTCGCGCTCATGCGCTATCTGGTAAAGCTGGTCACCCCGGTCGGCGGCGTGGTCCTCGATCCGTTCGCCGGTTCTGGCACTACGGGCGCCGCCGCCGTCGAGGAAGGCTTCCGCGCCATCCTCATTGAGCGCGACCCGACCTACGCCGCCGACATTCGCCGTCGCGTGGCCCGCTATGCTCCAGTTTGCGCTCCGGTGACCTACGCGAGTGTGTGCACCGGCGTTGACGCCCTGACCCTCGCTTGGGAGCCGCTTGGCGGGCTCGAACCGGTCTTCTCTTCCGAGATCGATCCGTTCGCCTCCAAAGTCTTGGCCTCCCGCTGGCCGCATGTCCCCAACCTCGGGGACATGACCAAGATCAACGGCGCCGAGTTCGCCGGGAAGATCGATGTCTTGTGGGGGTCCACCCCTTGCCAGACGTATTCTCGCGCTGGTGACCGCGCTGGTCTGGACGATCCGCGCGGCGCTCTCACCCGGACCTTCGTGGGCCTGATCGATCAGATCGGACCCAAGGTGGCCATCCTCGAAAACGTGAAAGGAATTCTCTCGGATGAAACGAACGCTTTCGGCTGCTTCCTCGGCGCCCTTTCCGGCGAACCTGACAATCTTCAAGTCGAAGGCGGAAGCTGGCCGACCGAAGGTGCTTACGAAGGCCGAACTCGCCGCGTCGCTTGGCGCGTTTGTGAAGCCTTCGACGCAGGCCTCCCGCAATACCGTGGACGGCTATTCGTTGTCGGCTGTCCTCTCGGCGGACCCGATCCCCGCGAACTTCTTCCTGACCCGCAGGGCCAAGGATGGAATATTGACCCGAATGCGCCGCGCGACCTCCAAGACGTATCCGACCGCGATGTGGGAAGCGTTGTCGCGCTGAACGCCGACACCACCCCGAAGTGGAACGACAAAGGCGCGGCCTACTGCTTCCGCGCCGCCCAAGGCTCCGGTGGGCGATCCATGGTGATCGTGGACGGCGAGGTCCGCGAACTGACCCCACAGGAACGCGAGCGCGCCATGGGATGGCCGTGGGCGGGCGACCACACCGACATTGCCGGTGCGACCCCGGTCCAGCGCCAGCGCGTGATCGGCAACAGTCTAGCCATCCCGCATGTCCGCGACATGGGCACCAAGATTCTGGCGGCGCTTGCAGACGAGACGATCTATCTGCCACTCGCGGCCTGAATTTTCACCGGTGCGGCTGCGAGATGATGTCCCCTTCGACGCATGCTCTGACCCTCAAAAGTGTCGCGTCCTCGGCTGAACGGTGCGACCGCGCGGAGACCTTGGCTAAAGTGGCTGGTTGAACCGCTCCCAATCTGCTGCCGACATAGACTGCCGAAGCTTAGCAAGCTCCTCCTGAAGAGCCTCGAAGGCCCGGACAACGCGCTGCTTATGCTGCTCGATCTGGCCGGGCGATAACTTCGGAGTCCCAAGCCCTTCCGGTGGGGGCGGATCGGCGGGGAAACGCGCCTGCTTCATCGCCGCGCCTCCGGCTTCAGCCATAGCACCGCCCACGCGACCCTCGCCGCCAGCAACAGACGACCTTCGCACCAGAGGGTCTGGAACAACTCAATGAGCGCGTCGGCGGATGGGCCTCGGCCAGATCGGAGACAGAGATAGTTCTCTGCGCGATTCAGCCATGCGGAGGAGAAGTGGCGATGGGAGTCAGTGAGGCCGAGCGCGAGAAAGTGATGGTAGATGTCCATACCAGCTATTTAGCTGGCGGCGTTGAGATCATGGGACTGAGCGGTGCGGACGTGTGTTCAGAGTGAGCCGCCCAACGCAGCTTCCTTGGCCTTCCGTTCTGCGATGAGGTCGGCTTTTTCCTGAAGCCACTTTTTCGTGCTCCAGTCAGATACCGGCAAAGCGTCTCCAAGCCTTCGGGTCTTTCGAAAAGACTCGGCGATAGCGATGGCTTCCAGTCCCAGATTGACCGAGTGATCACGCGCCTCCTCGATGATCTCCTCGTTGATGTGCTGCGAAAGATCGGACAGCATCTCGCGGGTGTGATTGACCCGCACGCGGAACGACAGAGCCTTGGAAGTCAGCTTTATCCCAAGAGCCTTCCATTCGATCTCGCCCTCGAAGCTCTCTAACTGTGGGACGTTGCCATGGGCCGCGCCCGCGTTGCCTGACGAACTCAAAAAATCGCCGATGTCCCCGAGGACCGAAGCGCAGCGCGAGGCATAATTTTCAAGCGTCAGCGCGACATAAAGGGCCGCGAAGTCAGCGTCCCGCTTCTGCGTCAGGTAGTCCTTCACAAGGCCGAGACCGTAGGTCAGGAATGCTGCGACGACTGAGGAGGTCAAAATCAGCGGCCACAGCGTCGTCCAATCCACCGTCATTCCTCTCTCTCTCGCCCGAAAGCCGAACTTGACCCTGCGCTTATAGCGGGATTCAACGAACCCGTGCGCCTATCGCACTGGGGGCTTCAGTGGCTACGCTTACGCAATCGGAACTCGAACGACACCTCTGGCAAGCGGCAGACATCCTGCGCGGCCACGTCGATGCGGGGAAGTTCAAGGACTACATCTTCGCCCTGCTCTTCTACCGGCGCCTTTGCGACGTGTGGGACGAGGAGTTCGAGGTTCTACTGGCCGAGACCGGTGACCGGGAGGAGGCGGCCGATCCTGACGAGCATCGCTTCCACGTCCCGCCGCAGCACCACTGGAACGCGGTCAGGAAGCACGCCACCCAGATCGGCCAGCATCTTAACAACGCCTTCGCTGCCTTGATGGACGCGAACATGCGTCTTCAGGGTGTGTTCGGCGACGTGGACTTCGCTAACCACGAACGCTTCCCCGACGCGCGGCTGGAGAAGCTGCTCGCCCACTTCGAGAAGCACCGGCTGCGGAACAGCGACGTGCCGCCCGACATGCTGGGCGATGCCTACATGTATCTGATCGAGCAGTTCGCGGAGGGCGCGGGCAAGAAGGGCGGCGAGTTCTACACGCCTCGGCAGGTTGTGAAGCTGATCGTCGAGTGCCTCGACCCTCAACCGGGGATGTCGATCTACGACCCCACCTGCGGCTCGGGGGGCATGCTGCTGGAGGCTGTCGAGCACCTGAAGGACAAGGGCCAAGACCCTCGCAGCCTGTCCCTCTACGGGCAGGAAAAGGAACTCGACACTTGGGCCATCGCCCAGATCAACCTGTTCCTCCACGACATCGACGATGCCTTCATCGCCAAGGGCGACACCATCCTCGATCCGAAGCGATACGATCCCCACGCGCAGGAGTTCATTGCGGGGATAGGCGCCTACGACCGAGTGCTGGCCAATCCGCCCTTCTCACAGAAGGTCTGGGGTCACGAGGTCTGGACCAACGGCGATCAGTATGGTCGCGACGTTTATGGCGTGCCGCCAAAGGGCTACGGCGATCTCGCCTTCGTCCAGCACATGATCGCCTCGCTGAGGGACGACGGCATGCTCGGTGTGGTCGTGCCGCACGGCGTGCTGTTCCGGGGCGGCGCCGAGGGCCGCATCCGCGAGGCCATGCTGAAAGCCGACATCATCGAGGCGGTGATTGGGCTGGCGCCCAATCTGTTCTACGGCGCGGGCATCCCGGCGGCGATACTCATCATCCGCAAGACCAAGCCTGTCGAGCGGAAGAGCACTGTTCTGGTCGTCAACGGCGATGCGACGTTCACGCCGGGCAAGGCCCAGAACCATCTCACGGATGTGGATGTGCGGACGATGGCCGACGCATTCCACGGCTACGCCGACATTGAGAAGCTGGCGCGCGTTGTTCCGCTGGATGAGATCGAGGCCAACGGTTTCAACCTGAACATCAGCCGTTATGTCCAGACTGGAGCGGACGCCGAAGCAGTCGATGTAGCTGCCGAGGTCGCCAATCTCCAAGCCCTAATCGCCAAGCGGAACGAGGCCGAGGCGGTGATGTTCGGGCACCTGAAAAGGCTCGGCTATGTCGAGTGAAGTGCCAGAGGAATGGAGTTCGGTCACGCTCGGCGACGTGATCCGCTTGGAATACGGCCGTGCTCTTTCTGCCTCCGCGCGCGAACCCGGCGAAATTCCTGTTTATGGCTCCAATGGCGTTTGCGGTGAGCATTCCGCCGCGCTCGTGAACGAACGAGGCATTGTGGTCGGCCGCAAAGGAACGGCTGGGTCTGTGACCGTCACTACAGGTCCGTTCTGGCCTATCGATACGACCTACTTCGTGGTTCCCCGCGTGGAAGCGGATTTCGACTGGCTGGCGGCGACGCTCGAATACGCCCGCTTGCCGCAGTTGAGCGAGGCAACCGGAGTGCCCGGCCTGAATAGAGACAAGGCTCACCTTCAGCCCATCCGTCTCCCCCCACTCGACGAGCAGCAGCGGATCGCCGAGGTGCTGCGGTCGGTGGATGAGCAGACCGATCTAACGAGACGCACTCTGGCGGCCACCAGAGCCGCAAAGAATGCCGCCCTCATCGATGCTCTTCATTCAAACTCGTGGCCTAATGTTCAGGTCGGCGAGCTTCTCGCCGATACGCAGTCTCCGATGCGAAGCGGTCCTTTTGGCAGCGCGCTTCTAAAATCCGAACTCACCGAGCAGGGCATCCCTCTCTTGGGGATCGACAATGTTCATGTCGAACGCTTCGTCCCCAAATACAGACGGTTCATTTCGGAGGCGAAGTATCAGGAACTCGCTCGCTACACCGTCTTTCCGAACGATGTCATGGTCACGATCATGGGAACAGTGGGGCGGTGTTGTGTCGTCCCAGAAGGCATCGGCCGCGCAATCTCGTCCAAGCATGTCTGGACCTTGACGCTTGACGAGCAGCGATATTCCCCAGCCCTGCTGGCGTGGCAGATAAACCACGAACCGCGCGTGCTGGATCAACTGCGTGGCTCGGCCCAAGGGGGTATCATGAGTGCGATCAGTTCAGAGACGCTTCGAAATCTGCGCGTGCCCAAACCCGCTCGCGCTCAAATGCTCGAACTTGAGCACCTGATAATGTCGGCGAATTCCACGATCTTCCGGTTGGAAGAAGAACTCGTTGGCCTAACTCGCCTCAAGCAACTTGTTTCACATGATCTTCTGTCCGGCCGAATCAGAGTGCCCGCATGAGCGAATACCGCCTTGCCGAGAAGCCCGCGCTCGATGCCCTGACGGCGATGGGCTACGTCGCGCTTCATCACGAGGCGGCGATGCTGATGCGGCAGGAGGCGAACCGCGTCCTGCTGAAGCCGGTTCTGATCGAGGCCCTTCAGGCTCTAAACGAGGGGCTGGGCGCCGAGGATGCCGAGGCGATCTACAGCGACCTTTCCACCTTGTCGGACAACGAGGAATGGCAGCGTCGGCTGCGCGGCGCCTATTCCCGGCGGCTGAAGGGCGAGGCCAAGGACAAGCCGGTCGCCCTGATCGATTTCAAGCGGCCCGATAGGAACCGCTACCACGTCGTGCGCCAGTTCAAGGTCGAGGCGCAGCGGTCGCGCATCGCCGATTTGGTGGTGTTCGCGAACGGCATCCCGCTGGTCGTGATCGAGGCCAAATGCCCATTGAAGGCGGCGGATCGATCCGGTCAGGCGTTCGAGCAGATCAAGCAGTATGAGCGCGACATTCCGCGCCTGTTCTATCCCAATGCCTTCAACATCGTCACGGACGGCATGGCGACGCTGTATGGCGCGACGGGCGCCCCCTCGAAGTTCTACGCCCCGTGGCCCAACCCCTTCCCGCACGAGCGACAGGACTTCACCGACGACCTGACCAAAGACCTGTGGTGTCTGCTCTATCCCGCCCGACTGCTGGACATGCTCGCCCACTTCATCGTCTTCGAGAGCGATCCCGACACCGGGAGGCGGATCAAGAAGGTCTGCCGCTATCAGCAGTTCCGGGCGGTCAACAAGGCGGTCAACCGCGTCGCGGATGGGACCAAGAAGAAGGGCCTGATCTGGCATACCCAAGGCTCGGGCAAGAGCCTGACGATGGTGTTCCTCGCGCTGAAGCTGAAGACCCACCTGACACTGGACGCGCCGACGCTCCAGAATCCCAACATCCTCGTCCTGACCGACCGCATCGATCTGGACGACCAGATTTCCAAAACCTTCGTCGCGTGCGGCCTGCCCAACCCGAAACAGGCGGCATCGGTTGGCGAGTTGCGCGAGGCCGTGGCGCGCGGAGGCGCGGGCCAAATCCTGCTCTCGACCATCTTCAAATTCCAAGGGTCCAAGGAGCCGATCCCGAACTCGGAGGACTGGATCGTGCTGGTGGATGAATGCCACCGCACACAGGAGAAAGACCTCGGCGCCTTCCTTCAGGCGACCCTGCCTGACGCGCGCTACTTCGGCTTCACCGGCACCCCCATCAAGAAGGCCGACAAGGACACCTATGCCCGCTTCAGCGAGCCGGGCGAGACCTACCTCGACAAATACGGGATCGATGACGCGGTGCGTGACGGCGCGACTGTGCCGATTCTATACGAGGGACGGAGAACGGAATGGTCGATCAACGAGGCTGAGATCGACATACTGTTCGACCGCTGGTTCGTCGATCTGTCCGATGAGAAGCGCGAGAAGCTGAAGCAGAAGGGTGTCAGCCTCGCCCTGATCGCCAAGCACCCTGAGCGTATCCGGCTTATCGCCCGCGACATCTGGGAGCACTTCAAACAGACCTGCCGCCCGGACGGCTTCAAGGCCCAGATCGTCGCCATCGACCGGGAGTCGGTCGTGCTCTACCGCCGCGCCTTGGCCAAGGTGATCGCCGACGATCTGGCGAAGGAGGGCATGGGCGAGGCGGATGCGGTGACGAAGGCCGACCGCATGATCGCTTGCGTCTTCTCCAAGAGCCAAGAGGACGACAAGCCGAGCGAAGACCCGGACATCGAGACCGTCCGCGCCGAACTGCGCGCCCACTACCTTGACGCGGACGGGGAGAAGGCGGCCAAGAAGGCGTTCAAGGGCAGCACCGATGAGCCGAGCTTCCTGATCGTCTGCGACAAGCTGCTGACCGGCTTCGATGCGCCGAACGAGCACGTCATGTATCTGGACAAGCCGCTGCGCGAACACGGCCTGCTTCAGGCCATCGCGCGCACCAACCGGACCCATTCGGCCAAGCGACCCGATGGTTCGACGGTGACCAAGCCTCACGGCCGGATCGTGGACTACATCGGCGTGACCCAGAACCTCGACGACGCGCTGTCGTCCTACCGCGCGGAGGATGTTCAGAACGCCCTGCGTGACCTCGAACTGCTGCGACGCGACCTGCGAAAGACCCATGCCGAGTTCATGCGTCAGAGGCGGCTGATGGGCCTCGACGGGATGGACGAGAAAGCCGCCGCCACCGCTGTCGAGAAGCTCGTCAGGGATGGCGGCGAAGACGACTGGTTCGAGCTTCAGCGGCTTGGCCGCCACTTCGTGCGGACCTACGGCGATCTGTCACCCGATCCCGCGATCCTCGACTTCACCGAGGATATGAAATGGGCGGCGGCGTTCCTGCGGCTGGCCCAACAGGCGGTCACCAAGGACGAGAGTCTCGATCACCTGACCTACTCGGGCAAGATCAGGGACATGCTGGAAGAGCACGTTCGCGCCACCGGCCTGACCACGACCGTCCGCCTCCGCAACGTCACCGATCCGAACTTCAAAGACGACTTCGATACCGCAGAGAAGTCGGAGGAGGAGCTTCATGAGGCGTTCGTCCGCAAGGCCGCTGAACTGAAGCGCGTGACCCGCGAACTGGTCGATAAGAACCCGGCCCAATACGGCCGTTTCTCGGAGCGCGTGCTGGAGGTCATCCGCCGCTTCGAGGAAGGCCAGATCGCCGCCGCCGAGGGCCTCAAGGACTTCGAAGACCTGACCGGCGGCATTGAGGCCGAGGCGGGCGCCCACGACGAACTCGGCATGGACGAACGCGCCTTCGCTATCCTGCGGATCATGGAGCCGCATGCGCCGGATGCCGATCACGCTGCGCTTCAAAGCGTCGCCGTCGAGATCGGCGATCTCTACGCCGGAGCGCAGGCCAGCCAGCCGTCATGGTTCTTCATGGATGGCTATAAGAAGGAGCTTCGGCGCGGGGTCCGCAAGCTGCTTCGTCCGCTCGACCTCGACGATGCCAACGTCGCCCGTGAGGACATCGAGAACTACGCCGTTCATGCCTACGCCGGGGCGCATTGATGGGCATTGTCCGCATTGGCCAGACTGAGGTCGCTTACGAGCTTCGGCGATCCGCTGCCGCTTCCGAGCGGCGGATCACGGTCACGCCCGGACACGTCGAGGTGCTGGCCCTGACGACCGACGACGAGGCGGAGATCGAGGCGTTTCTGAGCCGCAAGCGGCAATGGCTGTTCAACACCCTGCGCGAGCTTGAGACGAAGACTGCCAAGCGCGCTGTCGTGCCCCGGTTCATGACCGGCTCGAAGATTCCCTATCGCGGGCGCATGGCGCGGCTGACCGTCCGCCGTCACGACGGCGCCCACGTCGAGATCGATTACCGCAACGGCTTTCTGGTCGATCTTCCGTCATGGGTGCGCGATGAGGATCAGGACGGCATCGTCGCCACCGAGATCAAGCTCTGGCTCAAGCGGCGGGTGCGCCGCGATGTGATGGAGATCGCGGCGGCCTACCGAAAACGGTTCGACTTGAAGCCGCGAACGATCCGCGTTGCGGACATGAAGACCGGCTGGGGCGCGTGCGGCCCGACCGGTTCAATCCTGATCAACTGGACGCTCGTGTTCGCGCCGAAGTCAGTGCTGGAATACGTCGTCGCCCACGAACTGGCTCACTTGAAGGTTCGCTCGCATGGGTCGGATTTCTGGGCACACATGGCGATGCTGATGCCCGACTACGAACGGCCGAAAGGCTGGCTCGACACACATCAGGGGTCGCTTGATGCCGCCTTCTTGGCCAGTGCGAGCGCGATGCCATGAAGCTGTTCGTCGGGTGGGATGTCGGCGGTTGTGCCCTTGCCTTGAAAACCGGGGAATAGCGGAGTCACCCCCACTCCAACTCTTTCGTGAACCGGCGGTAGCTCTCCCAACTGCCGCCGACCGCTTCGAGAATGCGAGGCATGCCGATCTCGTCGCATTTGGCTTCCGCAGCTTCCGAGAGCGTCAGCGCGACAGGGCGGTTCCGCTCGACATGGACATCTCGCAGAAACCACCCCGACCCGAGCGTCAGCGGCCGAAACTCCAACAAGCATTCGCCTCGAAATTCTGCCACCGCCATCTTCCCTGCCGCGATCTCACCGAGCCGGTATGCGAGGCAGTTTCGGTATTTCCGGCCAGCCTCCAGCAAGTCGCGCATGGTGGCGAGCGGCCGAATCTCGTTGTCGCCCTGCTGCACGGGGTGGGGGGGCATGCGGTCGGCGCGGCGCAGGAAGCGGTCGAGCAACCGGGGCAGGGTGGATGTCGGACGCATGAGGGCGATAGCTCCTGCTACCGCTTCATCGGTGGCCTTGGAGTTCACCGACTGGACGAAGGCCACGGCCCCATTGAACGTCATGGCCTCGGGACCGGAGTCGATGCGTTCGAGAGTGTTGGCGTGGCGCCAGCGGGAGTCGAGGGCGGACAGCACCTCCAGCTTGCGAGAAGTGACGCGGCCGGAACCGCGAAGGGCCTCGGCGCCGCGAACATCATCGCTCATCAGCAGATCGTAGAGAGCGAGATAGCCCTTCGAGCGGGGGAGTGGACGCTCTCCGATGCGGGTTAGCAGCCCCGGAAAGCCTTCGGGCACTTCGCCGAATGCGTGCCGCAGGATGTCGGCAGCGCGGCCATGCCTCACCACCTCGGCCAGCGAGGGCGGGATCAGCCCGTCCCCGACATCGAAAACACCGGGCTTTTCTTCCTGACCAGCAAGGCCAGCGAATATCGCCTGACGACGCTGCGGGCCAGCCGTGAGCACGCGGGCCAAAATGCCCGGCACTTCGTCATCGAGCTTCACCAGCGCATCGGTCGCCCACCCCAGAAGCCCGCCCTCACGCATCCAGCCGCTCCCACGGGAAGCGGCCTTGGCCGTCGCTGCTCGGGGCGATCTGGAAGGCGACCCAACGCCACTTTCGGGTTTCCGAGGGAGTCGTCGCATGGTCGAAGACGATGCGTCGCGGTTCATTGGTGAGGTCTGCGAGCACGGCGCGGACGGCCATCGCCTCCGGCATCACCACGGGCACGGTGATTTCCCCGCCAGCTTCCGCCGGGGGATCGACGAACAGCCATTCGGTCGTCGAGAGCCATTGAGGCCCAGCGGCCGAGTTCAGGAAAGTTTCGAGTTCAATGCCATCGATCTCGCCCGCATCGTCGAGGACGACGCGAACAGCGAGGCATCGCAACGGTTGTTCGACCGGCAAGTGACCTCCATTTGCTGTGGAGGTTTGAGGCTCTCATGGAAGCCGAATTCGTCAACCAGAACGGCAGTAACGCGCCGCTGCCAAAGAGTCATGATGCAGGGCGATGCTGGCCAGCTTATAATCAAGCACCGATAGGCTTTTTGTAGCTTGTGTTGAGAAGATTAAGGAACATATTATAGTCGCTTTGCGCTTTAGCCCTTTGATCGGGGGTAAAGGAGAGTTTTGGAATAATGTGATCAACATCCAAAAGGCTATTTTCCTCGATAATTTTCTGCTCTTCGCGCTCGTCTTCCGGCGTTATTGTTTCCGATAGGACTTTGAGTGCCGAGGTTAGTTTTTGCGTTAGCTGAACTTTACGGCGACGATTAACCCGTTCGCCAAACTCTTTCTTAAGCCAGTCATTAACGAAGCTCTCGCTTTTGACCGTAACTCCATAATCTCCGTCCCGCGAAACGATCATAACGTTTGGTGCGGGATCGGAGTTTTTGGCGCAGTGGATGATCCATTCCCAATTGACGGCATCACCAATCGATATGTCGCTATCCTTGCGGGGAGGGTAACCAAGAACGTGCCGCTTCCGTGCAAGACTCCGAATCTTGATTCGATCAGGATGATCTCTGGAAATTGCGTAGCGATCATCGCCCTCGAAGAGCTTTCTAAGCGCTCTAAATACTGGATCATGATTCCCCGGATCGCGGAGAATTGCTTCGATCTTTTGCGTCACCTTGCCATGCGTTTTTGTCGCTGCTTCCAACTGAGTGGTTAGGGTCGCCGCAGGTTGCATTCCGTGAAGGATGGGCGGAAGGGCAATGCGATCCGGCTTCTTAAAATCCACGAGGGTCTTGGTAATGACCTTCTGCCGATTTTTGATGAATTCCATCCATACTTGGTTCGTGAGTATCAGTGACCCACGGTGCTTCTGAAGCGCCTTCAATTGTCGCTCAGCGCTTTCTCCGCCCAACCGATAGAAGTCGAGCAGTATATTGGTGTCCACAAACAGCAGCCATTGAGCGGGCGGAGAAGCGCGCCTTGGTGCCCGCTGTCGCGGATTGGGAGCGCCATCGGCTACCTCAACCGTGCCCGGTTCTCTGGCCATATTCGTCGCCCCTCCCCAGTCCAGAACGAATCGCGTCGCGCATCGGCCTGCAAACCGAAAGTAGCACGCACAAAGCCTGCCCACATTCCGAGCCGTTGTCGATTACCAAGGCCAGCGTTGCATCATCCTCCCGGCAGTCCGAAGCCACCTCCGATCAGACTTCCACTCGACAGGTCAATGGTCATGCCGAGCCGAGCCGCTGGCTGTTCAGCGTAATGGAGGCGCGCGGTCTCAGCCTCCTTTTACAGGGCTGTTGAGCCTCCTTGTGTGGGCCGAGGGGAGTCGTTTCCGTCATCCAGATCGGGAGCAGACAGCGCTATATGCCTCAGCCCACACCTCGGGAATTCGTGCCCACTCTTCCGGTTTGGAAGCACGGACCAACGGGGAGTTATGAAGCGAGTGGCGAATGATCACGCCGGTTCCGGCCAGCAATGGTTCGGCCTTTGCAGCCTTCTTCCCGACGAGCACGACGACCTCGATATCGGGCAACAGTTCCATCAGGTTTCGCACTTCGGCAACCCCGTCGATAAGCTCCTGTCGCGTGATCTTTCGCGTCCCATTCCAGCCGGGGACCACGTTCCACATCAAGGTGTCTTCCCTTGGAATTCCGGCCTCGCTCATGAAACGGAATGTGGCCTCGGCAGTGGGGTCGTCGTTGTCCCTGCTGATGAAGCCAGAGCCGACCCGTCCTGATCGAAATGCCGATGTCATGGGGCCGGGCTTCTCCTTGAGGAACAGGATGCGAGCGCGGATGCCACCATCCAACGGGTCGAAGTCGGGCACCTCAATGTTGTGTCGGATGCGAAGGTCAGCGGCGAATCGGGCAAGCGGCTCGATGTGCGGCAGATTCAACATTGCCCGCCTGTCGGCTCTGACCTGCTCGGACTTCATGGAACGAGGCGACGTTGGGAAGGTCATGGTTCTAAGGACGTGTGGCGCCCGAGCGAGCGCTCGTGCGGCTCTCGGCACGCTTGGCTCGCTCACTACGTTCGCGGCCAAGTCGTTTGAGAGCTATTAGGGAAGGTTCAAGTTCATGACCCATGATCGTTCCCCCTCATTCCAAGACCAATTGAACAAATCCCCCTGTCCCTCCCACACACTGGAGTTCGACGATGGTCGAGGCAGAGGTGGAAGAGACAGGGGGATGATTTTCATTCCTGAGCCGGTATGAACCTCGTTCAGCGACGTTTGGTGTTATCCCGCTGGTGGTTGCCCGGAGCCAGCAAATCGCCCCATCCTGAATAGTGACAGGGGTATCAGAACCACGTCGTCACTTGACGATCCGCTGCCAACCTAATGGCGAGTCCCGAGTGACGTTATCACCTCACAACGGTTGACCACCCATTGCTCACGGGCGGCGCATCTCACAAGCGCAGAACGAGGGAACGCTTCGTGAGATTCTGGGGCTTCAACTCTGTTTCGACGGACCCCAGATCATATCTTGCCTACGCCCGTGGTCAGCGGACGATGGTCCCTTCGGACCTTGGTAATGGACAGCCCCGACAGATCGGGTTCCATTTGCCCACTCTTGGCGCCTGTGCCGGTCTTCGTCCCAGCCTTTTCCAGTTTGCGAGTGGGGTCGCCCGCGTCGAAACACCCCTGAGTGCTATGTGCCCGTCAGATTACGGCCTGACATCCCACCGAAATGGAAAAGCCCCGGCCGGGTTTGGGTCACCGACCGAGGCTTGCATCAGGAACCGCCGAGGCGCTTCGTGAATCATGCTTCCGTCTGGACCCAAACCAGAGAGCTTCAATCTATTTATTAATATACGTCAGGACGCGCTCAGCGTCATTATTCATCGCCCTCTCAGAAGGTATACTTCTAAGAGATGTGGGGGAGGGCGCTTGGAAGTTTCCCGTTAAGCATCCAATATGGATGACAGAGACTCCGACTACTGTATCTTGAATTCTATCTCCCGTAATGCGGGGCTTTCAGGGGTTTTCGGAAACGGATGCTGATCGGATATTCGAGGTGCTCGGCGCGCGGGCAGAACCATGAGTCGCAGATCGACGCTTTGGAGAAGGCAGGATGCGAGCGCATCTTCGTAGAGACGGCATCTGGCACCCGATCTGATCGACCGCAGCTTACGGAGCTTCTCGATTTCGCCCGGCCCGGCGACACCGTGGTGGTTCTCCGTTTGGACAGGCTCGCGCGTGATGTTCGCCAAATCCTCGATCTGGTCGATCAGTTCACCCGGCGCGAGATCGGCCTGAAGTCCCTGAGCGAGGCTATCGACAGCACCACGCCGTCTGGGCGCCTCGCCGTGCACACGTTGGCGGCCCTCGGCCAGTATGAGGTCGAACAGAAGCGCCTTGCCTGTGAAGCCGGGAGGCGAGCCGCTGTCGCTCGGGGCAGGATGGGGGGTCGTCCCAAGGCGATGGACGAGACGAAGCTCAAGATCGCGAAGGCGCTGATGGCCGACGATCAGCTTTCAATGTCGGAGATCGCGCGGCAGGTGGGCGTGGCACCGAGCACGTTGTATCGGACGGTCCCGGGGGGACGTTCTTCCCTCCCGGCATAGCGAGCATCACGAGAGCGAGCCACTCAGGTTCGAGACGGGAGAGGTCAGATGTCGAGAAAGCCCAAGAGCGGATCGTGGGGAGCAGGTGGGGCCAGCGTAGCGGAACGGCCCGAACTTGCCGTGAAGATCGCCATAGTGGCCAATAATTGGTCCACTATCGAGGGCCATATGGCTTATGCGCTGGGTGCCATGATTGGCACAGATCATCGAGTGGCGCTGGCCATACTCGGCAAGGTCCAAACAGCCACAGCGAAATCGCAGATGATCCGGGCGATCGGCAAGACTGCTCTCGACGAACGCATCCAGCCGGAGCTTTTCGAACTGCTCAAGAAGTTCGATGATCTGGCGCCAAGGCGGAACAAGGTCATCCATGGACTCTGGGGGACCATGAGTAGCGAGCCTGATGGTCTGATCTGGGTTCCGGCAAATGCGTCAACCCGCATCTCACTTGGCTTAGTCGCTGCGATGCGGGACCAGACTGTGGACGAGTTGTTCCATTCCGTTATGTCGGAGGTAGAACTCTGGGAATCAGCGGACTTCGATGCTTTAAACGCGGAGTTGGACCACTTGGCTGGCGAGTCCGTCGCTTTCGCGGCCAAGATGCAGGGGCTGGCTACTGCCAAAGCGCTGGGAGCGGACAAGCTCGAAAGCATTCTTGCCAAGCTGCATGGCACGTCGGCGGGCCCAGACACCGCTTGAGTTGCCGCAGACGGTGGCAACTCCGTAGATCGGATCAGCCGTCCGAAGATTGAGCGACAAGGAAGGCGAGGTGCGGCCGCTCATCGAGACGTGCTGTGATGAATGCGGTCAGGTCCGCCTCGCTCTCTGTCATCTGCTCGGGCGTGATGGCCCCACGGAAGAGTTCATATCTGAGCCAAACCCTGTAGGTGTTCACGACATCGGTCTCGCCGTAGTCGGCACACTCTTGGATGCGCCCGGCGCGGACATTCTCCCAGACCTTTGAGCCGTCGATCCCCTCCGGCTTTCCCTGTAATCCCATCATCTTGCAGAGGTCGTCGAGGGTGGCCTTGGCGTTCGATTGGAAGCTGGCGAGTTCGTCGCACAGATCGATGTGCGCCTGATCGTATCGCTTGAAATAGGGGCGGGAGGTCAGGCCCGGAGCGGGGATGGCGTTCACCATCGCTCGATAGCGCAAAACCGGCAGATCGAACCCATTGCCGTTGAAGGTCACAAGGGTCGGCCTGAGCGTGTCCACGCGGGCGGCAAACGCCGAGATCAGATCGACCTCGCTCCGCTCCCCGATATGGGGGGCGCCCAGAGAGCGCACGCGCCAGACACCATCGACCCTTTCCGCAACGAGGGCGGCGAGCACCGCGACCTGATGCAGCGGATGTTTCGGGAACTTCTCACCGAGGATTTCGGCGGCTTCGTCGTCGGTGAGGGCCTCCCGACCGTGAAGGCGCGCGAGCGTCTTGAGGCACGGGACGGTTTCGAGATCGAAGACGATGGTGTGCTGGCTCAACTGGCCTCTCTGAGAAACGGTTCTAAGCTTAGTATTCTCTCACACAAGCCGCATCACGCCACCATTTCTATTCGACAGTCGCCAGCGGACAGGTGCAGTCGAAGTTGGACGGGGTTGACGAAAATAGTGACGCGGCGATCACGCCGGAATCATCTTTCGAAGCCATAAGCGACAGTCAGGAGGCTGCTTCCCCATGGTGCGAGATGATGGCCGGGCGGACGATGCACCCCACCGGGGGATTACGCTGCGCTCAGATGTAAAAATGCCCATTCAGATACGCGACCCAAAATTAATCAGACCAACGACGCTTGGACTATCGAGCCATTTGGCCACATGATGGGTGATCACTGACAGAGATCATCAGGCGTTCAGTGACAGAGAGAGATCGGTGACGCGCGCCGCATGCTCCCGCCCAACGGAGAGTATGGCCGTGGCAGAATTTTATCTTCGACTACAGAGTAGGCAGGGCGAGCCGCCTATCACCGAATCCCTTGATGCCACTGACGTGGTGGAAGCGCGGACGCTGGCAGAGATGCGGCTGCTACTGTCGAGCGACTACAAGGAAATCCGCCTTTATCACCACGACCGTGAGGTGGGTGTGTTCCAGCGACCTGTCGAATAGTCCGTCACCGTCTCGACCGTCCCGGTGCACGGTTGGGACGGTTCCCACTCTTCAATAGGCCCCCTACGTGCCCGCGAAGAAGCGTTCCTCGAACTCTCGGTTCAGCTTCTCGATGTGCTGGGCTTCGGACTTCTGGGTGTCCACGGCCATGGGCGACTGCTGCGATAGCGGTCTGCACCAAGCGCACGGCTTTGCTCTTCAAGCGCGATTTGATGCGCTTCCTTGTCTCGAAATGTCTCTTGTCCCACCGACTATTTAGGGTCGGGGGCAGGGGTTATGTGCGGCTACAAGGAGGCGGGACGCGAGCAATCCACAGAAGCGAGAACATTCTGGCAACGAAATGCTTTTGCGAGAACGCTGGATTCGGGTATCAGGGAATCACCGGGGCGCGGCTCTATCACACTCTCTGGTATAGGGTGCTACCTATGGCGACAAAATCTGGGGGTCTCTACGTCGGCCGCGTGGCTTGCGAAAACGCACTCCACGCCGTCCGCTATGTCGCGGAGGTTGGCCGCGCGATGAACACGCATGTGACCGTCAGCTTTGGTCCCCTCGGCATCGAAGATGATGTAGCGGGGCGAGCATTCTCGGACCTTCAGGCGCGAGTGACCCGCTGGTGGAGGGACCAGCGGCAACGCAAGGGGCGCGATATCGGCGATCTACACGGTTTCCACTGCCATTCGAATCCGGCTGGTAGCCGTCATGTCCATTGGGTTCTGCATGTCCCGGCCGAGATCGAGGACGAGTTCCCCAGCGTCGTCAAAAATCGTCTTCAGAAAATCGCGCGCCGCGTTGATCTTCGGGACGGGCTGCACATCGGTGCCGTTCAGACACCGGGGTCGTTGGCAAAATACGTCCTGCGGGGCATCGAGCCAGAGTATGCTGACTACCTTCACATCGAAGCGGCGAACGAGGGCTTTGTTGCGGGCTGTCGCCGCACAGGGGTGAGCCGCGCAGCAAGTAAGGCAGCGCGCAAACGCGCAGGGTGGGTTCGTAAGAAGCGGCGGCGGTATGCGGCGTAGGATCAGCGGTTTATCGTCAGCGGACAGAGACTCACAGCGTTCTGAGTCTGGACCACGGTGCTGCCGAGGCAGTCATAAAGGCACTGCTTGGTCTGGCCGGTGGTTGTCTCACCCCGACTGAAACACACAGTCCCTGATGTAGCAGGGGCACCGCTAACATTTGGGGCTGGCGTATAAGCCGGAAATTGCGGCGCGGCTCGCTGCCGAACTTGTCCGTTGCCATAGCCCACGACCCGGCCTTCACGGAGCGTCACGAAATAGTCGGTAGTGTCCCAACTGAACCCAGACATCAGCCGGTTGGCATACTTTAAAATCTCGGTGTCACCGTCCGACTGGACCCCATCCGGTGAACCCATGACTTCCAAAACTTCTGCTCGGGTCATCCCTGCGGAAAGCTGCCGCACTGACTGACCGGTCACGCAGCCCGTCAAAACCAAAGCGATACACAAGCAAATGAGCGTCCGCATTCGCGTTTTCTCCAATGAGTTCAGTGGTTGACCTAACCACGTTCACGGGGAAAGCGGCAAGGCCGCAGGCCCAGACCGAAAGGACGTTCGACCGCGTGGCTGACGGGAAGCCTTTGGGGCACACTTGAAGATAGGTATGCCGGACCAGCATGATCCGTCCGGCCTTGTCCCGAGCCACGACCCGCACGCCCAGGGTCATGCCGCGCGTCAGCCGGGAGACTGCGAAGAACAGCGGGCGGGTGAAGGGCTCAATATGACGGCGCCACGTGGTCATGGTCGCCTCATAGGCCATCGGCGGCGCTTGAACCATCGTCCGCCGCCCTATAGACGGAGCGCGGAATCTTGAGGAGCTTTTCCATGGTCGTCGTCGCCGCCATTCTGGGTCTCGCCGTTGTCCTCGCCGCCTTCAACTGGTTCGAGTTCGGCCGGATTGACTGACACGGGCGCACCCCGCGGGGCTGCGCTGGTCACCGGCGCTGCACGCCGCATTGGCCGGTCCATCGCGCTTGAGCTGGCGCGGGCCGGGTTCGACGTCGCGGTCCACCACAACAACTCCGAGGCGGACGCCGCCGACACGGTGCGCGAGATCGAGGCGCTGGGTCGTCGCGCGGTCGCGCTTCAGGCTGACCTGACCGACGAGGCCGCCGCGCGCCGGCTGGTCCCCGACGCCGCCGCGCTCGGCCCCCTCACACTGCTGGTCAACAACGCCTCGGTGTTCGAGGACGACCGGGTGGGCGGGCTGACCCGCGACAGCTGGGACCGGCACATCGAGACCAATCTGCGCGCGCCCATCGTGCTGGCGGAGGAATTCGCTGCCCGGGCGCCCGACGGCTCCTGCGTCGTCAACCTGCTGGACCAGCGGGTGCAAAAGCCTGATCCGCGCTTCTTCTCCTACAGCCTGTCGCGCGCCGGCCTGTGGTGGGCGACCCGCACCCTGGCCCAGGCGCTGGCGCCGCGCATTCGCGTCAACGGCGTCGGTCCGGGCCCGACCCTGCCGTCCATTCACCAGACGCCCGAAGAGTTCGCGGCGGAGGCGGCGAACACCCTGCTGCAGCGCCCCGGCGATCCGGCCGAGGTGGCGCGGGCTGTGCTCTATCTCGTTGACGCGCCTCTGGTCACGGGCCAGATGATCGCCGTGGACGGCGGCCAACATCTGGCGTGGCTGACCCCCGACATCGTGGAGTAGGCGTCTTGTCCCTGGCCCCCAGCCCCTTGCCCTTTCAGGCGCATGAACCGCACCGCGAGGCGCTGACCGTGTTCGTGCGCGGGCTCGAGGTTCAGGCGGGCATCGGCGTGCACGACCACGAACAGGGCCGTCTGCAGTCTCTTGTTATCGATGTGGACCTGGAGTTGGGCGCGGTCGAGGTCGACGGGCTGGCCGACACCGTGAATTATGAGACGGTGGCCGAGGCGGCGCGCGCCATCGTGGCGGCGGGCCATATTGGCCTGGTGGAGACGTTCGCCGACAGGCTGGCCCTGGCGTGTCTGGAAGACCCGCGAGTCCAGGCCGCGCGGGTGAGGGTGGAGAAGCCCGGCGCCCTGGCCGCGGCGGTCGCCCCCGGCTGCGAAGTCGTCTGGCGGCGCTAAGCCGGTTGTCACGGGCGGCGGGCGCCGCCATTGTCTGGACAAGCGCGCAAAGGCGCATCGAGGAGCACCATGGCCGAACCGGGCGACCCCAGGACCCCCGAGGACGATTTCGACGACCAGGTCGGCTTCTGCTCACCCCAGTCGGTGGCCGGCAGGCCGGTGGAGCGCGAGCCCGAGCCTGAGCCTGAGCCTGTGGCCGAGTCCGAGCCCGAGCCCGAGTTTATGCCCGAAGAGGCGGCAGCCGGGCCCGAACCCGCGGCGCCGACCCCGGAGCCCCCGGTTGAGCCCGCCCCCGCCTTCGTGTCGCGCGCCGAGCGCCGCCGGGTGCTGGACGAGGAGCCGAAGGACCGGCTCACCTGGGCCCTGACCATCTACGCCCTGATCCTGTTCGCGGTGCCGACCCTCGGCTTTTCGGCCATTCTGGGTCTGCTGGCGGTGACGGGGCGCACGGTGAACGCCTCGCCCTTCCTGCTCAGCCACTATATCTATCAACAGCGCACCCTTTGGATCGCCGCGATCGCAGCGCTGGTGGGCCTGATCCTGATTGTGGTCAATCTGGGCATCTTCGTGCTGTTCTTGCTGGCCGTCTGGACCATCGCGCGCGGCGTGGCGGGCCTGTGGCGGCTGAAGAACGCCCAACCCATATCCAACCCCCGGACCTGGTTTTTCTAGGAGATACCTGATGGCCGACGCCGCTCCCGAGCCCCGCTACGCATCCGGCGATCCGGAAGAGGGCCGCGCCGCCGCAGGCGTGGTCTGGCTGCTCTATCTGTTGGCGATTCCCAGCGCCAATCTGCTGGCCCTGGTGGGTGTCGTGGTGGCCTACGCCATGCGCGGATCATCCACGGGCTGGGTGCGCGCCCATTTCGACGATCAGATCCGGCTGTTCTGGTCTGTGATCGTCTGGTTCATCCTGTTGACCATCGTCATCATCGTTTCAGGCGTGTTTTCGCTCATCCTGATCGGGATCCCGTTCCTGATCGCGGCGGGGCTGGCCATGCTGGTGCTGTTCATCTGGTTTACGGTGAAGAGCGTTCTGGGCCTGATCGGCGTGGTACAGGGCCGCACCCCGTAAAGTCAGGGCGCGCCCGCGCCGCCGGCCATCTCGGCGGTTTCCAGCATGTTGAAACGAATGCCGCCGGGGGCCTCCAGGTCTCCCGGCGCCATGCTCTCGGGGCACGCGCCCTGGTGTTCGCCCTCGACGGTCTGGGTCACCGTTCGGTTCATATGCGGCACAGCCGCCCCTGTGGTGGTCGAGGTCATCTCGGTGCGATAGGCGCTGTTCAGGTCGCCCGTGGTGACGCCCTCGCTGACCACCCGCCCGCCCGAGCCCATGTCGCAGACCGATCGCACGGTCCAGCCGCCGCCGGGGCGCGGCGCCACGGTGGATTCCTCACAGGCGCCGCCGGACATCTGGCTGCCCAGCACGCTCATCCGTTCCTGCACCTCGGCGTCCACGCACATGCGCATGGCCGCCCGCATGCCGTCCGTCTCGCTGACCAGCACCCACAGGCCTTCGCGCAATTCGGGACGATCTTGCGGCGCGGCGTTGGCCGTTTCGGGCGCGTCGGCGGGTTCCTGCCCCGCAGGTTCGGACACCGCCGGTTCTTCGCGGCCACAAGCCGACAGCGTCAGAACGACGGCGCCCATCAGGACCCCCTTCGCCACTTTCATACCCATGATCAGCCCCTTCACACGCGATCGTCAGATAGGGTCTGGAACGTCGTCGCTCCCGGCACCATTGTTCGGCTATAGCCTATTGAGGAGCCTGCCATGACTGATTTCCGCGATGTCGCCGCCGAGAACCGCTTCGAGCAGGGGTTCACCGACGGCGACGGAGACCTGCGGCGGGTGTGGGCGGATTACGCCAAGCGCGGGGACAGCCGCGTCATCCTGCATGTCGAGGCCGATCCTCAGTTGCGCGGGTCCGGCGCGGCCGGGGACTTCATGAAGCGCCTGGCGGATCACGCGCGAGCCGAGGGCCTCAGCCTGATCCCGCGCTGCGCCTACGCGGTCGCCTGGTTTCGCCGTCATCCCGAAGCGTCCGACGTGGTCAGCGACCAGTAGCCGCCGCTTGACGCGCGCCTCGGCTGCGCGCTGTGTCGGCGAGGGGGGACGCTCATCATGGAACAGATCGTGGATGCGCTGGCCGGGACAACGGCCGCGGTTCAGGGATGGGGGCGGCCGTTCGCGGTGTGGATTGTCCCGGCCCTGCTCGGCCTCGGACTTGCGGCCTCCACCGGGCTGCGCACCTTTCTTCCGCTGCTGATGCTGTCCCTGGCGGCGCGGTTCGGCTGGTTCGGCGTCGCGCTGAACGACCAGATGCAGTGGCTTCATTCCGATGCGGCCGTGGCGGCGCTGGGCGTGGCGGCGGCGGTTGAGTTCCTGGCCGACAAGATCCCGGTGGTGGACAACGCCCTCAGCGGCGTGGGGCTTGTGGTGCGCCCGCTGGCGGCGGCCCTCGCGGCCGGGTCCCTGTTCGTGGGCGTGGATCCGCTGCTGGCGGCCGTGGCGGGAATCATCGTCGGCGCCCCGACGGCTCTCGCCTTCAATGCCGCCCAGGGCGGGCTGAGACTGGCGTCCACCGCGACCACGGGCGGCCTGGGCAACCCGTTAGTGTCGTTGTTCGAGGACGTTCTGGCCTTCTTCACGGCGCTGCTGGCTCTGCTGGCGCCGATTCTGGTCCCCGTATTCCTCGTTGTGCTGGCCCTGATCGTCGGGCGCGTCGCGCGCAGGCTGCGGCGGCGGCCCGATCGTCAGTCGGCCTGAACCCAGCCGCCGGCCGAGGCCTCGCGCGCCTGTTCGTTGACAGGTCGGGCGATCAGCCCTGACTGGGTGATCCAGACCTCGTACCGCGCGCCGTCGGCCATGGGCATGTAGGCGGCGGACCCGTACAGCGTGTCCACGGCGTCCACATAATCCCGGTAGCGCCGCGATACGTCCCAGACATCCAGCGTCCAGCGCCGCTCGGAGGCCACGTCGCCCCCGCGCAGGTCATGCACGCTACGCACCGCCGTCAATTCCTGCCGGGTGTCCTGGTAGCGGCCCGAGAGACGGTCCAGCCGGTACTGGGCGTCCAGACCAAGAATGTTGGCCCAGGGCTTCCAGCGCAGGACCTGGGCCTCAATGCGCCACTCATCGCCGTGCACGGGATAGACCGTGGTGGAGGCCGGCGTGGCGGCCGTTTCCGGCTGGGTCAGGGTCGCCTCGAAGAACTGGGTTTCGATCTGGCTGAGGGAGATCGTCGCCACCGGGCGCTCATAGGTCAGGCGCGCGTAGCTCTGGACGTTCAGGCCCAGCAGGAGCGCCGCGACCCCCGCAGCGAGAAACCCGCCGCCGAAAAGCACGCCGCCGAACGCTCCCAGGAACCGGCCCCGAAACAGGGCCCCCAGCCCGGAAAGCAACAACAGCGCGCCGGCCACAGCCGCCGCGCCGGGAATAATCCACCACCACCAGACCATTACACACGCTCCCCCAAAGCTTTGCCACGTTAACCAAGGAAATGACCCTCGTCACCCCATGGTTCCGTGACAGGGTGGACAGGGGCTGTGGGGCCGCTAAAGCTGCCCCTCATGGCGCCAGACTTCCGTTCGACAATTCAGGGCCTTCGGCTGTTCCTGAGGACCCCGACCATCAGCCGGGCGATCGTCGGGCTGCTGAGCCTCGCGATCCTGCTCCTGCTGGTCATCAACATCGCGACATTCGTGATGGTCCAGCGCATATCCGACCAATCGGCGGCGTCCGAACGCAGCCAGCAGATGCAGCTGGCGGCTCGCGAACTGATGCTCCTGATGGTTGACGCCGAGACGGGGCAACGAGGGTTTCTGCTGACGGGGCGCCCGGAATACCTGGCGGTTCACGATGAAGCCCAGGCGCAGTTGCCCCGGGCCGGTGCACTGCTGACCGAACTGGCGGATACCCCGGAAGAGGCCGAACGGGTCACGGCCTTGCGGGAGCTGAAGCGTCAGCGTCTCGCGGTTATGGAGCAGACAGTAGACCTGGCCCGCCGCGGCCGTATCGGCGAGGCGGTCCAGATCCTGCGTCGCGGCGAAGGCAAGGCTCTGATGGACGAGATGCGCGAGATCGTCGCCACTATCGACGAGCTTGAGTCCGCCCGCGTGACGCGTCGCATGACCGCCGCCCGCAACGCCACCATCGCCGCGGTCGCCGTCAACGCCGTGTCCGCCATCCTGATTGTCGCCCTGGCGATCATCAGTCTGATGCTGATCCGGCGCTATGTGACCGAGGTCCAGTCAGCGCGCGACAATCTCGACGCCCTGAACCGGGGGCTGGAAGCCACGGTGGCCGATCGTACCGCCGACCTGACCCGCGCCAACGAGGAAATCCAGCGCTTCGCCTACATCGTCAGCCACGACCTGCGCGCGCCGCTGGTCAATGTGATGGGCTACACCTCCGAGCTGGAGCAGGCGGGCAAGGCCCTGTCCGCCCACATGGAGCGCGTGCAGTCGGACGATCCGGATCCGATCGAACAGGATGCGGTCCAGGCTGTGCGGGAGGATGTGCCGGAAGCTATCGGTTTCATCCGCGCCTCCACCGCCAAGATGGACCGCCTCATCAACGCCATTTTGAAGCTGTCGCGGGAAGGGCGTCGCGCGCTCGTCCCCGAGCGGCTGGACATGACCGCCATGGCCCAGCAGATCGCCGACAGCGTACGGCACCAGACCGAAGAGGCGGATGCCGAGATCATCGTCCACGACCTGCCGGAAGTGGAGAGCGACCGCCTGTCCATGGAGCAGATCTTCGGCAATCTGGTCGATAACGCGGTCAAGTATCTGGACACCGGCCGCCCCGGCCGCATCGAAATCCGCGGCCGCGACGTCCTCGGCGGATGGGTGGAGTACGAGATTGTCGACAACGGCCGCGGGATCTCGGACCGGGACCACGAACGCATTTTTGAACTGTTTCGGCGATCGGGCCGTCAGGACCGGACGGGAGAAGGCCTGGGCCTGGCCTTCGTGCGCAACAGCGCGCGCCGTCTCGGCGGGACCATCGACATTGAGTCAGAGCTTGGAAAAGGCTCGACTTTCCGTTTGAAATTTCCGAAACGTCTTATCGCAGGGGCGGGAGAAACAGTATGAGTGCAGCCGTAACCATCGTCATGGTCGAGGACGACCATGGACATGCCAAGCTGATCGAAAAGAACATCCGCCGCGCCAACATTTCCAACGAGATCAAGCATTTCGACGACGGGTCGTCAGCCTTGGATTATCTCTTCAGCGAAGAGGTGAGGGCCAATGGTCCCATGCTGGTGCTCCTGGACCTGAACCTTCCCGACATGCAGGGCACCGACATTCTGGCGAAGATCAAGGCGGACGAACGCCTGAAGCGGGCGCCTGTCGTGGTTCTGACCACCACCGACGACAAGGTCGAGATCCAGCGTTGCTACGATCTGGGCTGCAATGTCTACATCACCAAGCCGGTCGACTATGAGGCCTTCGCGGGCGCCATCCGCCAGTTGGGCCTGTTCCTGTCGGTGATGCAGGCGCCGGAGATCTGATGGGCACGGCCGGAAACGGAGTTCGGCTGCTCTACATCGACGACGATCGGGGTCTTTCCCGGCTGGTCGAGAAGGAACTGACGCGCCACGGTTATGACGTGACCTGCGCCCTCGACGGCGATGCGGGGCTCGAGCGGCTGCGCGACGGCGTCTTCGACGTGATCGCCCTGGATCATTACATGCCCACCCGCGACGGGCTGGATGTTCTGCCCGATATCCTCGCCGTGTCGGGTTCGCCGCCGGTGGTCTATGTGACCGGCGCCCAGGACGGACGCATCGCGGTGGCCGCCTTGCGCGCCGGCGCGGCCGACTACGTCATCAAGGATGTATCCGAGGACTTCACCGCGCTGCTGCGCGCCGCCCTTGAAGACGCGCTGGAGCGCCGTCGGCTCAGTCGCGCCAACGAGGAGGCGCAGGAAGAGGTTCGCCTCGCCCGGGACCGGGCTGAAGCCATGCTTCGTGAGGTCAACCACCGGGTCGGCAACAGCCTGCAGCTGGTCTCCAGTTTTATCTCCCTGCAACTGCGCCAGATGAAGAACGATGCGGGCCGTCTGGCCCTGCAGGACGCCCAGGTGCGCATCGAGGCCGTGGCCCAGGTCCACCGGCGGCTCTACACCTCGGCTGACATGGCCAGCGTGGCGCTGGACGAGTATCTGGAAGGGCTTGTGGACGAACTGGTCCAGTCCCTGTGCCCGGACGAAGGCGCCCCCTGCATCAGCCTGAAGGCAGAACCCATGCGGGTCGACACGGACCAGGCCGTGTCCCTGGGCGTCGTGGTGACCGAGCTGGTCACCAACGCGGTCAAATACGCCTATTCTCCCGGCGGCGGCGGCGACATTCGGGTGCTGCTGGAACGTCAGGACGAGACCCGCGCCGTGCTGACGGTCGAGGACGACGGCCCGGGCATGGGCGACGGCAAGCCCAAGGGGACGGGCCTCGGCGGAAAGATCGTCTCGGCCATGGCCCATGGCCTGAAGTCAAAGCTGGAAATCGATCCGGAACACACGGGCGTGCGGGCGCGTATGGTCTTCGACCTTTAAGGCGCGTGATGAATCTGCAATTCGGCAAGCCGGAACCCGGCCACAGCTATGAAGACCGCCCGACCGCCTTCGGCCTCGTGTTTCGCGAGGGCCGGCTTGCCTGTGTGCGCGTGGATCGCGGGGAGGGCAGCTACTACGACCTCCCCGGCGGCGCCATCGACGGCGACGAGACCGAGGAACAGGCTCTGGTCCGCGAATTCGTGGAGGAGACCGGCCTGACGGTGCGGGCCGGTGATCGCCTCGGCGAGGCCGGACAGTATTTCCTGAAATCGGACGGCCGGGCCGTGAACAATCTGGCCGGCTTCTGGACCGCCGAGGTTGAGCGGGAAGACCCCGCCGCCAAGGTGGAGGATGACCACGAACTGCACTGGCTGGACCCCCACCGGGCCCTCGCGGAACTGCGCCACGACGCCCACGCATGGGCTGTCGCCATTTGGTTGCGAGGGCGCTGATCCCGAAAGCGTGACGGAACGGTTCGGGGCGCCCGCCGGTTATCCCTGGTGAAGCGCCGCCGGATCGGCAGGCGTCATATCAAAGGGATACGACCATGGTTGACAATGATCGCGTCGAAGGCTCCGCCAAGCAGGCCGAAGGCAAGCTCAAGGAAGGCGCCGGCAAGATGACGGGCGACCACAAGCTGGAAGCCGAAGGCAAGGCCAAGCAGGTCGAGGGCAAGGTCCAGAACGCTGCCGGCAGCGCCAAGGACAGCGTCAAGGACTAGCGCCGGACGCAATGATACGGGAAGGGCGCGGATTCAGGTCCGCGCCCTTTTTGATGGCCGCTACTGCCGAACCTCTACCGCGCGAGGGTCCGCATGGCCCGCTCCAGCCCGTCAAGCGTGAGGGGGAACATGCGCTCCTCCATCACCTCGCGGATCAGGTTGACCGACGGCGTATAGCCCCAGAACCGCTCGGGCACGGGGTTCAGCCACACCGATTTCTCCCATTGCTGGCGCGCCCGCTGCAGCCAGACCGCGCCGGCCTCCTCGTTCCAGTGCTCCACTGAGCCGCCCGGGACGGTGACCTCATAGGGGCTCATGGTGGCGTCGCCCACGAACACGGCGCGCCAGTCGCCAGGGTACTTGTTCAGCAGATCCCAGGTGGCCGTCTGCTCCGACTGTCGGCGTCGGTTGTCCTTCCACACGCCCTCGTAAAGACAGTTGTGGAAGTAGAAGAACTCCAGGTTCCGGAACTCGGTCTTGGCCGCCGAGAACAGCTCCTCACACAGCTTCACGTGGGCGTCCATCGAGCCGCCCACGTCCAGAAACAGCAGCACCTTGATGGTGTTGCGCCGCTCGGGCCGCATGTGGATGTCCAGCCAGCCCTGACGCGCCGTGCCGTCGATGGTGGCGTCCATGTCCAGTTCGTCCGGCGCGCCCTCTCGCGCGAACCGGCGCAAGCGGCGCAGGGCGACCTTGATGTTGCGGGTGCCCAGCTCGACCGTGTCGTCCAGATTTTTGTATTCCCGCTTTTCCCAGACCTTCACCGCCCGCCCTTGGCGCCCCTCGCCGCCGATGCGCACGCCCTCGGGATTGTAGCCCCCGTGACCGAAGGGGCTGGTCCCGCCCGTGCCGATCCAGCGGTTGCCGCCCTCGTGCCGTTCGGTCTGTTCTTCGAGGCGCTGCTTCAGCGTCTCCATCAGCTTGTCAAAACCGCCGAGAGCCTCGATCTGGGCCTTCTCCTCGTCGGTCAGGTATTTCTCGTTCAGCAGCTTGAGCCAGTCCGCCGGCACGTCGGCGGTGATCTCGTCGCCGGCGCCGACCGTCTCCACGCCCTTGAACACCTTGCCGAACACCTGGTCGAAGCGGTCGTAGTGCTTCTCGTCCTTCACCAGCACCGCGCGCGAGAGGTGGTAGAAGTCCTCCACCTTCCCGTCGGCCACGCCCGCATCCATGGCCTGCATCAGGTGCAGCCATTCCTTCAGGGACACGGGCACCCGCGCCTCGCGCAGGGCGGTGAAGAAGGGCAGCAGCATCAGGCGGCCTGCGCCGCGTAAGCGTCCACCTCGGCGATGTGGCGGGCCTTGTCCTCGTCGGGCAGGAACGAACCCTCGAAGCTGTTCTTCGCGATCTGGACCAGTTGCTCGCGGGTCACGCCCGCATGCTCGGCCATGGCCTCATAGTTCCTGTTCACATAGCCGCCGAAATAGGCCGGGTCGTCCGAGTTCAGGGTCACGTGCAGACCCTGCTTCAGCATCTCCGGCACAGGGTGCTTGGTCAGGTCGTCGATGACGCACAGCTTGTGGTTCGACAGGGGGCAGACGGTCAGGGTCATGCCTTCAGCCGCCAGACGGCGGATCAGGGCCGGATCCTCCAGTGACCGGTTGCCGTGGTCCATGCGGTCGATCTTCAGCAGGTCCAGCGCCTCCCAGACGTATTCCGGAGGGCCTTCCTCGCCGGCGTGGGCGACGCGCTTGAGGCCCAGCGCCCCGGCGGCGTTGAACACCCGCTCGAACTTGGACGGCGGATGGCCGACCTCGGAGGAATCCAGCCCGACACCCTCGATCCGGTCCAGCCAGGGCTCTGCGGCCTTCAGGGTGGCGAAGGCCGCGTCCTCGTCCAGATGGCGCAGGAAGCACAGGATCAGCTTGGAGGTGACGCCCATTTCGCGCTCGGCTTCATCCATGCCCGCCAGCAGCCCGTCGGCGACCACCTGGAAGGGGATGCCCCGGTCCGTGTGGGTCTGGGGATCGAAGAAAATCTCCGCGTGCCGCACGCTGTCGGCCGCTGCGCGCCGGAAATAGGCCAGCGCCATCTCGCGAAAGTCGTCCTCGGTGCGCAGGACGTCCGCCCCGGCGTAATAAATGTCGAGGAAGTCCTGCAGGTTCGAGAAGTCGTAGGCCGCCCTGATCTCCTCCACCGAGGCGAAGGGCAGTTCGACCCGGTTGCGCCGCGCGAACGCGAACATCTGTTCGGGCTCCAGACTGCCCTCGATATGCAGATGCAGTTCGGCCTTGGGCAGGCCGGCGATGAAGGGGGTCAGCGACATGATCGATCCTCTGATACGTCGCGGGGATTGTGCCTACATCCGCTCCGGCGTCGCAATGCCCAGCAGGTCCAGGGCGATCTCGAGCTGGCGCAGGGCTGCGGCGGCCAAAGCCAGGCGCGAGGCGCGGGTCGCGTCGTCCGGCGCGGCCAGCACGGGGCAGGCGGCGTAGAATTTGGAGAAGCTCTGGGCCAGGCGATAGGCGTGCTCGGCGATCAGGTGCGGGCTGCGCTTGTCATAGGCGTCGGCGGCGGCCTGATCGAAGGCGTCCAGCGTCAGGACCAGATCCCGCTCGGCCGGTTCGGACACAGCGATGGCTCCGGCCTTTGCACCCTGATCCGCCGCCTTGCGCAGCAGGGATTTGATGCGCACCGCCTGATACAGCAGGTACGGCCCGGTCTTGCCCTCAAAGCTCATGAAGCGGTCGAGGTCGAAGACGTAGCTGGTGGTGCGGTTGTTCGACAGGTCGGCGAATTTCAGCGCCGCCACGGCCACCTTGCGGGCGATGTCCTCGAACTCGGCCTCCGGCAGATCGGCGCCCAGCTCGGCCTCCTTCAGGCGCTCGCGCGCCTTGTCGGTGGCCATGGTGATCAGGTCGTGCAGCTTCAGCACCCCGCCCGCGCGGGTCTTGAACGGCTTGCCGTCCGGCCCGTTCATGGTGCCGAAGCCCAGATGCTCCAGCGCGCCCTCGTCGGCGTAGCCGGCCAGACAGGCCGCCCGGAACACCTGCTCGAAATGGTCCGCCTGACGCTGGTCCACCACATAGAGGATCAGGTCGAAGCCGGGGTCCTCCCGCCGTCCCACGATGGTGGCCAGATCGGTGGTCCCGTACATGGCCGAGCCTTCGGACGACACGACCAGCAGGGGCGGCAGGTCGCGCTTGTCGCCCTCCTTCGCCACCCGCACGATGCGCGCGCCCTGATCCTCGATCAGCAGGCCCTGCTTTTCCAGATCCGCGACCATGCCGGTCACGAAGGCGTCGGCGTCGGACTCGCCCTTCCAGAGATCGAAATCCACGCCCAGGGCCGAGAACTCGCGCTCAAGCGCCGAGCGGCTGACGGCGACGAAGTGGGCCCACAGGGCGCGGTAGCCGGCGCGGCCGGACTGCAATTCGGCCGTGGCCTTCCGGGCGCGGTCGCGGAACGCCTCGTCTTCCTTGGCCTTGCCGGCGGCCAGCGGATACAGGCGCTCCAGATCCGCCAGCGACACCGGGCTTTCGGCGGGGAAGGGGCCGTCGCCCCCGGCCATGAAGGCGTCCGCCAGTCCCTCGTCGGCGCAGGCCACGATGAGCAGCCCCATCTGGAAGCCCCAGTCGCCGAAATGGGCGTCGCCCCACACCTGATCGCCCCGGAAGCGAAACAGCCGCTTCAGGCTCTCGCCGATGATGGATGAGCGCAGGTGGCCCACGTGCATGGGCTTGGCCACGTTCGGCCCGGCGTAGTCGATGATGACCTTGCGCGCCGCGTCCACGCCGCTCGCCCCGGCCCGGTCGCTGTCGCCCGCCACCGCCTCGGCCCGCTGGGCCAGGGTTGCGCCCGCCACCTTGAGATTAATGAAGCCCGGCCCGGCCACCTCGACAGACTCAAGCCGGGGGTCGGCGGTCAGCCGCTCGGCCACGCGCGCAGCCAGCTCGCGAGGATTGGCCTTCAGCGCCTTGGCGGCGGCGAGGGCGCCGTTGGACTGGAAGTCGGCCAGATCGGGCCGGTCCGAGGCCGTGACGCGCGCCAGCGCCGCGTCCACGCCTTCGGCGGCGAAGGCGGCCCCGACCGCTTCGCCCAGAACAGACTTGAGGTCGGTCATTGTTGCGGCTGGGCCGTGCCGGTGTTGATGCGGAAACGGCTGCCCGTGCGGTTGAACTCGGCCATTTCAGGCGTGACCTCGAAACCCACGAGGATCTCGAAGTTCGAGCCGCTGGTGGTCATGGTCGCCCGCGGGATGACGATGCCGCGGATTTCCTCTTCCACCGTCGCGCGCTGCTGGCCGCGGAAGTCGACGGGCAGGTCGAAATATTCCTTGTTCAGCACAGCGGTGTTGCGGTCGGTCACCGCGACCCAGTAGCGATAGGTCCGGTTGTCGCCCGAGGCCTGGGGCCCGCGGCCCAGTTCGAACAGGATGTTCATGTTGACCCGGATCGGGTCGTCGTCGCGATAGACGCAGTTCGCCGTGACGCCCTGGATCTCGCCAGTGAAGCCCACATTGGCGGAGGCCGGCTGATCGAACGGCATCTCCACGTAGCGCGCCGCATCGTAGAGAATCTTCACGAAGGGGCAGGGGCCCGCGTTGACCTGCTGGTTCAGGCGAAGCTGCGGAACGCTCCAGGTGTCGTCCTGCTCCTGGGGGCGGCCCGGCTGGGGCTGCTGCTGCTGACCGCCGGGGCGCACCTGGGCCAGGCTGTCTGCGGGCGCGGCGGTGGCGGCGGCGGCCGCGAGGACCAGGGCGAGGGTGTAGCGACGCATGGGCAAGTTCCGGACGACCAGATGAGTCCCGCAATCGATGGGTTGCGAGCATGGACAGGCTCATCGCTGATAGCGGCTAAAGCGAGGCGCCGCAACGCGCCGGGACCGCGACGCTGGCGCGGAGCCGCGCGAGCGCCTAGTTAACCGCCATGACCTTCGTCGCTGCCCCTACGTCTCAACCTCGCCTCACGGTGCGTCTGGCTACGCCCCGGGGATTCTGCGCCGGGGTGGATCGCGCCATCCAGATCGTCGAGCGGGCGATCGAGAAATACGGCGCGCCGGTCTATGTGCGTCACGAGATCGTCCATAATCGCCATGTGGTGGAGCGTCTGCGCGGTCTGGGCGCCGTGTTCGTCAAGGAACTGGACGAATGTCCCGATGATCGGCCCGTGGTGTTCTCGGCCCACGGCGTGCCCAAGGCTGTGCCCCAGGCTGCGCGGTCACGCGAAATGTTCTTTCTCGACGCCACCTGTCCGTTGGTTTCCAAGGTGCATGTTGAGGCCGAACGCCATCACGCGGCAGGTCGCCACATCATCCTGATCGGCCATGCAGGCCACCCGGAAGTGGTGGGCACCATGGGCCAGCTTCCGGAGGGGGCCATCAGCCTGGTGGAAACCGTCGAGGACGCCCGCGACTTCCTGCCGCCCAGCGACGCCGATCTGGCCTATGTCACCCAGACCACCCTGTCGCTGGACGATACGGCGGAGATCGTGCGCACGCTCAAGGCCCGTTTTCCGGGTTTGCCCGACCCGCACAAGGAAGACATCTGCTACGCCACCACCAACCGGCAGGAGGCCGTCAAGCGTCTGGCCGAGGGGTCGGATCTGGTTCTGGTGGTGGGCTCGGCGAATTCGTCGAATTCGGTGCGGCTGGTGGAGGTCGCCCTGCGCGCCGGCGCCCGGGACGCCCGGCTGGTGGACGACGCCTCGCGCATTGACTGGGCCTGGTTCGAGGATGTGCAGACCGTGGGCGTGACCGCCGGCGCCTCGGCGCCGGAGGAACTCATTCAGGGGCTGATCTCGGCCTTGTCGGCGCGCTTCGACGTGACCCTTCGGGAAGACGACGGCGCCCGCGAAACCGTCACGTTCAAGCTGCCCCGCGCCCTGACCGCCTAGAGCGAGTCCAGGTAGGGGTTGTTGATCCGCACCCGCTGGCCCGGAGCCAGTCCGAGCTCCTCGAACGTCCAGACCAACTCCAGACCGTCTTCCGCATAGGCCTGGCAGTAGTCATCGTGCATCCGTCGCAGGGTCACCACGGCCTCGTCATCCACCAGGGTGATGATCGGCTGGATATCGTCCCGTTCCGTGCAGCCGCCGGAGGTCACCCGGAACACGGCGTGATCCGCGATGATGGCTGCGGCGTGGATCGGTTCCAGCACGCCCGGCATGCCTTCGGTGCTCACCATGACCGGCCGGTCAGTCGCCACGTCCGCCCGTCCGGGCAGGACGCGGTCGATCATCGCACAGCCGCCTGTGAGGACGATGACGGATGCGGCGGCGGCGATGGTGCGGAGCAAGGCGCTCTCCCCCAGTGGCATGACCCATGATCGCCTGATTGGGCCAAATGCGAAAGGCCCCGGATCGCTCCGGGGCCTTGTTGTTCACAACCGGTCGCTCAAGGGCGTCCGGCAGAGCCTTAGGACGAGTAGAACTCGACCACCAGGTTCGGCTCCATCTTCACGGCGTAGGGGACGTCGGCCAGCTCGGGCACGCGCACGTAGCGCGCCGAGAAGCCGCGGTCGCCCAGCTCCAGATAATCCGGAACGTCGCGCTCGGACGACTGCTGGGCTTCAAGCACCAGCGCCATGGAGCGGGACTTTTCCTTGACCTCGACCACGTCGCCGGCCTTCACGCGGTAGGAGGCGATGTCGACCTTCTTGCCGTTGACGGTCACGTGGCCGTGGCTGACGAACTGGCGGGCGGCCCAGACGGTGGGCACGAACTTGGCGCGGTAGACGATGGCGTCCAGGCGCGATTCCAGCAGGCCGATCAGGTTTTCCGAGGTGTTGCCCTTGCGGCGGGCGGCCTCGTCATAGGTCTTGGCGAATTGCTTCTCGGTGATGTTGCCGTAGTAGCCCTTCAGCTTCTGCTTGGCCTTCAGCTGGATGCCGAAGTCAGAAACCTTGTTCTTGCGGCGTTGGCCGTGCTGGCCGGGACCGTAGGAGCGCTTGTTGACCGGAGACTTGGCGCGACCCCACAGGTTTTCACCCATGGCGCGGTCGATCTTGTACTTGGCGCTGTGGCGCTTGGACATATGTCACTCTCTATGCTGATGCGGCCCGGCATCC